>OLQI01000069.1_pt1 | contig 104471 bp, 90 predicted proteins | sample 1672171 | NCBI WGS metagenome assembly OLQI01 (sample SAMEA3136655, study PRJEB25190) | human gut metagenome
CTGAATATTTAAGGTTCCCAGGAAGTCGTGACCGGGTGATTATTCATCGCTTACAGAATATCAGTATGGTGATATTTTATTTTTGGTTAAAACATGTCATTTCTGACATTAAAAATATCTTGAAGGACACAAAAACATCCAGGACATCCAATAGGATGATGTGGAGCAATGAGCTGCGCGAGGAAGCATTTGTCTGCCAGACATAATTTTTTTTCATAACAGGGCAGATCAGACAAGGAATCGTAATAGAAGAAGGAAAAGTGTGAGCGGCACTCCGGCATGGGTTACCGGCGGCAGGTAATCCGAAACCCTGGATGATAATGATACCTTTACTGACAAAAACACGGTAACCAGGGTAGCGTCTGGGACATGCTGCAGCGGGAAAGGGTACTGCAGGGTGTCAGGCGGTCTGCTAAGACCGGTCCTACATACTCCCGTTTCACACCGGGGAGAGAGAATGAAAAAATCATGCTGGCAGGGAAGTTGCTGTCAGCATGGTGTGTGGAAATTAAAGAAGAAACTATTTATTTTATCCGTATTTGTTTTCAGGGATATGCAGAAAAGTCTTATTTTCTTCATATCCCTGGGATGAAATCCGGGAAAATCAGGAAGGAGAGCAACAGCATGAAACTATTTGCATTTAATGAATTGTTTTCAAAAGAGAAAAAGAGCAGGGGACAGGAATCTCTCGTATGCTTTGGAAAGATCAATAACGGAGAGGTTTTTATCAGTCCAGTCGTATGTCTGGATGCAAAGCCTTTGAATGCGGTGATATATAACCGTTTTGTATCTTCTGAAAGCGCACAGTGTTTTCTGGATTATGAACGTGAGATTGAGGTGTTATACTGTGAGGTACAGGAATATAATCTGCTGGCAATGTTTAACTCCGTGGGCTGCAGTACGGCTGTGGAGGATATTGCATGGGATAAAATACTGGAGCTTGCCCGAAAACATTTGATTGATGTTGTAGTCCTTCAAAGCATGAGCCGGCTGTCGGGAAACTTTGAGGAGATCATAGAAATTTTGGATACTCTTTACAGTTATGGTGTAAAAGTAGACTGTATGGGCTATGGCATCCTGGAACAGGATGTTTTATATCAGTACATAGAAAAAAGAAAGAGAGAAACCCAGATTTTAGAAGAAAGGATTCTTGAAATCATGCTGGAAAGTATGGATGAGGGAATGGAAGGGTAAATTCATATGCTTACCAGGGAAGACTTGATGCATATGAGAAACATGTCTTTTGAGGATATCAATCCGGCAGAAATACCAGATTTGGATGAAATGAACATAGATGTTACAAAAAGTAAAAGGGAAAAGATTCTGGGCATCCTGGAATCAGGAAAGAATCCTTATTTCATAAAAAGCGGAAATATCGTTGTGAAAGTAGGGTTCGCTTCTACAAGCCGTACAATAGAGGAAGCACTTGAAAGCCTTGTGCAGATGAAGTGGTGATACAGAGGAGGAAACTGTGATTTGTGTCAGCGGATTGCGGGGTAGACAGGGGAATAGAACTATGGTAAGATGATGGCAAGTAGAGGACAAGCAGCTTGTGCTTCCAAACATCAAATTAGTTTAGCTGACTAATTTAATGATTGGAGTGCTTGCTATGAAAAACCAAATTATCGAAAAAATCTTTCGTGTTGTCATATATCTGCGCTTATCCGATGAGGACGGCGATAATCAGGAGAGTGACAGCATATCTAACCAGAGGATACTGAACAGGGGATTTCTGGAAGGAAAACAGGAGTTTCAGATTGTAAAAGAGTGCGTGGATGATGGATATACCGGCACGAATTTCAATCGTCCGGGTTTTCAGGAAATGATGAGACTGATTGAAAATGGAGAGGCAGACTGCATTGTTGTAAAAGACCTTTCCAGATTCGGCAGGGATTTCTCAGGAGTCCTTCAGTATGTAGAACGTATCCTGCCTAAAATGGGTGTGCGTCTGATATTGGTAAATGACCAGTATGACAGTATTGCACCAAACCATGATTTTATTACCCTTCGTTTAAAAAGTTTTATAAATGACATTTACCCTGCGGATACTTCAAGAAGTGTGCGTTCTAATTTACATGCCAAAATGGTGCATGGACAGTGTGTGGCGCCGTTTGCTTCTTATGGTTTTCTGAAATCTCCGGAGGATAAGCACCAGTTGATGATTGATCCGGTAGCCGGCTCTGTTGTAAAAGATATTTTTCACCTGAAGCTGAAAGGGCACAGTCTGAATGATATTGCGGAAAATCTGAACCTCCGCGGTATACTGACACCGCTTGCTTATAAACGGATCTGCCTGAAACAGAATTTAAAGACTGGATTCAAGGTATCGGGGAATAACCAGTGGGAAGCAACCATGGTACGGCGCATTTTATTGGACGAGCGTTATACCGGTGTGCTGATTCAGGGAAAAACCACAACGCCAAACCATAAGGTCAAAAAGCTGATTCGAAAAGAAGCGGATGAATGGGTACGCTATGAAAATGCTTTTGACGGTGCGATTGATAAGCATACCTATGAGGTTGTGCAGAATCTTATGAGCCGGGATACCAGGAAGTCAGCAAAAGGACTGGCACTTCTGGGCGGTTTAGTGGAATGTGCAGACTGTCATCAGAGCATGGTGCGTAAAAGTCCCAATGGAACAAATTATTATTATGTCTGTTCTACTTCTCTGTATGAGAAAACCTGCAGTCCTCACAGTATCAGTGAGGAAAAGCTGATAGAAGCTGTAAGAAAAAGCGTCATGCATTATATTTCGCTTATTGTGGAACTGAATGAAATTCTGAGCTATGTCAAAACGGCTTCAATTCCACAGCAGAAATTGTATGAAGAGGATCTGCAGTTAAAAATGCTGGAACAGGAAAGTGAAAGAATCCTGAAAATCAAGATGAATCTGTATAACAGTTTTTGCGAAGGGCTTCTTGATGAAGAGGAGTTCAAGTCATATAAGAAAAAATATGATGCTTCACTTAAACAAACGGAAGAAGCTATAAAGAAGCAGCGGACAGAGATTGCAGATATGCAGGCAGCATTAGAAAATCAGCAGGAATGGATGAAACATTTCCTGGTTTATAAGGACAGAGAAGAAATAGACCGCATTATGCTGACCATGCTGGTAAAAAGAATCTGTGTGGATTCAAAGAAAAGGCTTACCATACATTTTTGGTTTGCAGATGAATTTGAACGTCTGATTTCTCTGCTTTCTACAGTAAATAAGGTGCAGCCGGATACGGGGATTGAGAACTTCCTTCTTAGAGAGGGGGAAGAGATCAGTGCCTAGAGTAAGCAAGAGAACAAAAAAAGCGGAAACACAGCCGCAGATAAAGTATTACCGTACTTATATTTATTTGAGATTATCCGAGAAAGACGGAGGCCACGGACGCAGAGATTCCATTTATATTCAGAAACAGATCTGCGTGGATTTTGCAAAGAAACATCCGGAAATGCTGATTATGAAAGTCTATACAGATAATGGTGTAACAGGAACCACCTTTGAAAGAAAGGCTTTTGAAGAGTTGATGACGGATGTGCGTGCAGGGAAAGTGGACTGTATTATTGTAAAGGATTTTTCAAGATTTGGTAGAGATGCCTTAGATGCAGTTGATCTGATTGATGTGATTTTCCCAACACTTGATGTACGTTTTATTTCTGTTCTTGATGAATATGACAGTGAAAATCCGGCCTGTGTGCAGGACAGGGTAACAAACATCCTGAAGCATTTTATGAATGATTATTATGCAAGGGAAGTTTCCTCAAAACTGATTCAGGCACATAAGATTTCCAGAGAAAAAGGAGAATATTGGGGCGGAAGACCTCCATATGGCTATGAACGTGCCGAAGATAACAATAAGAAGCTGGTGCCGGAGAAGACAGAAAGAAAGATTGTCCAGAAAATTTTTTACTGGTACGTGTTTGAAGATATGTCAAGCTATGATATGGCCAGGGAATTGAATGGCGGAGGAATCCCAAGTCCGACAGAAAGTTATGAAATCCGGAGATTCGGAAAAGTGAAAAGGAAGAAACGGATATATTGGGGAGCGGATACTATCCAGCGGATATTACAGAATCCATTATATATCGGTGCTGCCGTAAGCGGGAAAACAAAACAGATGCTTTGTGAGAATCTTCCATTTCAGATAATACCAAAGGAACAGTGGGAAATACAGGAAAATGTATGGGAGCCGCTGATTGAAAGGACAGTATTTGAACAAGCACAGCAGATTCTAAAAGAACGATGGAAAGATAACTTGGAGATATGGGCTGCGAGTATAGCAGGTAAGGGTTCCGCAAATGGACCTCTTCTTGGAAGAATTTATTGTGGATGCTGTGGAAAAAGAATGAAACGTTCCAGAACCGGACGCAATGGAAAACAGGAAAGGATGAGTTATCGGTGTTCTACCGCAGAAATCACTGATGAAACGGAGTGCCTGAAATATATAAATGAAAAATGTGTATTCCAGGCAGTACGTGGTGCTTTGCAGTATCAAATGAAACTCGCATCGGACTATCATACCAAATATGGTATGGATTTTTACAGAAAATTAGAGAAAGAAACTTCCCTGATTATAAAAAAATCAAAAGGTGATTATGAAAAATACGAGGGAAAACTGGAACAGCTCTTTGAACATTATGCTACTGGGCTTATTGATCGTGAGGAGTATCTGGAATTTAAAGAAACTTATCTTTCGGAACAGGAGCAGGCTCATAAAAAACTAAAGGAAAAACAAATTTATTATCAGAACATTTTAGAACGTCTTATGGCAAAGATAGACTGGGCAGATGAACTGATAAAATATCAAGGGGTTACGGAAATCACCAGGGAGATTGTGGAACGGTTCATAGAAAAAGTTGTGGTAAAATCCGCAACAGAGATTACCGTATATTTTTGGTTTGGAGATATCTTTGAACAGGAAGTACCGGATATGGAAAGGGGGCTTTTGGATGCAGTATAAGTATGTCATCGGTTATCTCCGGCTTTCACAGGATGATGAAGATAAAAATGATGAGAGTAACAGCATCAAGAACCAGAGGCTTCTGATCCAGCAGTTCATCAACGGTAATGAAGAGTTTCAAGGAGCAAAAACGGTATTCTTTTCAGATGATGGATATAGCGGAACAAATTTTAACCGTCCGGATTTTAAAAAGATGATGGAACTGGTAAAAGCTGAAAGTTCCTGCTGTGTCATTGTGAAGGATCTGTCCAGATTAGGAAGGGATACCATTGATACGCAGCAGTATATAGAAAAGATTTTTCCGTTTTTACTTGTCCGTTTCATTGCGATAAATGATTATTATGACAGCAGTGCTCCCCTTGCATCACGAAAGGATACAGAAGCTAAATTTAAGAATCTGGTAAACGGTATCTATCCGCAGATATGTTCAAAGAATATCAAGCAGGTCATGCGGAAACAGGCAGAAGCGGGAAAGTACCATGGTTCGGTTCCTCCTTATGGTTATATGTTTAAAAATGAGGATAAGACGGTACTGCATCTGGACAGAGAGGTGTCCGGAAATGTACGTTTTATCTTTGATAAAAGATTAGAAGGTGAAAAGTATTCAGAAATTGCTAAAATGATGAACGAAAAGGGAATAGAAACCCCTACGGCGTATCTTCTTAAAAAGGGATATTCATTATATAATACACAATGCCTTCCGGTATGGAACAGCCATATGGTAAGGAAAATTCTATTAAATCCAATCTATGCAGGCATCATGACAAACCATAAAAGTGAAAAAAAAGATTTGAGCACAAAATCCTGTGTCCGTCTTCCAAGAAAAGATTGGATCTATGTTCCAGGAACTCACGAAGCCATTGTGACAGCAGATGAACTTGATAAGGTTATGGGAATGGTGGAAACAGGTGCTGCGTATCATGGACCGCAGAAAATACCCAAAAATATATTCCGATATAAGCTGAAATGCGGATATTGTGGACGTGCCCTCCGGGTAAGAAGCGAGAATAAAACGCCTGCGATGGGCTGCAGTACATCCAAAGTCAGTCAAAACACAAAATGTTATGCCGGACAATATAAAACAGCAGAGTTTGAAAAGCTTTTCTTAAAGCTGGTTCAGCGGGAAGCTGCCCTTGCAGAAGATACATTGAAACAGATAAAACAGGTCAGTAAAACCCAGAATCTTTCAAAACTGAAAAGCCGTAAAAAAGGCTGTGAAGAAAAGGTGCAGAAAGTAAAACAGCAAAAGATGGAATTCTATGAAGCTTTCGTGGATGGTAAAGTGACAAAAGAAGGATATTTAAGGAAGAAAGAGCTGCTTACACAGAAGGAACACCGGTATAAAGAATTAATAACCGAGCTTCAGGAACAGATTATTCAAGCAGAGGAAAAAAGAAAACTTGCGAAATCACCGGAACTTCTTGCTTTTTCTAAATGCAAAGACCTGACAGAGCTTTCTTATGAAGTGATACAGGAACTGGTGGAGGTAATCTATTTCTATGACCCGGAACATATTGAAGTAATCTGGAAATACCGGGACGAATTTTTAGAGGCAGAAAAAGCTTTGGCTGAATGAAAAATAGTATGGAATATAGGCAGAGAAAAGGGAAGAACGCAGTGCGGACTTCCTTTTTTCTGCCTATAAAGTCAAATAGAGGATAGTAAAAATGGAAAGGAAGGTTTTCCTATGTATCTTGAAAAACCTATTGAAGAACTGATGAAACTTATTGAGGAAAGCGGGTATTCAACTTATGCTTCCTGGAAAATACAGCATGAGATGGAGGAAGCTAAACGGCTTTATGATTATTTGATTGAAGTTCAGGGGGTACCGGATGAAGAAACCCTTAAAAGGGGTATGTCCGTTGTGGTGGTACGGTATTATTTGTTTCTACTTAACCGTTTAAAATATATTCTTCCCTATGATGCCATGGGCTGCCAGTTTTCGGTTCCTTTATTTTTACTGGAAGAATTCCGGGATGAAAATATTCTTGAAAAAATCAAAAATTTTGGTGGTATATACACCTGGTTGGAAAGTTGTGAGTTGGAACACGAAATTCAGAAGTTCATTACAGTGCATCTTGATCCACGTGGAATCATCCTTTATATGGACATACTAAGCCACCGGCAGGATAAGAATGATATTATGCCGGAACCGGCAGTTAAACTCTCAATGGAAAAATGGATAACAAAGAAGAATGGAACAGAGTATGCTTGTTCGTAAAATTTCTGGCTGAAAACAGCAGACTAAAATAAAAAATGAGGAGGAAGGTCATGGTCAAGGAAAGAATACTTGCAGTTCCCTATACAACGGTTTTTATTGCACAGCTTCCAAAAGAAACACAGGATATCATCCGGGAGGATATGAAGCTGCACGCAAGGGAAAACGGATACCGCCTGGAATGGGATGCCGAAGCCAGGGATTATATTGGAATGACCCGGCGGTTTTGTGACATTGAAGAGATATATGCACATACGAAAGTGGATTTTTGTGAACCGGGTGAGGATATCGAACCATATGAAAGAAGCCAGCAGCGGAACATTGTTTTAAAACTCCCGGAGGATGATATAAAAGATTTATGTGCGAAAGCAGGAAGAAACGGTATGACTGTATCGCAGCTTCTTGAAAATTTTGTTTCAGACCTTGTAGGCGGTTCCAGAACAAACGGCTCAGATGAGAGAATGTATGCAAACCAATGGTTTGAACGGTGCTGGTTCAGTTTTGAACCGGAGCAGACATTTCTTAGTTACCTGCTTGACTGGGGACAGATTGAATATGCAATAGAGGACTGGACGGAGCTTGAGGATTACAAAGGTCAGGATACCCTGGATGAATATGATAAGGAGGAGATGGAAAGCCTCAAAGAATCTTTGGATGAACTGTTTGAGGAATATCAAAGTGCCAATAAGAATCCAGCAGATTCCACTTTGGAAGAGGGTATGCAAAAGGTTATAAAATGGGATAAGGAACGTCAGATGCTTCTGGCAGGAAACCCGGTGGAAAGAAGAAAAGAAAGATAAAAACGTCTTAATTGGGTTGGAAGGAGAATAAGAAATGAGCTTTATTAGTAGTGCGGAACTTGTTATTTTACGAAAGATGTATCCGGAGGGATGCAGGGTGTCCCTGGAAAGAATGGTTGATGAACCGTATGCAAAATTGCACCCTGGTGATCTTGGGACTGTAAGGAATGTTGATGATGCGGGGCAGATACATATTTCCTGGGATCAGGGGAGCAGCGTAGCCGTTATATATAAAGTAGATAGCTGTAACTGCTTGATGACGAAAGAACAGATGGATGAAACCCTTGCACAGATGAAAAGAATACCATTTGAGAATATGGACAGACTGCAGGCATGGATGGAAGAGAAACTTCTTCCGGTATTTCCAAAACTGTTTTTCAGACCGGCAATAAATGGTGAATTGTTGGTGGAGATGGGGTGCAGTGCATTCACATTGAAAAATGCAAGGATAACGGTTGGATTCACTCAGGATGCACAGGGACATATTTTCATAGACAGATGTAAACTTGGAATGGCGGTAACAGAAAAAAAGGAAATAGGAAAGGCAGCAAAACAAAAATAGCTTATGCAAAAGAAGGAGTTAAATGCAGTTTGGGAAGAAATGTTGACAAACTGGTAAAACCAACGTAAACTTTATTTTGCAGAAAGTGACAATTTTTTTTGGTAATTACTTGACACAATGGGGCAAGTCTACGGTGGCGAAGCTGATTGCCGGGTATTGGGATGTTACATCCGGCAGCATTACCCTCGGCGGCCATGAGCTGAAGGATATGCCGCTGTCTGAAATTGCAGACCAGATTTCCTATGTATCTCAGGACAACTACCTGTTTAACCGCAGTATCCGGGAGAATATCCGCATGGGAAGACCCAGTGCCACGGACGCAGAGGTGGAGCAGGCAGCCAAACAAAGCGGCTGCGACGCCTTTATCCGCAAGCTGAATAATGGCTATGATACGGTTGTCGGCAGCGCCGGTTCCCATCTTTCCGGCGGTGAACGCCAGCGGATTGCCATCGCCCGCGCCATGCTGAAGGACGCACCGATCATCATTTTGGATGAGGCAACAAGCAGCGTTGACCCGGAGAATGAGGATGAATTGCAGCGTGCTATTGAGGCACTGACCCATGACAAGACTATCATCATGATTGCCCACCGGTTGAAAACCGTTCGCAACGCCGACCAGATCCTTGTGCTGGACAATGCACACATTATCCAGCGCGGCACTCATGCAGAGCTGATTCGGCAGAATGGCCTGTATGCCGATTTTGTATCGGCCAGACAGGAGGCCATCGGCTGGAAGCTGGCTCAGTAAAGGAGGACTTATGAACCTTTATGCATCTGGAGAAGATTATTTAGAAGCAATTTTGGTTCTCTATAAAAAATTTGGAAGCGTCCGCTCGGTAGACATCGCTCGACATATGGAAGTATTAAGTGAGCTGTATATATTAACCAAAGATTTTTGTAACATTATATTCTCAAAAAATGCTGCAAAATTAGACGAATGGATCAATACAGCACAAAAATATGATATTTCTGAATTTCAAACATTTATAAACGGTGTAAAAAAGGACTTAACTGCTGTAAAAAACGGAATCATATATTCGTATAATAACGGCTTGCAGAAGGTAGTGTAAATAAAATCAAAATTATAAAACGAATAATGTATGGCAGAAACAGTTTTGAATTATTGAAAGCGGAAGTGTTATTTGATGAACTTTTTCACGATAAATTCAACGCTTACGTTTTTCCAGCTTTTCCAGGAGCAGGTGGAAGCATAAACGATGGAATATTGGATGCTGCACTCACACCGAAGTTAATACGGCCAACAACATTTGCAGAGATATCGGGAAATACATCTGAAAGAGCGAAACAGTTTTCAAAGATATTAAAACATTCCCATATACCATATCAGCAAGGTAAAAGATATGCATATGTGGCAGCTTTGCCATCTGGCTATGGTAGTTCCGATTGCAGATGCATATTATGAAGCAGATTGCCTGGAAAAAGCAGGAAAAGAATGGAAGACCGAGAGAAAAACAGCAAAAAGACTGAAAAGAAATTTTTGCTTTTTAAAGAAAAAGTTTGGCAGACTGTCACCATGCAAAATGAATATTTCTTGCAGAAAAGGTAGGCGTTTTGTACAATAAATGTTGATCTGATGGCGCAGGAAAAAGTTTACCTGCCGATAAGATTGGTGTTGATATTGTACAGAAATGGATTGATGAGAGCATGAGTGTCGCACATTAGAGCGTGTCTGAAAAATCATTCCCGCAATCTGCACGCCCCACTTTGCGGTATATTTTGCCCGAATTCAGTTGCCGTAGCCCGCTACGGCGCCCTCATCCGGGCAAAATCTCCTACAAATTGTGACATACATCTTGCGGAAAGCATTTTCAGACACACTCTAGCAAATGCTGAATTACAATGAAGCTGCCAGAAGATATAATTTTCTGGTGGCTTTTTTTCTGATATCACTGTATATAAAAATATGATAGAATGCAGGTTCTACGATGTCAATTCCTTTTGTAGATGATTCCGGAAACATCAGGAGGCAGGTATCAGACATTGTATTTGCAAATTCTGTTGGACGTGTCTGGAATGAACCTGGTAAGACAAAAAGATGGCAAATCAGAGAAGCGTTGATTTTACGCAGGATAACACAAGGCAAAACAAGATAAATTTAGTTCGTCAAGATAAAATGCTTGACAGCACATTGGAAATAGGTTAATATAGTCAAGGTGATTACAGATGGAGAAGTTTGTAGAGCAAGGTTATTTATATGATTTTTATGGAGAACTTCTGACAGAGAGACAGCAGCAGGTTTATGAGAGTGTGGTGCTGGAGGATTACTCGCTGAGTGAAGTCGCAGAGGATCTGGGCATCAGCAGACAGGGTGTGCATGATATGATCAAGAGATGCAACAAGACCCTTGAAGAGTATGAACAGAAGCTTCATCTTGTAGAGAAATTCCTGAATATACGGGCGCAGGTAAAGCAGATCCGTGTACTTGCCCGGGAATATCATTCCGATGAAATTATAAATATTTCCAATGAGATTTTAGAGGAGTTATAACATATGGCATTTGAAAGCTTGACAGATAAACTGCAGAATGTATTTAAGAAGTTGCGAAGCAAGGGCCGCCTGACAGAGGAGGACGTTAAGCTTGCCCTTAAGGAAGTAAAGATGGCTCTGTTAGAGGCAGACGTAAACTTTAAGGTTGTGAAGCAGTTTACTAAATCTGTACAGGAGCAGGCAATCGGACAGGACGTTATGAGCGGTCTGAATCCGGGTCAGATGGTGATCAAGATTGTTAATGATGAGCTTGTGAAATTAATGGGAAGTGAGACAACAGATCTGCCTCTTCGCCCGGGAAATGAGATCACAGTGTTCATGATGGCAGGTCTGCAGGGTGCAGGTAAGACCACCACAGTTGCGAAGCTTGCAGGTAAGCTGAAATCCAAAGGTAAGAAACCTCTTTTAGTAGCCTGCGATGTTTACCGTCCGGCAGCTATCACACAGTTGCAGGTCAACGGCGAGAAACAGGGCGTGGAAGTATTTTCCATGGGAGATAAGCAGAAGCCTGTGGATATTGCGAAAGCAGCCATAGAGCATGCGAAGGCAAATCAGCAGAATGTCGTACTTATCGATACAGCCGGTCGTCTTCATGTTGATGAAGATATGATGCAGGAACTTGCAGATATCAAGGCGAACATTCAGGTAGATGCAACCATCCTCATCGTAGATGCGATGACCGGACAGGATGCGGTAAATGTGGCAAGCACATTTGCTGATAAAGTAGGAATCGACGGTGTCATTCTTACCAAGATGGATGGTGATACCCGAGGCGGTGCAGCCCTTTCTATCAAGGCAGTAACCGGTAAGCCTATTCTGTATGTAGGTATGGGCGAGAAACTTTCTGATCTGGAGCAGTTCTATCCGGAACGTATGGCTTCCAGAATCCTTGGTATGGGTGATGTCATGAGTCTGATCGAGAAAGCAGAAGCTTCCATCGATAAAGAACAGGCGCAGGACATGCAGAAGAAGTTAAAGAAAATGGACTTTGACTTCAACGATTACCTTACCAGTATGGAACAGATGAACAAGATGGGCGGTATCGGCAGTATCCTGAATATGCTTCCCGGTATGGGCAGTAAGATGAAGGATATTGAGGGAATGATCGATGAGAAAGCCATGGACAGAACCAAGTCAATTATCCTTTCCATGACACCTCAGGAGAGAAGCAATCCGTCAATCCTGAACATTTCCAGAAAGAACCGTATTGCCAGAGGTGCAGGAGTAGATGTCTCCGAAGTAAACCGTCTGGTGAAGCAGTTTGAGCAGAGCAAGAAGATGATGAAACAGATGCCTGGTCTTATGGGCGGAAAAGCCGGTAAGCGCGGCGGTGGATTTAAACTTCCGTTCGGACTGTAATTGAGAAGTTAGCGAAGCGGATAACGCTTTGACATAAAAGTTACTGTTTTACAGTTGAACAGTAATATAACATAAGAAAACAATATATTTTATTTAATGGAGGAAAAGAAACAATGGCAGTTAAAATCAGATTAAGAAGAATGGGACAGAAGAAAGCACCTTTTTATAGAATCGTAGTTGCAGATTCCCGCAGCAAACGTGATGGAAGATGTATCGAAGAAATCGGAACATACGATCCAAACCTTGAGCCAAGCGCTGTAACAGTTGATGAAGAAGCAGCTAAAAAATGGCTTGCAGCAGGAGCTCAGCCTACAGACGTTGTAGCAAAAATCCTCAAAGATGCCGGAATCGAAAAATAATTCAGATTTACCATGTAAGGTATTTCTGCAGCGTCCACAGGGGACGGGTCAGGGAGGTATGTAATGAAAGAATTAGTGGAAGTAATTGCAAAATCTCTTGTTGAAAATCCGGATGAAGTAGTTGTTACTGAGACAGAAAAGGAAGACGCGATCATTGTTGAACTGAAAGTCGGACCTGCTGATATGGGTAAGGTTATCGGACGGCAGGGAAGAATTGCGAAAGCGATCCGAACTGTGGTAAAAGCAGCTTCTTCAAAAAGCAGCAAAAAAGTGATTGTAGATATTCTGCAATGAAAATAAGGGTCAGGAGCTGTGGAACATCCCATGGCTCCTGATTTGGGTTTAAGCGGATATATGGATCGGCTATTTGCTATGAGCAGGCATAAAAGCAGAATGCAAATGGCGCATGATATGAAGATTATAGGAGCCAGCAGATGGAAGATTTATTAAAAGTTGGTGTGCTCACTACGACACACGGAATACGCGGGGAAGTAAAAGTATATCCTACCACAGATGCAGACAGATTTCTGGATCTGGAATATGTTCTGCTTGACACAGGCAGAGAGAAAAGAAAGCTTGAAATAGAGAATGTTAAGTATTTCAAGAACCTTGTAATCCTGAAATTCAGGGGAATTGATAATATTAATGATATAGAGATGTATAAAAAAAGAGAACTCTGGATCCCGAGAGAAGAAGCGCAGGAGCTGGAAGAAGATGAATATTACATTGCAGACCTGATCGGTATGGATGTAGTTCTCGAAGATGGAAGCAAATTTGGAACTCTGAAAGATGTAATGGAAACAGGCGCTAATGATGTCTATGTAGTAGAGGATACCAAAGGCGAAGAAATTCTGCTCCCTGCTATCAGGGAATGTATCCTTGATGTGGATGTGGAGAAGAATGTAATGACCATTCATCTGATGAAAGGATTAATATAAATGAATTTTCATGTTTTAACCCTGTTTCCGGAGATGATTGAAAATGGCATGAATACCAGCATTACCGGACGTGCGATCACAAAAGGTCTCCTCACACTGGAGGCAGTGAACATTCGTGATTATGCATTCAATAAGCACCAGAAAGTGGATGATTATACCTATGGTGGCGGTGCCGGAATGCTGATGCAGGCAGAACCGGTTTACCTTGCTTATGAGGCGATTGCAAACCGTACGGCAAAAAAGCCAAGAGTTGTATATCTGACTCCTCAGGGGCAGGTATTTAACCAGGCTATGGCCAGAGAAATGGCGCAGGAAGAGGATCTGGTATTCCTTTGTGGACACTATGAGGGAATTGATGAGCGTGTTCTGGAGGAAATCGTCACAGATTACGTATCTATCGGAGATTACGTGCTTACAGGCGGTGAACTTCCTGCAATGGTCATGATGGATTCTATTTCAAGAATGGTTCCGGGTGTACTGAACAATCAGGAGTCCGGTGAGACAGAATCCTTTGCAGGAAACCTTCTGGAGTATCCGCAGTACAGCCGTCCGGAAGAGTGGCATGGCAAAAAGGTACCGGAGGTTCTTATGTCCGGTCATCACGCAAACATAGAAAAGTGGCGCAGAGAGCAGTCAATTTACCGCACGGCAAAAAGACGCCCGGATCTTCTTAAGAAAGCTGATCTGACAAACAAAGAATGGAACTATGTGCGCCAGTTAAAGAAACAGTGGAAGGAAGAAGAGGAGTAGATAAAATGAAAACATCAGATTTTTATTATGACCTTCCTCAGGAACTGATCGCTCAGGATCCTCTGGAGGACAGAAGTTCATCCAGACTGATGCATTTGTCTTTAAAAGATGGCAGCATTGAGCATCGCCATTTCACAGATGTTCTGGATTATATGGAAGAGGGAGACTGCCTGGTCATCAACGATACAAAGGTAATCCCTGCCCGGTTATACGGACATAAAGAAGAGACAGGAGCACTGATCGAGATCCTGCTTCTGAAGCGAAGAGAGAATGATATCTGGGAGTGTCTGGTAAAACCCGGAAAGAAGGCACGCCCGGGTGCTAAGATCACATTTGGAAATGGTATTTTAAAAGGTGAGATTATTGATGTGGTGGACGAGGGAAACCGTCTGATCCAGTTCCATTATGAAGGAATCTTTGAAGAAATCCTGGATCAGCTTGGCGAAATGCCTCTGCCGCCTTATATTACACATAAACTGAAAGATAAGAACCGTTATCAGACAGTTTATGCAAAGAACGAAGGCTCCGCAGCAGCACCGACAGCAGGATTGCACTTTACTAAAGAGCTTCTTGAAAAAGTAAAGGAAAAAGGCGTCAATATCGCTCATGTGACTCTTCATGTAGGTCTCGGAACTTTCCGCCCTGTCAAAGTAGATGACGTGGAAAGCCACCATATGCATTCCGAATTCTACATAGTAGAGGAGGATCAGGCAAAGCTGATCAATGACACAAAGAAGGCAGGTAAACGTGTAATAGCAGTAGGAACCACAAGCTGCAGAACACTGGAATCTGCAACAGGAGAAGATGGAATTCTGAAATCCGGAAGCGGATGGACAGAAATCTTTATCTATCCGGGCTATCATTTCAAAATGATCGATGCCCTGATCACAAACTTCCACTTGCCGGAATCCACACTTGTGATGTTGGTGTCTGCGCTGGCAGGCAAGGAGAATATCATGCATGCCTATGAGACTGCAGTGCAGGAAAAGTACAGATTTTTCTCTTTTGGAGATGCTATGATTATCATATAATGTCACCCAAATAATTATATCAATCAATTATCTGGTTATGAGCAAGTAGCGAAGAGGATGCTTTTATCTGCCTGATAAAAGCATAGTAAAAATATAAAAAAGAGCTGAGAAGTCCTTAACTGGATTTTTCAGCTCTTTTGAAGTATGGATGTGATTTTGGATGAATGAAGGCTCTATTTATTCGGCGTCCGAATTATCAGTATCATAGGATTCGTCGTATGTCTCTGCGTCTGTGTCATCTGAAGCTGAACTGTTCATATCAACGATATCGCTATCTGAAGCAGCTGTATCTGCAGAACTGCTCTGGGAGTCATTATTACTGTTATATTTTGCAGTAAAAGTACTGCCTTCTGCAGTAGAAATCCAGGAACTCCGCTCATTGATTTTTCCAAGGATTCTTGTTGCCTCATCACCTTCTGCCGGAGTTGGCTGATAATTATTATATCCATCATAGGCAGCAGAAGAAATGGAGCAGGGAATGATATTGGTCACGTTGTCTTTTTTTACCCCATCGGCATCAATAGTAAAGGTCTGCTGGTAGATCATGGTGTCCATATCACTTGGAGAACTGTTGCCGCCGAAGCAGAAGTTTCCGAGGCTGTATACAATATTCCTGCCTTTATAAGTTTCAATGCCCTGAAGTACATGCGGATGATGTCCGCATACAAGATCAGCGCCTTCATCGATCGCGATGCGTCCAAGTGTTGTCTGGTTGCTGTCCGGAACGGTTTCCGTTTCATTACCCCAGTGGAAGATCGCTACGATCAGCTGTGCCCCGTCTGCCTTTACTTTTGCAATATTGTCTTTTAACTGCTGCTCGCGTTCAAGATGGTCGTACAGTTCATAGATACCGACTAATCCTACTTTGATTCCCTTTACATCCATAACAGCAGTTTCATCATATCCGAAATGAACGATTCCTGCATCATCCAGTGCTGCCAGAGTATCATCGAAACTCTGCTCGCCATAATCATGACTGTGATTATTAGCGGTGTTTACAGCTTCTACAGACCCGCCTGTCAGAATAGAGGCATAGGATGCAGGTGCTTTAAACGCAAATGTTTTGTCCTCCCGTTCATCAGAATCGGTGAGTGTTCCCTCAAAATTCGCAATAGTCAGATCATCTGCGGAAAAAATATCTTTTACATTCTGCAGGAAATAATCTGCACCGTAATTTTCATAATAAGCATTTAAGCTGGTATCATAATCAAAAGTTTCATCTGTGCCAAGAGTGCAGTCACCGACAACGCTGAGTGTCAGAGAAACAGGAGAAGATACTGTAGCATTGGAGGAATCCGTGTTCTGAGAATCTGAGGATGCTTTCTGGCTGTTGTCCTCAGAAGCGTTCATGGAAACAGTTTTTTTGGCTGCTGCCTGTCTGGAACTCATATAGTTGCTGCATCCGCGGATACCTGCCAGAATAAGTATAAAAACCAGAACAAAGATACCGATACCTGTTGCAATCAGCAATTTTTGCCTTTTTTCCTGATAGTATTTTGATTTTTTGTAGATGTCTTTCCTGCGTGCAGAAGAAGATTTCGTCTGGCTTCGCTTGTTGGATTGTAGGCTCATATGTATAGTTCTCGCTTTCGTTTATAATAGATTAGAGATATAGTATTAAAAAAATATTAAAGAGACCGGGCAGTTAAAATATCTGAACAGATGATCAGAATTAACAAAAAATAAATCGTAATTGCTATAGGACATATTCAAAGTATATAGAGGATTCACAGAATCGTCAAGAAATAAGTCTTTTCATAAAACCGTATTTTTGTTATAATACCATGACAAAAGGTTACATAAATATTACAGACAAAGAATGAGATGTGTTATCCTAAAGCATATGAAACATGCTCTGAAAGCACTCAAAGATAATGAGAGATGGGTACGTGAGATAGCACTTCTCAGGAAAGAATATGAGGAAAAATAAAGATGAAAACATTGATATTCAACGGTTCACCGCGAAAGAACGGTGAAACTGCATATATGATCCGGACTCTGCAGGAAAATCTTGGAGGGGATTTTAAGGTGGTTAATGCCTACAGGGCAGATATCCGACCGTGTATAGACTGCAGATGGTGTTTTGACCATGCAGGATGCGCAGTCAAAGATGAATGGCAGGAGGTTCTTTCGTACATTGAAGAATGTGACCATATTATTATGGCATCTCCTGTATATTTTGAGGAGGTTACGGGAATGCTTCTTGCTGTGATGAGCAGACTGCAGACCTATTTCAGCGCAAGATATATCCGTAAAGAAGAACCTGTTCCTAAGAAGAAAACAGGAGCAGTTCTGCTGACAGCAGGAAGTATCGGACCCAGAGAAAAAGCGGAAAGTACGGCAGAGATGCTGCTTCGTCAGATGAGCTGTGACAGTCTGGGGACTGTATATGTAAACCGTACAGACAAAGTGCCGGTCAGAGACAGAGAAGATATCATACAGGAAATAAAAGATCTGGCAGGCAGATTGAGAACAGCAGAATAAATATTATCTGAAAATGAAACACCATTTGTGTTATGTGGAACAGACGAAAGGATGATTAAAATGAAAAAAATAAAATATTTTATGATTACAGGAATGCTTCTGGCATCCATCGGTCTTGCCGGATGTGGGAAGAAGTCAGAAGATGATATTACAAATAAGGAAATTTATCAGGATGATCTTGAACCGCTGACAGAAGAAGAGCTGAATGAAATGGATGCAGATACTTCTGACGAGGATATGAAACAGATTGATGAGCCTGAGGAAGAAACCGCTGACATTACAGATACTACAGATGCAACAGAAACTACAGATAAAACGGAAAATACAGATAAAGCAGAAACTTCAGATTCTTCTGCAAAAAAATCTGTGGATAAAACTGAAACATCAGATTCTGCAGATACAACGAAATCAGAAACTAAAACGAAAACTGAAAAATAATCACAAGGGGGCTGTCGCTGGAATTATTATTGCGACAGCCCCCTGATCATATTTCTGTAATTATTGTAATTATCAGGAAAGAACCTCGTTCTTCAGTTCGTTCCCATCCATAAATGCTTTCGCATTTTCGAGAGTAGTCTCGGCAATGTTAGTCAGTGCTTCTTTTGTAAAGAATCCCTGATGAGAAGTCATCACTACATTCGGGAAGGAGAGCAGGCGCTGGGTAATGGAGCTCTGCAGAATACGCTCGGACATATCCTCGAATACGAAATCAGTTTCTTCTTCATAAACATCCAGTCCTACTGCAAAGAACTTATGATCACGGATTCCGGAGATCAGGTCCTCTGTCTTGATCAGGCCGCCGCGGGAAGTGTTTACAAGAATTACACCATCTTTCATTTTGGCGATAGTTTCTTCATTGATGATGTGTTTGGTTTCTTCTGTAAGCGGGCAGTGAAGACTGATGAGATCACTGGTTGCCAGAAGCTCATCCAGAGATACATATTCCAGATAATCCAGGCTCTTATTCGGGAAAAGATCGTAAGCGATAACTCTCATACCAAAACCTTTGCAGATTTTTGCCATTGCCTGGCCAATTTTTCCGGTACCAATGATTCCGGCAGTTTTCTGATAGAAATTAAGTCCCATCAGACCACTTAAAGAGAAGTTGTTTTCGCGGCATTTGATGTATGCTTTATGTGTGTGGCGGTTTGCGGTCAGCGCAAGTGCCATTGCATGCTCAGCCACAGCTTCCGGAGAATATCCCGGAACACGCAGAACCTTCATTCCGAATTTGTGAGCAGTTTCCAGATCTACATTGTTATATCCTGCGCAGCGCATAAGGATCAGTTTTACACCCTGAGCATTCAGCTCTTCGATAACAGGAGTGCTCAGATCAGCGTTTACAAAAGCGCAGATTGCCTCATATCCTTTTGCAAGGGAAGCAGTTTCTTCGTGAATATTTGCTTCAGTAAATTTAATTGTAATTCCCGGATAGGAAGGAAGAAGCTTCTCGAAAAATTCTTCGTCGTAGTTTTTTGTGCCGTAAAATAAGATTTTCATAAATGTTAGCTCCTCTCTGGCTATATACCTGTATGGTATACTCACCGTGAAAATTATAATATCAGTGTTTATAGCAATCCTCATAAATAATGCATCTTAATCCAGACCATCAGAGTGTGAAATCCTGCTATAGTAAAACAAATCGAATAATGTTAAAATAATAACAATCTTCTGACGATTCACATTATAACCGATTTATCGGAAAAAGAAAAGGCTATTTTGGATAAAATTTCTCAAGTATCTATAAAAATACAATCTGAGAGAGTATGAAGATACCGTAAACAGGAATTGCAAATTATGTTTTATTATGAAAAGTATGTACAAAAAGACAAAAGATATGCAGGATAAAAAAACATCTTGCGGGATATTACCGGTGAACAGTAAAAATTATGCTGCTGTCAACAAACATAAAAAAATGATATGTTGACAGCAGCATAATTATAAATGACAGTTGCTATTTTCCGAGAGAGTACAGATCTTCATAGAATTCCGGATAGGAAATTTTAACGCAGTCCCCATCTTTGATAGTAAGTGTACCGTCACAAATTGTACCTGCAACAGCAAAGGACATGGCAATACGGTGATCAAGATAAGAATTGATCTCGGCACCATGAAGTGGCTTTCCTCCATGGATGATCATTCCGTCATCAGTCGGCTGAATATCAGCTCCCATGCGTTTCAGCCCTTCTGTTACCACTGCGATACGGTCGGATTCTTTTACCTTCAGCTCCTGTGCGTCCCTGATAACAGTAGTCCCCTCTGCAAAAGCTGCCATTACAGCGATCATCGGGATTTCATCGATCAGTGTGGGGATGATCTCACCTTCAACAGTGGTTCCGTGAAGACTGCTTGTGCGGATCAGCAGGTCAGCGGTAGGCTCACCCTCTGTACTTGCATTCAGCAGAGTAATATCAGCCCCCATAGCCTTGCATACACGAAGCATTCCGTCTCTGGTTGGATTAATGCCTACATTTTTAAGAAGAATCTCACTTCCGGGAGTAAGAAGCCCTGCTGCGATAAAGTAAGCAGCAGAAGAAATATCTCCGGGAACTTTAATCTCGCGTCCGTTCAGCACAGGCTCCGGTTCAATAGAAGCAGTTGTTCCCTGGGAAGTCACAGTTGCGCCGAAATAATTCAGCATGATCTCCGTATGATTTCTGGAAAGTACCGGCTCAGTAACGCTGGTGATCCCATCTGCATACATACCAGCCAGAAGCACGCAGGATTTTACCTGTGCGGAAGCAACCGGTGACTGATAATGAGCGGCATGTAAAGGCTTTCCTGTAATACGCAAAGGTGCGCATCCATTGCCCCTCAGACTTACGATATCAGCGCCCATAGACAGAAGAGGAGTCATAATCCTTTTCATTGGACGGGATTGAATGGAAGCGTCACCGTTTAATTCGCTGATAAAAGACTGTCCTGCCAGAATTCCGGAGATCAGTCTTGTGGTAGTCCCGCTGTTTCCTACATCCAGAGTTTCAGACGGAGCACTGAGTCCGTGAAGTCCCTTTCCATGAACGAGGATTTCGGAAGCATTTCTTTCAATATCGATTCCCATTTTCCGGAAACAGGAGATTGTAGAGAGACAGTCAGCTCCCTCAAGAAAATGTGTGATCTTTGTAGTACCCTGTGCAAGAGAACCGAACATGACTGCACGATGGGAAATGGATTTATCTCCGGGTACAGTGAGTTCTCCTCTGAGGTTTGTCTGTTTTTTTATTTCCATGTTTGATTCCTGCCTGTTTTTATAATATTTCTGTATTTCCCTGCAGCTATTTATAGCAATCTGCTTTTGACAAAATATTTTTGAAATGAATGTCAAAGTGTGATTTGTTTAGACACGCTCTAACGCTCGTAGACAATATAATTTCTTTTCTTAAGGAGTGCGGCACCCTTTTCCATAGAGATTCCGTCGTAGAATTCAATTTTGAGGACACCTTCCTCGAATTCACGGTTGTGAATGATACCGATATTTTTAATGCTGATCTTCTCCATCGCAAGGATAGTGGCAATCGTAGCAATACCGCCGGCCTCATCCGCAATATCAAGATACAGGACATAAGCTTTTTTCAGCAGACCATTGTCTACCACATCAATAGAATCACGGTAATCCCTGGAACTTGCAAACATCTGATACAGACTCCTGGAGTCCTTGTTATCCACAAAACATTTGATCTGAACCAGCAGGCGGATGTAGTCATCCAGAACATTGGAGATATTCTGATTATTTTCCACACAGATCTGCTCCCACATAATCGGGGAAGAAGAAGCAATACGTGTGATATCACGGAAACCTCCGGCTGCAATCGTTTTCATATATTCCTGCTCACTGTCCAGCATATTGACAAGATTTACCAGTGCAGAAGCGATAATATGAGGCAGATGGCTGACTCCGGCAGTGATGAAATCGTGTTCTTCACTTGTAAGGACCATCGGGATCGCACCAAGGGAAGAGATCATCTCTGTGAAATCTGTCAGGCGTTCCAGTGCAACTTCACCGCCCGGAGTAATAATATAGTAAGCATTCTCAATCAGACGGTCACTGGAAGCTTCGAATCCGGTCTTCTCAGAACCGGCCATTGGATGACCTCCGATAAAACGGGATTCCATTCCAAGACGTTCTACTTCTTTATGGATAATGCCCTTGACACTTCCAACATCTGTGAGGATCGTGTCAGGACCGATATTGTCTTTGAAATATTCAAGATATTTTACATTAAATTCTACAGGAGCACACAGGAAAATATAATCGCAGCTCCTGAAACGTTCATCATGTTCTTCGCATACAGCATCGATCATATTGCTGCTTACTGCTGCAGCAAGTGTTTCCCGATCCTGATCATAAGCAAGAAGTCGGTAGTCTTCATGGTATTTTCGGATGGCCTTGGCAATTGATCCGCCAATCAGTCCGAGACCGATAAAACCGATAGTTTTCATAGTGGTTTTTGCATCCTTTCAGGTAACATTATTCGTAACTGTGAAAATACGGAACAGTTACATGATTTCATAATTTACTATTTTAAAGGATATGATTTGAAAAGTCAATTCATACGGCACTTTTATACATAAATAATTTAAAGTGACAAAGCGAACGCCGTATCATATGCAGATATCTTCCATGTCTTTCGCACTCTAGGACTGCTATAGTCAACTGAAAAAACGATGCATTATAAATATTCGTACAATCAAAATCAGTCAGCCAGCTGCGCACTTGAGGTAAAATTCACAGTCGAGATCCGTGAAAATTACTGAAAATATATAAAATGCTCATCAATTTACAAGAAGCTCACAAAAAAAGATGTTAAAATTTCATAAAATACTTGAAAAATATAAAAAAATTTAGTAATATATAGCCATATCGTTGCTGCGGACGTTACAGGCGGCAATAACATAACAGACAAACAGGGAGGTACGCAACATGGATGTATTTAGAACTGACCGAATTAGAAATGTAGTCCTTTTAGGTCATGGGGGCGCTGGCAAAACTACACTGGCAGAAGCAATGGCTTACTTAGCAGGAATGACTAACCGTCTCGGAAGAGTAGAAGACGGAAATACTGTCAGCGATTATGACAAAGAAGAGATTAAGAGACATTTTTCCATTTCTACCACATTGATTCCGGTACCGTGGGATAAGGTAAAGATCAATGTGCTGGATACTCCCGGATATTTCGATTTCGTAGGCGAAGTAGAAGAAGCAGTAAGCGCAGCAGATGCAGCGATCATTGTAGTTTCCGGTAAAGCAGGCGTTCAGGTTGGAACACAGAAGGCATGGAACTTATGTGAGAAATATAAACTTCCGAGAATGATCTTCGTCACAGATATGGACGTAGATGATGTCAGCTACCGTAAAGTAGTAGAACAGCTCACTGAACTCTACGGCAAGAAGATCGCACCGCTTCACTTCCCAATTCGTGAAGACGGCAAATTTGTAGGATATGTAAATGTTGTAAAACAGGCAGGACGTAAGTACATAGATAAAGGTAAGAAAGAGGAATGCCCGATTCCTGAATACCTGGATGAATATCTGGAGAAATATCACGATATCCTTATGGAATCTGTTGCAGAGACCAGCGAGGAATTCATGGACCGTTATTTTGAAGGTGATACATTCTCAGTAACAGAGGTTTCCGCAGCACTTGCAATGAACGTACAGGAAGCATCTATCGTACCTGTATGCATGGGCTCACCGATCAATCTTCGCGGTGTATCCAACTTACTGGATGATATCTGCGGATATTTCCCAAGCCCGGACAAACGCTCCTGCAACGGAATCGCTCAGAAGACAAATGAGATCTTTGAAGCAAACTACGACTTCACGAAAGTGAAATCCGCATATGTGTGGAAAACAATTGCAGACCCGTTCCTTGGCAAATATTCTCTTATTAAAGTATGCTCCGGTGTTATCAAATCCGATGACACTTTATTAAACGTAGAGAAAGGCGAAGAAGAACGTCTGAATAAATTATATGTACTTGAAGGATCCAAACCGATCGAGGTTCCGGAACTTCATGCCGGTGATATTGGTGCAATTGCCAAATTAAACAGCGTACAGACTGGTGACAGCCTTGCGACAAAAGCAAATCCGATTCTTTATCCGAAGGCACTCCTTTCCACACCATATACCTGTAAGAGATTTAAAGCAGTGAAGAAGGGTGATGAGGATAAGATTTCCCAGGCACTTGCGAAGATGATGAGTGAAGACAAGACACTTCGTGTAGTAAATGACAGTGCAAACCGTCAGAGCCTTATCTATGGTATCGGTGATCAGCATCTCGATATCGTTATGAATAAATTAAAAGAACGCTACAAAGTAGATGTTGAGCTGAGCAAACCGAAGGTTCCGTTCCGCGAGACGATCCGTAAGAATGCAGATGTAGAGGGTAAACATAAGAAACAGTCCGGTGGACATGGACAGTATGGACATGTTAAGATGCGTTTCGAGCCATCAGGCGATCTGGAGACACCTTATGAATTTGAACAGGTTGTAGTTGGTGGTGCAGTTCCGAAGAACTACTTCCCGGCAGTTGAGAAAGGTCTTCAGGAATGCGTATTAAAAGGACCTCTGGCTGCATATCCTGTAGTTGGTGTGAAAGCTACCTTATATGATGGATCTTATCATCCGGTAGACTCCTCAGAAATGGCATTCAAGATGGCAACGATTCTTGCATTTAAGAAAGGCTTTATGGATGCATCACCTGTACTCTTAGAGCCAATCGTATCTATGAAAGTAACTGTTCCGGATAAATTTACCGGTGATGTTATGGGCGACCTGAACAAACGCCGCGGTCGTGTTCTGGGTATGACTCCTGACCATCAGGGAAATACAATCATCGAGGCAGATGTACCTCAGCTTGAGATCTACGGATATTCCACAGATCTGCGCTCCATGACAGGCGGAAGCGGAGAATTCTCCTACGAATTCGCACGCTACGAGCAGGCTCCGAACGATATCCAGGCAAAAGAAATCGAAGCAAGAGCAAGCAAAGTGGATAAAGCTGAAGAATAAAAAAAGGGTAATTACTGATAGAGCAGTAATTTGTGTTAGCGCAGTAATTAAAATATAGTTAAGAAATAAAAATGGCAGGACATTTTGCAGAGATGCGGAATGTCCTGTTTTTTACGTTTTGTTGACACACTCTAGTGGTGTATTACTCGAAAATGCGAAATAAGTGCCATTTGTAAAGCAAAAACACTCGATACAGCGAAACGTTACATTGACAAACAGCCTTTGTTGAATTAAAATAAATTTTTAGGATAAGATGTCCATAATCGGACTGAAACCGCCGGAAATAATAAAAGCAGCTGTGTAGCTCAGTGGAGCAAACAGTAGTGGTGTCATGGACGCACCCTGAAAAAGACGGTATCTCGCCTTAAGTCAGATGCCTTGGTAACTCTGTTGCCGGGTAGTTCACATACAGCAAAATGTTGGAGGAAGTATAGAGATGAAATACTTGTTTAAAAAGATCGAGCCTAAGTGGCAGGCAAAATGGGAAGAAGCCAAAGTCTTCGAAGCCAAAGATAACAGTGACAAACCTAAATTCTATGGTCTGGTAGAGTTCCCATATCCAAGCGGTGCCGGTATGCACGTAGGACATATCAAAGCATATTCCAGTCTGGAGGTTATTTCCAGAAAACGTCGTATGGAAGGCTATAATGTACTTTTCCCGATCGGATTTGATGCATTTGGTCTCCCGACAGAGAACTACGCGGTAAAGACCGGAACACATCCACGTATCATCACAGATGAGAACATCAAGAGATTCTCAAACCAGTTAAAGAAAGTTGGATTTTCTTTTGACTGGAACCGTGTGATCGATACAACAGATGAAGACTACTACAAATGGACACAGTGGATTTTCCTGAAAATGTTTGAAAAAGGTCTTGTATTCAGAGACAGAACACTGGTTAACTACTGTCCGCACTGTAAAGTAGTCCTTTCCAATGAAGACAGCCAGGGCGGTAAATGTGATATCTGCCACAGCGATGTTGTTCAGAAATCCAAAGATGTATGGTATTTAAGGATCACCCAGTATGCAGATAAGCTTCTGGAAGGTCTGAAAGATGTAGATTATCCGGATAATGTAAAACAGCAGCAGATCCACTGGATCGGCAAATCAAAAGGTGCTTTCGTTAACTTCGATGTTGACGGAATCGATGAGAAACTTGAAATCTATACAACCAGACCGGATACTCTGTTTGGTGTAACATTCATGGTAATCGCACCGGAACATCCGATCATTGACAAATATGCAGATAAAATCACAAACATGGATGAGATCACTGCATATCGTAATGAGTGTGCGAAGAAAACAGAGTTTGAGAGAACTCAGCTTGTAAAAGATAAAACAGGTGTGAGAATCCAGGGACTTGAGGGAATCAACCCGGTTAACGGTAAGAAAATCCCGATCTACATTGCTGACTATGTAATGATGGGATATGGTACAGGTGCTATCATGGCAGTACCTGCTCACGACCAGCGTGACTATGATTTCGCGAAGAAATTCGGCATCGACATTATCGAAGTTATCAAAGGCGGAGATATTTCAAAAGAAGCCTATACAGGCGACGGCGAAATGGTAAACTCCGATTTCCTGAACGGATATGCAAAGAAGAAAGATTCTATTGAGCGTATGTTGGAAGAACTGGAGAAAAAAGGAATCGGTAAAGCCGGTGTTCAGTATAAGATGAAAGACTGGGCATTCAACCGCCAGAGATACTGGGGTGAGCCAATCCCGCTTATCCACTGCCCGAACTGCGGTGTTGTGGCAGTTCCGGAGAACGAACTTCCGCTGCGCCTGCCTGATGTAAAGGACTTCGAGCCGGGTGAAGACGGACAGTCCCCACTTGCAAAGATTGATTCTTTCGTAAACTGCACATGCCCGAAATGCGGTGCTGCAGCGAAACGTGAGACAGATACCATGCCTCAGTGGGCAGGATCTTCCTGGTATTTCTTAAGATACACAGATCCGCACAATGCAAATGCACTGGCTGATATGGACAAACTGAAATACTGGATGCCTGTTGACTGGTACAATGGTGGTATGGAGCATGTTACCAGACATATGATCTACTCCAGATTCTGGCATCATTTCCTGTATGATCTTGGCGTAGTAAATACACCGGAACCATATGCAAAACGTTCCATCCAGGGATTGATCCTCGGACCGGACGGAGATAAAATGAGTAAATCCAAGGGCAACGTAGTTGATCCGCTGGATATTGTAGAAGAATACGGTGCAGATACTCTTCGTACCTATGTACTGTTTATGGGTGACTATGGCGCAGCTACACCGTGGAGCGAGAACTCTGTAAAGGGCTGTAAGAAGTTCCTGGATCGTGTTGCAGGGCTGACAGATATCCTTTCTGAAGAATCCGTATCTGATGAACTGGAGATGAAACTCCACCGTACCATCAAAAAAGTTTCTTCTGATATCGAGAACCTGAAATTCAATACAGCGATCGCCAGCCTGATGACACTCATTAATGAGATCACAGCAGAAGGACACTTAAGCAAAGATGACCTTACCATCTTTATCAAACTGCTTAGCCCGTTTGCGCCACATATCTGCGAAGAAATCTGGGAATTTATCGGAGGTGAAGGCTTACTGGCAGTTTCCGAATGGCCGAAATACGATGAAGGCAAAACAATTGCCAAGACCGTTGAGATCGGTGTACAGGTAAACGGTAAAGTAAGAGGAACAATCGTAATCCCTAACGGATGTGAAAAAGAAAAAGCATTCGAGATCGCCAAAGCAGACGAGAGAATTGCTTCCTTCCTGGAAGGTAAGAACCTTATCAAAGAGATTTATGTACCGAACAAGATCGTAAACTTTGTTGCGAAATAATAGAAATAGTAAAAAGAGGACTGACAGAAATTTTTCTGAACAGTCCTCTTTTGAGTTTGACAGCTATATTAAGAGACCTTTAGACCTTTTCAGGCAACCGCCTGCTGATATGCCGGAATGTCAGTGTAAACACGATTCCCTTCACGATAGAAGAGATTGTAAGCGCCCACCATACACCATTTAATCCCATTCCCGCATGTGTCAGGATCAATGCCAGCGGGATTCGTGAGCCTGTCAGGATCACACTGATCATACTGGATAATCTGGTGCGTCCAAGTCCTGATAATGCGCCCACTGTCATCAGCTCAATGGACATAAAGACTTCACTGAATCCGATAATGACCAGATAATTGACAGCAGTATCCAGAGCTTCTTTTTCGTGGAAAAATAACCTGGCAATTGGTTCCGGAAGAAAGACAAAAGCTGCAGTGACAAACAGGCCCCAAATTGTGAGAACGCGAAATGACAGACTGTAACCTTTACGGATACGGTCTTTTTTTCGTGCACCGTAGTTTTGGGCAATAAAAGCATTCAGTGCTGAAGCAAAACCATCAGCAGTATTCCAGGATACGGATTCAATCTGTCCGCCAACACGCTGCGTTGCAATAGCGGCAGCACCATAACCGGAAACCATACGGGTCAGAATCATGGAGATGAAACAGTAAATGCTTCCCTGTATAGCTGTGGGAAACCCGATCCTGAAAATGTGCTTATAATATTCTTTTGGAAAAACAGACAGCAGATTCAGATGCTGTAAAACATTGGGCTCCAGTCTGGAATGCCGGATACGCATAACCATCACCACAAAAACCAGAATCTGTGAACTTACTGTCGCAATAGCGGCTCCGGCAACCTCCAGCCTCGGGAAAGGTCCGATGCCAAGGATCAGCAGCGGATCCAGGATCATATTTCCTGCAAGCCCGATAAAGTTTGCAAGCAGGGGAGTGCGGGAATCTCCCTGCGCAGTAGAGAGTCCTGTCAGCGTCAGATTCAGATAAGAAAAAAGAATCAGTCCACAGGTGATCAATGTATAAGATTTGGCAGCAGTATAAGTTTCTGCGTCGGTCAGATTAAAAAATCCCAGCAGAGGCTGTATGAAAATAACACAGACAGCAGCAAACAAAATGCCGGACAGTGCAGTGAGCTGCAGAGAACCGGCAGCATAGGAACGTGCCTGGTCATAATCTTTGCGCCCGCATGCCTGAGCTGTATTTACCTGTCCGCCCATTCTTGACAGGGATGCAAGCCCCTGGGAGAGCCAGACATACATTCCGCCTACTCCCACGCCTGCAACCGCCTTTGCACCAAGCAGTCCGATCCATGCCATATCCATAATACTGTATGCTGTTCCCAGCATGGAAGAAATCATGATAGGCAGAGCCAGCTCTGCCAGAGTTTTCAGGATCGGACCGGAAGTCAGATCCACAGTTTTTGATTTACTCATTTGTAATAACCCTTCATGTACCAATTATTATAATACTTTTGTAGTCCATTTACTGCAGTCCCATACCTGAGAAACCACATCGCGGTAAAACTCCGGTTCATGGCAGATCAGGAGAATGCTTCCCTTATATTCGATCAATGCCTGCTTCAAAGCTTCTTTTGCATCCACATCCAGATGATTGGTAGGCTCGTCCAGAAGCAGAATGTTCGTTTCTTTATTCACCAGCTTACACAGACGCACCTTCGCCTGCTCCCCGCCACTCAGTACACGTACCTGACTTTCAATATGCTTGGTAGTCAGACCGCATTTGGCGAGAGCAGACCGCACCTCATACTGAGTATAAGACGGGAACTCCGCCCAGATTTCATCAATACAGGTAGTCTTGTTATCACCCTTTACTTCCTGCTCAAAATATCCAATCTGAAGATTCTCCCCAAGTTCGCAGGAACCCTTCAGAGACGGGATCAACCCCAGAATACTTTTCAGTAAAGTTGTCTTACCGATACCGTTTGCACCAACCAGCGCAATCTTATTTCCTCTTTCCATAGAGAGAGTAACAGGTCTGGAAAGAGGTTCATTATAACCAATAACCAGATCCTTCGTTTCGAAAATATATTTCCCCGGAGTGCGTCCGTATTTAAAATGAAACTCAGGCTTCGGCTTCTCGGCAGCAAGCTCGATCACATCCATCTTATCCAGCTTCTTCTGTCTGGACATTGCCATATTTCTTGTAGAAACCCTGGCCTTATTTCTTGCGACGAAATCCTTCAGTTCACTGATTTCCTGCTGCTGGCGTCTGTAAGCAGCCTCAAGCTGAGCCTTCTTCACCTCATACACTTCCTGGAAATGGTCATAATCCCCGACATAACGGTTCAGTTCCTGATTCTCCATATGATAAACCAGATTGATAACAGAATTCAGAAACGGAATATCGTGGGAGATAAGGATAAATGCATTCTCATAATCCTGCAGATAACGCTTCAGCCATTCGATATGTTCCTCATCCAGATAGTTGGTAGGCTCGTCCAAAAGCAGGATATCCGGCTTCTCCAGAAGCAGCTTGCCAAGCAGAACCTTGGTTCTCTGACCACCACTCAGGTCTGTAACATCACGTTCCAGTCCGATATCCAGAAGTCCCAGGGCTCTGGCAACTTCCTCCACCTTCGCATCGATCACATAGAAATCATGCATGGTAAGGGTATCCTGAATAGTTCCCAGCTCCTCCATCAGAGTATCCATCTCCTCAGGAGAAGCAGTGCCAAGAGAGTCACAGATCCCATTCATTCTTTCCTCCATCTCAAAGAGATAAGAGAACGCAGACTTCAGCACGTCACGGATGGACATACCCTGAGAAAGAACAGAATGCTGGTCCAGATAGCCGACACGTACATTCTTTGCCCATTCAATCTTACCCTCATCCGGCATCAGCTTTCCAGTTACAATATTAAAGAAAGTAGATTTACCTTCCCCGTTGGCACCAACCAGTCCAATATGCTCGCCCTTTAACAGGCGGAAAGACACATCATTAAAAATCGCCCTGTCTCCGAAACCATGTGTCAGATGTTCAACATTCAAAATACTCATAAAAAGAAATTCTCCTTAATTATTGTTATATAATGTCAGGGTCCAAAGGTATTTCACCCCTGACCTGACATCCACGAATTACTTACTCCGCTGCAAAGCAGCTCCCGCAATTCTTTTAATATTTGTAACTATACAACAGTATGATCAGACTTCCCTGACTCCTTTTAATGACGGCTCAGCCATCAGCGAATAATTTGTATAATAAACCACAAATCCGGGCTTCGCTCCTGCAGGCTTTTTCACCTGCTTCTTCTGGATATAATCAATCTCCACCTTAGGAGCAGTACGTCCTTTGGAATAATAAGCGGCAAGCTGTCCCGCAATCTCAAAGATATGATCCGGCAGTTCTCCGTCCTTAGACTTCACGACCACATGCGAACCGGCCATCTTCTTGGCATGAAACCACCAGTCATTCCCTGTGGCAAACTTAAAGGTAAGCTCATCATTCTGGAAATTATTTTTTCCCACATAAATATCATACCCATCCTCAGTCACATAATGGAACGGCTTAGACTTACTCTGCGCCTTCTGCCCCTTCCTGCGGTCATAATGCTTCTTAATATACCCATACTCCATCAGCTCTTCCTTGATCTGTGCCAGATCACTCTCAGCCAGAGCAATATCCAGAGCATTGGAAACAGACTCCAGATGCTCAATCTCACTTCTCGTATCTGCAATCTGCTCAGTCAGAGCCTCCTCCGTACGCTTCAGCTTTCCATACTTGTCAAAATACTTTTTGGAATTCTCCGCCGGAGTCATAGTAGGGTCAAGAGGAATGGTAATCTCCTCATTGGTATAATAATTCAGAGCCTTAAACGACTTACATCCATCCTCCAGCCCATACCCATAAGTATTGATCAGCTCCCCGTAAATCTTATACTTCTCTTTCTTCGCAGTATCCTTCATCTGCTTCTCCTGCAGACTCAGCTTCTTACGGTTACGCTCCAGCGCAGTCTGCACGATCCTCCTCAGATCCGAAGACTTCTGATGGATACGCGTCAGCGTATTCTTTGTCGCATAATAAGTCTCCAGCATCTGTGAAACACTCTCAAACTCCACAGAATGATACTCCGGTCCATACTGCTGGAACGCAAACACACCATACTCCACAGGTTCTTCCCCCCGGTAAACAATATTCGGAGAAAAATCCCCCTCCACAACCTGATCCATCAGCCTGCGGAACGTATGATACAAATGCACCCTCGCCGCCTCATCCAGAGACTGCGCTGCATCACTCCCGTCAATCGAAGCCCTGAAACAGATCTCCTCCGCAACAACCGGACTGATTCCAGTAAGAGAAGAGTAAACAGCCTTGGAAACATTACATGGCTTCCTGCACACAACATCACAGAACTCCTCCTCACTCACAGTCAGCGGATCCAGCTTATCCTGCGTCTTCGGAATAAAATACTCCCTTCCCGGAAGCACCTCACGCACAGAACTCATATGAGAAGAAACATGCTTGATACTATCCAGGATCATCCCCTTATCATCACAGAAAATAATATTACTGTGCTTGCCCATCAGCTCCATGATAAGAACCTTCTTACAGGGATCCCCCAGCTCATTCAGATGCTCCAGTTCAAACATCACCACGCGCTCCATCCCCGGCTGCCTGATATCCGAAACCCTCGCACTTCCAATATGCTTACGCAGCAGCATACAGAAATTAGGCGCAGTCATAGGACTGGGCTTATTCTTAGAAGTAAAATAAATCAGCGGAAGAGAAGCACTGGCCGAAAGCAGCAACCTGCACTGCCCATTCACCCCCTTCCCCGTAATCAAAAGCTCATCCGCCTCCGGCTGAGCAATCTTATTAAACCGTCCTCCATCCAAATTCAAATGCAGCTCCTTCACCATAGCCGCAATCGTAATCCCATCAAAAGCCATATAAAAACACTCCTTTTTAAATAATACTCACAATAATCAAAATCTCAGTCCCCAATATGACTGATAACAATTTTATAATTGACAGGTAATACATAAAATCTAAACATCACCTACGTCAGAAAGGCGAAGCCCTTTCTGACAAACAAACTCTAATATAACAGGCCTTTCTGAAAGCCTTCCAATTAAATATACCATATACCTCCCACAGCCAGTCACCAGCAGGAGAAAATAAATAGTTCCGGGCGCATTTGCAGGGGTTGTAGTAACTCTTAGGCTTCGGGAATCTGCGTTATGAAAAAAACAGCAACCTGTCTGAGCGAAGCGAGTTTTGCTGTTTTTTTCATGCCTTTAGCAGATTTCCGAAGCCTTAGAGTTGACTAAACCCCGAAACCGCGCCCGGAACTATTTATTTTCTCCTGCGTCCCACCTGCGTCCCACCTGCGGCGTCCCTTCTGCTAGTATACCACACATTTCCTACCGCCATCAACGAAAAAATGTTTGACTCCCATTCTATAATGAACTATAATAAATCTGTATGTAAACCAGAACAGGCACACATACCCCGACACTAATAGACAGACAAAGAGAGAAAAACTATGATAAAAAGCATGACAGGTTTCGGCCGGGCAGAAGTCGTGACCAAAGAAAGAAAAATAACAATCGAACTAAAATCTGTCAACCACAGATACCTGGACCTCAGCATCAAAATGCCCAGAAAACTCAACTTCCTGGAAGGCGCAGTCAGAAACCTGATGAAAACCTACATCCAGAGAGGCAAAGTTGATGTATACATCACATATGAAGACTACACCCTGGACAACGGAACTCTCAAATACAACAGAGAACTCGCATCCGAATACATCACCTGTCTTAAACAGATGCAGCAGGACTTTGACCTTGACTACGATATCAAAGTCAGCACCCTGTCACGCTATCCGGAGGTACTTGTCATGGAAGAACAGTCTGTTGATGAGGAAGCACTCTGGGAATCTCTGGAACCGCCCCTTCGCGAGGCATGTGAGAAATTTGTCCAGACAAGGACACAGGAAGGCAGAAACCTTGAGAAGGACCTTATCGGAAAACTGGACAGCCTTGAAGAAAAAGTATTACGTGTAGAAGCCCGTTCTCCGGAAGTAGTCAATGCCTACAGGACCAAACTGGAAGCAAAAGTTTCCGAGCTGCTGGAAGACACACAGATCGACGACAACCGCATCGCAGCAGAAGTCATCCTGTTTTCAGACAAAATCTGCAATGATGAGGAAACCGTCCGCCTTCACAGCCACATCAGGAACATGAAAAAGATGCTTACAACAGAGAAAGAAGGCATCGGACGCAAACTGGACTTCATGGCACAGGAAATGAACAGAGAAGCAAACACGATTTTATCCAAATCAAGTGATCTGGAGATCTCCAACATTGCCATTGATCTGAAAACAGAGATCGAGAAAGTCAGAGAACAGATCCAGAACGTAGAATAGAGGAAGAAAACGTGGCAAGACTTATTAATATCGGTTTTGGAAATGTAGTCAATTCACAGAAAATCGTGGCAGTGGTAAGCCCGGATGCGGCACCTGTAAAAAGAATGGTGCAGAGCATAAAGGGAACCCGGTCACTGATTGATGCAACTCAGGGGCGAAAGACAAAAGCAGTGATCGTCACAAGCGACGATTATCTGGTGCTCAGCGCACTTCAGCCTGAGACCATTGCCCGGAGATTTGCAGAAATATATGAAAACGAGGATAAGGGAGAGACCCATGAATAAAGGAATTTTAGTAGTGGTTTCCGGATTTTCCGGTGCAGGAAAAGGCACAGTAATGAAACGCCTCATGGAGAAATATGATGGTTATGCATTATCTGTCTCCGCAACAACCAGAAAACCCCGTCCCGGTGAAGAGGACGGCAGAGAATATTTCTTCCGTACAAGGGATGAATTTGAGAAGCTGATCGAAGAGGATGCATTGCTTGAATATGCCCGGTATGTGGAAAATTATTACGGTACCCCACGCTCTTATGTCGAAGAGCAGCTTCAGGCAGGCAGAAATGTAATCCTTGAGATCGAAATCCAGGGTGCAATGAAGATCAAAGAGAAAATACCGGAAGCACTTCTGGTGTTTGTAACTCCGCCGACTGTGGAGGAACTGGAACGCCGTCTCACAGGCAGAGGAACAGAAACCGCACAGGTGATCGCAGACAGACTTGCAAGAGCCGGTGAAGAGGCAGAAGGTATGGGACAATATGACTATATTCTTGTCAACGATACTGTAGAGGAATGCGTAGACCATCTTCATCAGATTATTGTGAGTGAACATTCCAGAGTATCCAGAAATGCAGAATTTATCGCAGATATCCAGAAACAGACAAAAGCATTTCAGAAATGATAAACATGCGGCTCAGACCGCTTAAAAGAAAGGAGAAAATACATGATACATCCGTCTTATACAGAATTAATCGAAGCAATCAATACAAACAGTGAGGACGACGATACAACAATGTCCCTTAACAGCCGTTATTCCCTTGTACTTGCTGCAAGTAAACGTGCACGCCAGATTATCGCTGGTTCCAAACCAATGGTAGAGGGTGCAGCAGGCAAGAAACCTCTCTCAGTTGCAATCGACGAGCTCTACAAAGGAAAAGTAAAGATCCTTGCTCCGGAAGAAGAGGATGAAGAAGGAACAGCGCAGACAGCTGAGGCACAGACAGAAGAAATTTCAGAAGAATCAGCACAGGCTTCTGAAATCGCAGAAACTGCTGAAACAGCAGAAGAAACAGTATCTGAGGAAGCAACTGAAGAGTAAGAACTGATGGTAACACAATAGATAAACAAAAGGATGTGTCTGAGAATTACAGAGGTATATTTTCAGGCACATTCTTATAGGAGAATTTATGAAATTATTATTCGTATCATTAGGCTGTGACAAGAACCTTGTAGATTCCGAAGAAATGCTTGGACTTCTTACAGGTAACGGGTTCGAGATCGTAGATGATGAAACTGAAGCAGAGGCCATTGTGGTGAACACCTGCTGCTTTATCAATGACGCAAAGGAAGAGAGCGTCAACACCATCCTTGAGATGGCAGAATACAAGAAAACCGGGAGCTGTAAAGTCCTGGTTGTCACAGGATGTATGGCACAGCGTTATAAGAATGAGATCATTGAGGAAGTACCGGAAGTAGATGCAGTACTTGGCACAACTTCCTACGGAGACATCCTTAAGGCAATCCGTGAAGCAATGGAAGGAAAACATTTCCAGGAATTTAAAGATATTGATTATCTTCCGGAAAAGCTTGGCAAACGTGTTCTCACAACAGGCGGACATTTCGGATACCTCAAGATAGCAGAAGGCTGTGATAAACACTGCACTTACTGTATCATCCCGAAACTTCGCGGTAAATTCCGAAGCGTTCCGATGGAACGTCTGGTAACACAGGCAAAGGAGATGGCAGAGGAAGGCGTAAAAGAGCTGATCCTTGTCGCACAGGAGACAACCGTATATGGAACTGACATATATGGAAAGAAATCTCTTCATATCCTCCTGAAAGAGTTATGCAAGATCAAAGGAATCCGCTGGATCCGCGTGCTTTACTGCTATCCGGAGGAAATTTACGATGAACTGATCCAGACCATGAAAGAGGAGAAGAAAATCTGCCATTATCTGGATCTTCCGATTCAGCATGCAAGTGACCGTATCTTAAAGAGAATGGGAAGAAGGACAACACAGGCAGAGCTGGTGGAGATTGTAAATAAGCTTCGCCGGGAGATTCCTGACATCGTGCTCCGTACCACTCTGATCTCCGGATTCCCCGGGGAAACACAGGAAGACCACGAAGAGCTGATGGGCTTTGTGGATGAGATGGAATTTGACCGTCTGGGAGTATTTACTTACTCACCAGAAGAAGATACACCTGCAGCAACGATGCCTGATCAGGTTGCGGAAGAAGTCAAAGAGGCCAGACGTGACGAGATCATGGAGCTTCAGCAGGAGATTTCCTATGATAAGGGAACTGACCGTATCGGACAGGAACTTCTCGTGATGATCGAGGGAAAAGTTGCAGATGAGAGCGCATACATTGGCAGAACTTACGGAGATGCACCAAAGGTCGATGGTTATATTTTTGTGCAGACAGGAGAACTCCTGATGACAGGAGATTTTGCAAAGGTACGTGTGACCGGTGCACTGGAATATGATTTGATAGGAGAGTTGGCAGATGAATACACCGAATAAACTTACAGTAGCCAGAATGATCCTGGTTCCGTTTCTTGTACTGTTTATGCTTACAGACCTGGGCGGTGAGGCAAACCGCTATATAGCACTTGCTATTTTTGTTGTTGCAAGTGTGACCGACTGGTTTGACGGAAAGCTTGCCAGAAAATACAATCTGGTGACAAACTTTGGAAAATTCATGGATCCTCTTGCAGACAAGCTGCTTGTGTGTTCTGCAATGATCTGCTTTATTGAACTGGAAAAACTTCCGGCATGGTTTGTTATCATTATTATAGGAAGAGAATTTATTATCAGCGGATTCCGTCTGATCGCAGCCGAGAACGGTGTTGTGATCGCGGCAAACTACTGGGGCAAATTCAAGACGGTTTCCCAGATGATCATGATCATTTTACTGCTGATCGATCTGGGCGGAGTGTTTGATATTCTGGAACAGATATTTATCTGGCTTTCCCTGGCACTTACCGTTATTTCCCTGATCACATATATCTGGCAGAACAGGAGTGTTCTGTCCATGCAGGATTAGAAAGAAGGCTTTAATATGGCTTCAGAAAAGGAAGCATCAGAAGAATCAGCATTAGAGAAAACAGCATTAGAAGAAACAGTTGTAGGACTCCTGAAAAAAAAGAAAATGACACTGTCTCTTGCCGAGTCCTGTACAGGCGGTGCGGTAGCAGCGGACATCGTAAATGTGCCGGGAGCTTCTGAGGTATTTATGTGCGGCTATGTCACATATACAAACCGCGCCAAAAGAAAATGTCTTGGAGTAAAGAAGAGCACACTGAAGAAAGAAGGTGCTGTCTCAGCCAAATGTGCCGGACAGATGGCAAAAGGCGGTGCGAAAGCAGCCAAAACCGATGTCTGTCTCTCTGTGACAGGACTTGCAGGTCCGGGCGGTGGAACAGAGGAAACACCGGTGGGAACTGTATTTATGGGATGTTACTGTGCAGGAAAGACAACTGTGAGGGAATTTCACTTTGAGGGCGACAGAAAAAGTATCAGAGACCAGGCAGTTGAACAGGCACTGACATTTATCTGCGACAGGCTGCGCAAATATGACAGATAATAATTGGTGACAAGTTACATTACTGAACATAAGAGTACATTTCGGAAAGTTGATGAAATGTACTCTTTTTGTTATCATGGCAATTCATATTAACCGAATCAGGTAAGTTTTCTGCGGAGTCTGCGAAAAGCAACAAGCAGTGAGTGGGGACTTGGTCACCGCATCATTTTCATAAGGTTCACTACTTTATCAAGTTTTTGTGCCTCTGCGGGAGATTTTCCCATCTTCAGCACTTCAATGATCGCAGAAATCTCATCAGCATTAAATTTCAGACCACCTTTTTTTCCCTGAGCAGCTGCGCTCATCAGGAAAGGCAGCATCTCATTTGCACCCTTTGAACTTCCCTGGGAAGCCAGATTCTGAAGCATATCAAGCTTGGAACGGTCCATACCTGCAAGCTTCGGGTTGTTGCGCCAGTCATCATTCATGGGAATCCTCCTTCTCACCATCTGCAGGCTGATTCATGAGCTGCAGCATCTGAACCATAGCCATCATATTTACCATCTGATCTAATTTATCCCTGCTGGGACCATAACAGAAGCTGCGGATATCATTGACGATATCCACCGGATTCTGGGCCGGCATGCTCATGGCACACAGATCGCTGCCGGAACTTCTTTTGCTGAAAACAGAAACCGTATTGATAAATTCAACCGCTTTTTCATAGACTGAGAAAATCTGCTGTCCTTTTGGTGGAAGATAAGGAATGGCGGCTTTTATCATCTGTCCGCGGTCAGAACTGACCATCTGATCCAGTAAAGTCTGTGAAATCTGCTCTTCATTCATAATATCTGCTTCCATTTTATGTTTTTTATTAACAGAATATGACGGGGAGAAGGATTCTGACATATAATAAAGTAGAATTTAAGTAACTGTGAGACTGCTTTACTGCACGTTGCCTCAAATTTTATGGAATTGCTGCAGGTATCATGCGTTTGCAGTTGCAAAAAATGGAGAATCAGATATGGGACCAGAGTCAGAAGAAAAGAAAGAAATGCTTATTATAGATGGAAATGCTTTTTATGAGATAGATTTGGAGTGTGTGAAAAAGAAAAAACAATGTGCTCAGACAGTGCACCCGGAAAAGAAAACAGACAGGATCAATTCCCGGAATATGAAAGATAAGGATAATATCAGGCAGCATGAATAATAAGGACGAAATTATAATCCTGTAAAATATAAAGAGGCAGAGGGAAAGCTCCCCCTGCCAACAGAAAATGATTGTCAGCAGCCACATCCACAGCCATTGTTTCCGCATAACAGAAGCAGCACGATAATAATCCAGCAGTTGTCACCGTTGCCACATCCGCCGCAGCCATTGCTGCATCCGCAGTTATTGTTTCCGCACAGGCACAGAAGGATGATGATCCAGAGGATATTACAGCAGGAATTATTTCCGCCTGAAAGTCCCCATCCACTGTTACATCCACATCCGTTATTACATCCGCAGCCATTGTCGCATCCGCATCCGCTGTTATTAGCGCAGCCACATCCGCATCCTCCTCTGTCCTCACATCCGCAATTTGTAGCAGCTAAGTCGCTCATATTAAATCCTCCGTTTTTTTTCTTTACAATCCTATCATATGTGGAACCGCAAAAAGTGTTACAGTTTCATCATTGTTCATTATGTTCACAGTAACCAATAACCTTAAGTTCGATGCGAATTGTTGCTTTTCACAAGTTGACAATAATATATGAATCCGATATAATATACCACGTAACAAATCTGTAATGATTGAGAAAGAAATGCAACAATAACCCAATTAAAACGTAAAACAATACGTATAAAAAGAGAGGAAACGGAGAATAAGAATGAAGAAACATGGGAAACTATTGTTAAAGTATCTGCTCCTTTTTGTGATGACCGTTTTTGTAATGGGCTGTTTTAGTGTATCCGCGGCAACAAAAACAGGATTTGTCACTCAGAAAGGGAAAACCTATTACATAAACAAAGACGGTTCCAAAAAGAAAGGCTGGCTGGAACTTAAGGGTAAGAAATATTACTTTGATAAGAAAACAGGAGTTCAGGTAAAAGGCTGGGTAAAAGACTCCAGCGGACAGGCAATCCGATACTTTACCAGCGGAGCCGGATATATGGTGACAGGATTTATCACTGATTCCAATGGAAATACCCGTCATTTTGATGAGACAACAGGCCTGCTGACAAGAGGCTGGCTCACAGATACAGATGAATATAAATATTATTTTTACAGCGGTTCCGGCGTTATGGCCAAAGGCTGGGTGGAGAACAAAAAAGAACAGAAACGCTATTTCAGTCAGGCCAATGGACGTATGTGTACAGGCTGGGTGAAGAGCAGTGCCGGAAATTACAGATACTTTAAGCCGTCAAATGGAATAATGTATACAGGTCTGGAGAAAATTGATTCAGATTATTACTATTTTTCAAAATCAACCGGTGTCCGTTATCAGAAAGGTTTCGGAACCGTAGGAAGTAAGAAATATTATTTCAACCCTTCAGATGGTAAGGCGAAGACAGGCTGGCTTGAGCTTGATGGAAAGAAATATTATTTTGATACATCAGGAGTGATGTTGGCAAATACCATCGCTTCCATTGACGGAACTACATACAGGTTTGATTCTGACGGTGCTGCAACAAAGACTTCCGGTAATGATTACACAGTAGAGGGCAAATATGTCAAGGTCTTTGATGCGAAGAATAATAAATACTACTATATGGAAGAAGAGTTCCTGGAACATCCGGGAATTGCAGACGGAAAGGTGTCAGATCTGGATCTTCTGGCAGCAGTGTGTGATGCAGAAGCAGGAGATCAGGGAGTCGTGGGAATGGAGGCAGTTGCGCTTTGCGTATTAAACTGTACCATTGACCAGTATAAAGAATTTCCGTCACAGATCCGTTATGTGGTATATCAGGGAAAACCTACCCAGTATGCGGTTGTCACAGACGGAGCACTTCTTAAAAGACTGAAAGGCCAGTTTGAGGACAGGACCAATGCCTATGCGGCAGCAAAGGCAGCCATGGAAGTGTTCAGTAACTATGTGAATCATGGCACAAAGAGAACACTCCCGGGATTTAAGACAAAGGATTTCAATTACAAATTCTTTATGACTCCGGCAGCATTTAAGGCACAGAACCTTAATTTCAGCAAGCTGGAATATGAACAGTACAAAGGACATGTATTCTTTGTGGACTGGATTTCAGGGTGAGTACATTAATGCTTTAAGTTGGTGAAATATGAAGAGGATTGTTATAAATTCCTTGACAAATAAATTTTGTATTTGTATACTTGCAGATATATGATATAAAAAGGCACAGATGGGAAAGAGTAACATAGGGAAAACAGACAGAGAGCTGCCGGCAGGTGAGAGGCGCGTGGGGAACTTATGTGAATACCTCCCGGAGCTCTGCACCGAACACTTCAGAGATATTGTAAGGTAAGTAGGCTGCAGCGGAGTGGCATCCGTTAACATGCTTAAGTAACAGAGAGAACCGTTGTTTATCATAACAATGGCATGGTTTGTTACTTATTGAGGCAGAGAATGCGAGTTTTCTGCGAATTTAGGTGGTATCGCGGGACCCGGTTCTCGTCCTAAATGGACAGGAACCGGGTTGTTTTATTTTATTACGAGGAGGAAACAAACAATGACAGTTTGGGACGAGCTGAAAGCCCGTGGTCTGATTGCCCAGGTAACAGACGAAGAAGAGATCAAAGAAATGGTAAATAATGGAAAAGCCACATTTTACATTGGCTTTGACCCTACCGCAGACAGCCTTCACGTAGGACATTTCATGGCGCTCTGCCTGATGAAACGTCTGCAGATGGCGGGAAATAAACCAATCGCATTATTAGGCGGCGGAACCGGTATGATCGGTGACCCGTCCGGAAGATCTGATATGCGTCAGATGATGACAGTGGAGACCATTCAGCACAACATTGACTGCTTCAAGAAACAGATGGAGCGTTTTATCGACTTCTCAGACGGCAAGGCATTAATGGTAAACAATGCAGACTGGCTGATGAACTTAAATTATGTAGAGGTACTTCGTGATGTTGGACCACATTTCTCTGTAAACCGTATGCTCTCTCACGAGTGCTACAAACAGCGTATGGAACGTGGACTTACATTCCTTGAGTTCAACTATATGATCATGCAGAGCTACGACTTCTACATGCTGTATCAGAAATACGGCTGCACCATGCAGTTCGGCGGTGATGACCAGTGGGCAAATATGCTTGGCGGTACAGAGCTGATCCGTCGTAAACTTGGAAAAGACGCTTACGCCATGACGATCACACTTCTTCTGAACTCCGAAGGTAAGAAGATGGGTAAAACACAGTCCGGTGCTGTATGGCTTGACCCGGAGAAGACTTCTCCTTTCGATTTCTATCAGTACTGGAGAAACGTGGATGATGCAGATGTTATCAAATGTATGCGTCTCCTTACCTTCCTTCCGTTAGAAGAAATCGATGAGATGGCGAAATGGGAAGGAAGCCAGTTGAATAAAGCAAAAGAAATCCTTGCATACGAGCTGACAAATCTGGTTCATGGCGAAGAGGAAGCAAAGAAAGCGCAGGAAGGCGCAAGAGCACTTTTTGCAGGCGGCGCTGACACAGCACATATGCCGACAACTGAGCTTGCAGACGAGGATTTCTCAGAGGAAGGAACAATCGACCTGATCTCCATGCTTGTAAAAGCAGGAATGGTTCCAACACGTTCCGAGGGACGTCGTGCCATTGAACAGGGCGGTGTTTCCATTGACGGTGAGAAGATCACAGATGTGAAATACACAGTTGCCAAAGATGCACTTACAGGTGAAGGTGTAGTGCTGAAAAAAGGCAAAAAGAAATTCAATAAAGTTCTGGCAAAATAAAAAATTTATCATAGAAATATCGGCGGATACTGCTGAACCGGTGCCGCCGATTTCAGGAGGAAAAGATTATGAAGAAATACGGAGTAAACGAACTTCGTCAGATGTTCCTCGACTTCATGGAGAGCAAAGGACATCTGGTAATGAAAAGCTTTTCCCTGGTACCACAGGGAGATAAGAGTCTTCTGCTGATCAACGCAGGTATGGCTCCGCTGAAACCATATTTTACAGGTGCTGAAATCCCGCCGAGAACAAGAGTAAGTACCTGCCAGAAATGTATCCGTACAGGCGATATCGAGAATGTAGGTAAGACTGCACGCCACGGTACATTCTTCGAAATGCTCGGTAACTTCTCATTCGGTGATTACTTCAAAACAGAAGCAATCCACTGGTCATGGGAATTCCTGACAGAAGTAGTAGGACTGGATGCAAACCGTCTTTACCCGTCTGTATATCTGGAAGATGATGAAGCATTCGACATCTGGAACAAAGAGATCGGAATCCCAGCTGACAGAATATTCCGTTTTGGAAAAGAAGATAACTTCTGGGAGCATGGCGCTGGCCCTTGCGGTCCATGTTCTGAGATCTACTATGACCGTGGAGAAAAATACGGCTGCGGTAAACCTGGCTGTACAGTAGGCTGCGACTGCGACCGTTACATGGAAGTATGGAACAACGTATTTACCCAGTTTGAGAATGACGGTAACGGAAATTATACAACACTGAAACAGAAGAATATTGATACAGGTATGGGTCTGGAACGTCTGGCAGTTGTTGTGCAGGACGTAGATTCCATCTTCGATGTAGATACTATCTGCGCACTGCGTAACCTGGTATGTGAGATCTCCGGAAAAGAATACGAGAAGAATTATAACGATGACGTATCCATCCGTCTGATTACAGACCATATCCGTTCTGCAACATTTATGATCTCCGACGGTATCATGCCTACAAACGAAGGCCGCGGTTATGTACTCCGCCGTCTGATCCGTCGTGCAGCACGTCACGGACGTCTTCTTGGAATCGAAGGCACCTTCCTTGCAAAATTAAGTGAAGAAGTGATCAATGGTTCCAAAGCAGGATATCCGGAGCTGGAAGAGAAGAAAGAATTTATCTTTAAAGTTCTCACAAATGAAGAAAACCAGTTCAACAAGACCATTGACCAGGGTCTTCGTATCCTTGGAGAGATGGAAGATGAGATGAAAGCAGCAGGAGAGAAAACACTTTCCGGCGAAAATGCATTCAAATTATATGATACTTACGGATTCCCGATGGATCTTACAAAAGAGATCCTTGAGGAAAAAGGATATGATATCGATGAAGCTGGCTTCCAGAAATGTATGGAAGAGCAGAGAAACAAAGCACGTTCTGCACGTGAAGTGACAAACTATATGGGTGCTGACGCAACTGTATATGATGATATCGATGTAAATGTTACAACAGAATTCGTAGGATACGATCATCTTACCTTTGATTCCAAAGTAACAGTCCTTACAACAGAGACAGAGATCGTAAACTCCCTGATGGAAGGACAGAAAGGAACTGTCTTTACAGAGCAGACTCCATTCTATGCAACTATGGGTGGACAGGTCGGAGATACAGGTGTGATCGAAACTGCAAACGGTAAGTTCGTAGTAGAAGACACCATCAAGCTTCGCGGCGGCAAATTTGGCCATGTAGGTCATATGGAATCCGGTATGATCTCCACAGGCGAAACGGTTTCCCTGAAAGTGGACGAAGCTGCAAGAAGAGATACAGAGAAGAACCACAGTGCAACACATCTTCTTCAGAAAGCATTAAAGACAGTTCTTGGAAGTCATGTAGAACAGAAGGGTTCTCTGGTAACACCGGACAGACTTCGTTTCGACTTTGCTCATTTCCAGGCTATGACAGCTGATGAGATCGCACAGGTAGAAGCGCTTGTTAATAAAGAAATCCAGGCCGGTCTTGAAGTCCGTACAGATGTTATGGATGTGGAAGAGGCTAAGAAATCCGGAGCAATGGCTCTGTTCGGAGAGAAATATGACCAGAAGGTACGTGTGGTATCCATGGGCGACTTCTCCAAGGAACTCTGCGGTGGTACTCATGTGGCAAACACAGGCAACATCATGCTGTTCAAGATCGTTTCCGAATCCGGTATTGCAGCAGGTGTGCGCCGTATCGAAGCTCTGACAGGAAATGGTGTTCTGGAATACTATAAGAAACAGGAAGAACTTCTTCATGAAGCTGCAAAAGCCCTGAAAGCAAATCCTGCAGAGATCGTAGAGAAGATCGGACATCTTCAGGGAGAAGTAAAGGCACTCTCCAGTGAGAACGAATCCTTAAAGAGTAAACTGGCTCAGGGAGCTCTGGGAGATGTTATGGATAAAGTAGTAGAAGTCAAAGGTGTGAAACTTCTTGCTGCAAAAGTAGACGGAGTGGATATGAACGGACTTCGTGACCTTGGCGACCAGCTGAAAGGCAAACTTGGTGAAGGTGTTGTCCTTCTGGCAGCAGTAAACGGTGAGAAAGTAAACCTTCTTGCAATGGCTACTGATGCAGCACAGAAAGCAGGCGCTCACGCAGGTAACCTGATCAAAGCAGTGGCAGCTATCGTAGGCGGTGGTGGCGGCGGACGTCCGAACATGGCTCAGGCCGGCGGAAAGAACCCTGCCAAAGCTCAGGAAGCCGTAGATGCAGCAGCAGGAATCCTTGAAGGTCAGATAAAGTAAAAATTGTTACTGCTCACTTTGTGACCAGCAACACGCTTCGCGATGCACAGAATTTATGCTAGTCGCATAAATTCGCGCGGTATGTCTCGGGATTTTGGCATATACATGCCAAAACACCTCGCGGGATAGTGGCGTGTGAATAGTAACTAAAAAAATCTGCAAAATTTAACCAAAAAGATGTTGACGAACCCACAGGCAATGATATATAATATCACTTGTGCAAGAAAAAATACCCAGACAGTTGTATTTTAGCACAATCTACAACTGGAGGGAGGTTAGGTGTGAGTCTATGTCAAACGTAATCGTAAAAGAGAACGAGACTTTAGATAGCGCTCTTCGCAGATTCAAAAGAAGCTGTGCAAAAGCAGGAATCCAGCAGGAAATCCGCAAAAGAGAGCATTACGAGAAACCAAGCGTTCGTCGTAAAAAGAAATCTGAAGCCGCAAGAAAACGTAAATATAATTAATTGTGCGCAAAAATCCCTGGCAGTTCTGTCAGGGATTTTTATCATAATTTGGACAATAATCAGGGGAAGGAAGTAATCTTGAAGGCAGAAAATAACAAAATACTTAAAGAAAAGAAAAACTGGATCCTTTTACTGTTTAAAAAACTGGCAAAGCTGATTTTCAACAGAATCTTTTATGTTGCGGTTGCAATGCTTGTCCAGCTCGGATGGATCTTAATGATGGTACTGCGTCTGGCTGCGTATTCCAGATACATTGATATCGGATTAAGGCTGATAGGTATTGTGCTGGTATTGTGGATTTTGAATAAGGAAATAAATCCTTCCTATAAACTGGCCTGGACCATGCTGATCCTGATCCTGCCAATCCTTGGAGTGGTATTATATTTTGTGTTTGGACGTTCCAGGATCGCTGCAATCATGCAGCAGCATTTTGAACAGAGGATTGAGGAGAGCAGGGAGTATCTGCGGGATCGGCCACAGACGAGGCAGAAGCTGGAGGCTCTGGATCCCTCGGCTTCAAATCAGTCCAGATATATTTCGGATGTTTCCAGATTTCCGGTCCATGAGAACACAACTGCAGAGTATTTTCAGGTAGGAGACGATATGTTTCCGGTGCTTGTGAGGGAACTGAAACAGGCGAAGAAATACATTTTTATTGAATATTTCATTATCAATGATGGGGTGATGTGGCAGACAATCCTGAATATTCTTGAGGAGAAAGCTGAGGAGGGCGTGGATGTACGCCTGATCTATGACGGATTTGGCTGTCTCACAACACTTCCCCATAAATATTATGAAGAGCTTCAGAAAAAAGGAATCAAATGTCAGGTATTTAATCCTTTCCGTCCCATTTTGAATATTATCCAGAATAACCGGGATCACAGGAAGCTCTGCATCATTGACGGATGGGTTGGATTTACGGGAGGCATCAATCTTGCAGATGAATATATCAACCAGAAAGAGCGTTTCGGACACTGGAAGGATACCGCTGTTATGCTCAAGGGAGAAGCTGTCTGGAATATGACGGTAATGTTTCTCCATATGTGGGCGGTGATCGGCAGATCTGAAGAAAGTATTGATTATGAAGCCTATTTTCCCCACAGATATCATGAGGGAGAATTTGAGAGTGACGGATTTGTCCAGCCGTTCTGTGATACACCTCTGGATGAGGAGGTTGTCGGTGAAGATGTATATCTGAACATTATCAACAAGGCAAAAAAATATGTATATATCTGTACTCCCTATCTGATCATAGATAATGAGATGATGACTGCCCTCTGTCTGGCAGCCAAAAGCGGGGTGGACGTGCGTATTATGACGCCGGGAATCCCTGACAAGAAGCTGGTATTTATCCTTACCCAATCCTATTACAGACACCTTCTGGAAGCCGGTGTAAAGATTTATGAATATCAGCCCGGTTTCCTTCACGCAAAATCCTTTGTGAGTGATGATGAGATTGGAGTTGTGGGAACCATCAACCTGGACTATCGAAGTCTTTATCTTCATTTTGAGGATGGTGTATGGATCTACAGAAACAGAGTAATACAGGATATAAAAGATGATTTTATCCAGACTATGGAATATTGCAGGCAGATAGAACCGGAATTCTGCCTGAACAGAAATATAGGGCTGCGTATCATGCAGAATATTTTCCGCGCATTTGCGCCGCTGATGTAAAATGAGCACTGAAAATCGTATTTTTATGGTTTTCAGTGCTTTTTATCTGATCATGATCAGGTATCGGATCGGATTAAGATGCATTATTTTATTGGATTGCTATATAATGAATAAAGAAAGTAGTCTTAGAGCGTGTCTGAAAAAGGCTTTCTGCAAGATGTGCGTCACAATTTGTGGGATATTTTGCCCGGATGAGGGCGCCGTAGCGGGCTACGGCAACTGAATTCGGGTGAAATATCCCGCAAAGTGGGGCGTGCAGATTGCGGGAATGATTTTTCAGACACGCTCCAGAGCGTGCGCCGGCAGCCTGCCGGTACATTGATCGGAGAGAGAATATGCGAAAAAAATGGATCTCCATAATATGCGCTGTGATCATCATGGTCTGCACTATCATTACCCCTGCTTATGCCGCCGGAATCTTTTTGCCCGAGGAAAGCAATACCAAACAGGCAGAATCCACAGATCTTATTGAAGCACCATCAGGAATCTTAATGGAAGCGCAGACAGGAACAGTCGTTTATCAGAAGGATGCGGATACCAGACGAAGCCCTGCCAGTATCACGAAGATCATGACGCTGATCCTGATCTTTGATGCTCTGGATAAAGGCAGCCTGAAAATGGACGACACAGTCACAACCAGTGCCCATGCAAAGTCAATGGGCGGTTCTCAGGTGTTTCTGGAGGAGGGGGAAATCCAGACAGTGGAAACCCTGATCAAATGCATTGTGATCGCATCGGGAAATGATGCCAGCGTGGCAATGGCAGAGCATATCTGCGGCAGTGAACAGGAATTTGTCCGCCACATGAATGAACGGGCAGAAGGACTTGGGATGAAAAATACTCATTTTGAAGACTGCTGTGGTCTGACAGAATCTCCCGATCATTACACAACAGCCAGGGACATTGCCATCATGAGCAGGGAACTGATCACAAAATATCCGAAAATTCTGGAATATTCTTCCATATGGATGGAAAATATCACCCATGTGACCAGGCAGGGGACAAAAGAATTCGGACTTACCAATACCAACAAACTGATCCGCAGCTACGAGGGCTGTGTCGGCCTGAAAACAGGAAGCACCAGCATTGCAAAATACTGCCTCAGCGCAGTTGCAAAAAGAAATGACATTACTCTGATCGCAGTAGTGATGGCAGCCCCGGACTATAAAGTGCGATTTAAAGATGCAGCCTCCATGTTAAATTATGGCTTTTCAAAATGCAGCCTGTACATAGATAAGAAAATGGAAGCTCTGCCTGAAATCCCGGTCAGAAATGGAAAGAAAAAGACGGTTTCCCTGGTTTATGAAGAACAGTTCCACTATCTGGATACCACAGGACAGAATATCGGGAATGTAAAAAGAAAGCTGAGAATCCACAGGGAAGTAAAGGCCCCGGTGAAAAAGAACACCCTGGCAGGGGAGATGATCTATTCCGTCGATGGGAAGGAACTGGGAAGAGTGCGGATCCTTTATGGGGAAAATGCAGGAAAAGCCACATATCCGGACTGCCTGAAAAAAGTCTTCATGAGATTGTAAACAAAAAGTATTTTGGACAGTTTTATAAATTTTTGACAAAGGACAGCAATCCGATGTATAATAAAATCCAAATGGGTATTGAGGGAAATAAAAAACAAAAGGAAGGTACTATATAATGAAAGAAATCCGTACAGAAGATGCCGTAGGGCACATTTTATGCCATGACATCACACAGATTATCAAAGATGTTAAAAAAGGGGTGCTTTTTAAGAAAGGTCATATTGTCAGAGAAGAGGATATTCCTCTGTTACTCTCTGTAGGAAAAGAACATTTATATGTGTGGGAGAAGAAAGAAGGAATCCTTCATGAGAATGAAGGCGCAGAGATCCTTTATAAGATCTGTGCCGGAGATTCGGACACCATGCATGGTTCTGATATAAAAGAGGGAAAGATCGAGCTGATCGCAGACATTGACGGAGTGCTTAAGATCCGCAGGGAAGCTCTGCTGGCTGTCAATTCACTTGGAGAGATGATGATCGCATCCCGCCATGGAGATTTTCCTGTAAAGAAGGGCGACAAACTTGCAGGAACCAGAATTATCCCTCTGGTGATCGAGAAGGAGAAAATGGATCGTGCAGCAGAGGTGGCAGGCACAGAGCCGATCTTTTCCATTCTGCCATATAAGAAGAAAAAGGTGGGTATCGTGACAACAGGAAGTGAAGTGCAGAAAGGTCTGATCACTGACACCTTCACTCCTGTACTGAGAGATAAATTTGCAAAATTTCCATCAGAGGTCATCGGTCAGACAAAACCGGGTGATGATATGGAACAGATAACAGCCGATATCCTGAAATTTATTGAAGAGGGAGCCGATATGGTAGTCTGCAGCGGTGGAATGAGCGTAGATCCGGATGACAGAACTCCGGGTGCAATCAAAGCAACAGGAACCCGCATTGTATCCTACGGTGCACCCGTACTTCCAGGAGCTATGATGTTGGTTTCCTATTATGAGAAAGACGGCAGGCAGATACCGATCCTTGGGCTTCCGGGATGTGTTATGTATGCAAAGAATACCATCTTTGATCTGCTTATGCCGAGACTGATGGCAGATGATGAGATCACATTATCAGAGATTAACCAACTTGGAGAGGGTGGACTCTGCCTGAACTGTGATGTCTGTACATTCCCGAACTGCGGATTCGGAAAATAATATCCCGCAAAGTGCGTTGCCAGACATAAAGTGAACATAAAGGGAAAAGAAAACTTGCATGAAAAGATTTAAAACCGTACATTATACAATCCATTCTAACAAAATAAAGGATGCGAGAGGCATCAGATTTGCTGTGATCGCAGATCTTCATGGCATGGAATTTGGACCTGATAACAGAAAGCTTCTGGAGACGATCCACCGGTACAGACCGGATGGGATCCTCATTGCCGGTGATATGGTCGTGAGAAATGATTCTGCTTCTTTAAAGACTGCATCATCTCTTCTGAGGAGCCTTGCTCAGCAGTATCCGGTTTATTATGCACTGGGAAACCATGAATATAAGCTGTACAGGACAGATCCTCAGGAGAACTGTATAGCAGCCCGATATCAGGAATATGAAAAGGAGCTGAAGACAGCCGGGATCCATATCCTGCATAATGAATCCTGTAGCCTGCAGGTGGGAAAAACCAGCCTTACTGTCTATGGTCTGGAAGTACCTCTGATCTATTATAAAAAGCCATTTTCTCCACAGCTTAAAAGAGAGGAAGTCAGGGAACTGATCGGAGAACCATCTTCCGATTCCCTGAATATTCTTCTGGCCCACAGTCCCAAATATGGAGAAACCTATTTTGACTGGGGGGCAGATCTGATCCTGAGCGGGCATTATCATGGAGGGATTGTAAGAATTGGCAGGCACAATGGGTTGTTTTCCCCACAGCTTCATCCATTTCCGAAGTTCTGCTGCGGAGATTTCCACAGGAAGGAACAGCATATGCTGGTAAGCGCAGGAGCAGGGGAACACACCATACCTGTAAGGATCCATAATCCCAGGGAATTGCTGATGGTGGATCTGAAACCGAATGCCTGAGAATATTGTTACTGTCTGCTGACTGTATGGCAGCGAAATATTTACTTGAAAAGGAAAAGACTGTGCTATGGGAATTCCGGTAAAGCTGGAAGTATTTGAAGGTCCTCTGGATCTCTTACTGCACCTTATCGAAAAAAATAAAATAGATATCTATGATATCCCCATCGTGGAGATCACAGATCAGTATATGGAATACATCCATGCCATGGAGCGGGAAGACCTTGGTGTCATGAGCGAGTTTATGGTTATGGCAGCCACATTGCTGGATATCAAGTGTAAAATGCTTCTCCCGAAAGAAGTCAATGAGGAGGGGGAAGAGGAAGATCCAAGAGCGGAACTGGTGGAGAAACTTCTGGAATATAAGATGTATAAGTTTATGTCCTATGAGCTGAAGGACAAGATGGACGATGCGGCAAATGTATTCTTTAAAGAGCCCACTCTTCCCGATGAGGTACTGCAGTACAGAGAGCCTGTAGATCCAAAGGAACTTCTGGCAGGTCTCACACTGGAGAAGCTGAATGCAATCTACAAGTCCATCATCCGCAGGCAGGAAGACAAGGTCGATCCTATCCGAAGCAAATTCGGAACCATCGAGAAGGAAGAGGTCAGTCTGTCTGATAAGATGATAGAGATCAAAGATTTTGCCCGTACCCATCGGAAATTCAGCTTTCGAAATCTCCTGGAGAGTCAGTGCTCGAAAGTACAGGTGATCGTCACCTTTCTATCCATACTGGAACTGATGAAAATGGGACATATCCATGTGGAGCAGGACGGGCTGTTTGACGATATCTCTGTTGAAGTACAGACAGACCCGGATACATGGAAGAATCTTACAGAATTTGCGGAAGATGAACCATAGAATACAGAGATCAATATGTAATAAAAGGAATGAGGAAGACTGAGTGAAGATTAAGGAGACAGAAGCTGCGATAGAAGCAATACTTTTTGCAATGGGCGGTTCCGTAGAACTGCCTCGGATCGCCAGAGCCATCGGTGTGGATGAGAAGACAACAGGAAGGATCATCCGCAATATGATGGATCGTTATCAGGAAGAGAACAGAGGCATCCAGATCATAGAGCTGGAGAATTCTTTCCAGATGTGTACAAAGAAAGAATATTATCAGTATCTGATCAATATTGCCCTGCATCCTCAGAAACCGGCACTGTCAGATGTTATGCTGGAAACCTTATCCATCATTGCATACAAACAGCCGGTTACAAAGGCGGAGATCGAGAAGATCCGAGGGGTAAAATGTGACCACGCCATCAACAAGCTGGTAGAATACAGTCTGGTCAGGGAGCTGGGGCGTCTGGATGCCCCCGGACGTCCGATTCTGCTCGGGACCACGGAAGAATTTCTGCGCTGCTTCGGCGTACAGGATCTGGAATCCCTGCCTGTCCCTGACCCTGTCCAGATAGAGGACTTTAAGGCAGAGGCAGAGGAAGAAATCCAGCTGAAACTGGATGTGTAAGATAAAGGAGAAAAAATAATGCCAACCACATATGCACATGATTTATTTGGAAAAGAAGTATATAAGAGACTGCCTTCAGATATGAAAGCCCTGATCCGCAGACATGGGGACTTGTACAGGATCGGTTTACATGGGCCGGATATCCTGTTCTACTATATGGTTTCAAAGAATCCTGTCACCCAGTTCGGGATTGAGATGCATCATGAGAAGGCAAGAGCCTTTTTTGAAGAAGGGATGCGGCAGGTCAGAAGAAATGATGATGAGGCACTTTTTGCATATCTTCTTGGATTTGGCTGTCATTATATTCTGGACTCCGCATGCCATCCCTATGTAAATAAGATGGCGGCAGAAGGCGTCATTCCTCACATTGTTCTGGAGAAGGAATTTGACCGTGTGCTTATGGAAGAGACAGGTAAAGATCCCGACCATTATTATCCGGCCTGCGGGATCATGCCGAAGATGGAATATGCCAGAGTGATCCACAGGGCCATTCCTCTGGTGAAAACCATGAACATTTATATTTCTGTCATGATGATGAAAATTCTTACCAATTTCATGGTGTGTGATGACCATGGAAGAAAACGCAGGATTCTGGGGAAACTTCTGAGATTGGGAGGAGAGTCCATCGGCTCTGTCATTGAACATTTCATGACTGCCGAAGCAGTAGAGCAGGCAAAAGCTCCCATGCCTGAACTTGAGAGGCTTTACAGAGAGGCGGTTCCTGAAGCTGTGGAATATCTGGGAGAACTTTATACCTTAAGAGAGGGAGCTTATCATCTGAGCAAAAGATGGGACCGGACTTATAACGGGTAATGGGATATCCCGATATTTTTCGGAACTGTGACAGTCATATTCCGGACATGCAGGCATAAATTATCTTATAGGGTGAAGCAAAATCCTGCAGATATCCTGTAAACAACAGATCTGTGAATAACCGTAAATTATGAACAGTGATATTCATGGATTGCCAGCATGTGAGGTGGAGTATGAGAATGAAACATATTGCCGCTGTCATTGTTGTGACGGCGGTATTATTGTTTACGCAGACATACACCTCCGCCCGGGGAGCGGAGTACAAAATACCTCAGACAGTAGACATGACACCTGTTGCAGAAGAACCGGCAGAACTGTACGCATTATCAGCAGTCCTCATGGACGGAGAGTCAGGCAGAGTACTCTATGAAAAGGACGGGGAGCGGCCTCTGGCAAATGCCAGCACAACCAAGGTGCTTACCTGTATTGTGGCACTGGAGAACTCTCCGGGGGATGATTATGTTCAGGTTTCTCAGAATGCGGCATCCCAGCCGGAAGTAAAGCTGGGACTTCAGAAAGGAGAACAGTATTATCTGGAGGATCTTCTGTATTCTCTTATGCTGAAAAGCCACAATGATACAGCGGTTGCCATTGCAGAACACTGCGGGGGAAGCGTGGAAGGCTTTGCCAGAATGCTTAACCGGAAAGCAAAACAGATAGGATGTAAGGATACGTATTTTATCACACCCAATGGCCTGGATGCTGAGGATGAGAATGGAAAACATCACACAACAGCCAAAGATCTGGCACTGATCATGCGCTATGCTATTAAAAACGAAACATTCCTGCACATTGCACAGACCAGAGACTATACATTCTCTGAGATCACAGGAAAGAGAACCTTTTCCGTACATAATGCCAACGCATTTCTTGACATGAGAGACGGAGTTCTTGCCGGAAAAACAGGCTATACTTCCCAGGCAGGCTACTGTTATGTATGTGCCTGGGAGAAAGAGGGCAAAACATTTATCGTCAGTCTCCTTGGCTGTGGATGGCCCAACCACAAAACCTATAAATGGAGTGACACAAAGAAACTGCTGGACTTCGGAGATTACAACTATGAGTATGAAACCTACTGGAAAGAACCACAGACCGGAAAAATCCTGGTAACAGACGGTGTGGAAGATGGTCAGGATATAGGAACGAAAATCTATCTGAGGGGTAAATGCAGTGTAACCGCATATGACAGGGAAAAAGAAGTCCTTCTGAAAAAAGGGGAAACTGTAACCTGTAAAATAGAAATTCCACAGAAAGTCAGTGCACCGGTTCTTAAGGGGGAGAAGCTTGGCCGCATTGCCTATTACTTGGATGGAAAACTGATAGATTTTTATCCGGTCTATGCGGAGAAATCAGTGGAAAAAATCAGTTTTAAATGGTACACTGAAAAAGTATTTCATGATTTTTTCCATTAGATACGTTTATATGGGAACCTTAAAGAATCGTCATCAGAGTCTTGTCATAGAATCGTCTGTCGAATTCATAGAAAAAAACTATCGAACAGATGAAACAATTTAATGGTTTAAAGGGTTGCTATACGAAAGCGATATTGATATAATAAATCTTAACAGTCGGCATTCATATATTGCCGTTCGTGAATAGTTTATGTCAGCCTGTGGCTGATCTGCGGTCTGCTGCAAACTGACATAGGAAAGACAGAGGAAAGAGATATGAATCAGTTAGAAATACTCAGAGAGAGTCTTGGCCAGTGTGATGAGATCATTCTGGATGCGCTTATCATGCGTAACAGGATCGTGGAGGACATTATGGCATATAAAGAAGCCAACGGACTCCAGATTTTACAGCCTGAGCAGGAAGCGAAGCAGAAAGAATGGCTGGAGAAGAGAATGGAAGGCAGACGCCATAAGGATGAGGTTTCCGATGTATTTGAATGCATCCGCACAAACAGTAAACGGATCCAGGCAAGAAAACTCTTCAACTACAACATCGTGCTGATCGGTTTCATGGGTGCGGGAAAGTCCACAATTTCTGATTTCCTTAAGAATGTATTTGCCATGGATGTGGTAGAGATGGATCAGATCATTGCCCAGAGACAGGGAATGAGTATTTCCGATATCTTCGAGACATACGGTGAGCAGTATTTCCGTGATCTTGAGACAAATCTGCTTATCGAAATGCAATCACGCAGCAATGTTGTGATCTCCTGCGGCGGTGGTACTCCAATGAGAGAGTGCAATGTAGTAGAGATGAAGAAGAATGGCCGTGTTGTTCTCCTCACAGCAAAACCGGAGACAATCCTTGACCGCGTCAAAAATAACCATGACCGTCCGCTGATCGAGAACAATAAGACTGTTCCATTTATCGCAGATCTGATGGAGAAACGCCGCGCCAAATACGAGGCGGCAGCAGACATTATCATCGAGACAGACGGCAAGAACGAACTGGAGATCTGCGAAGAGCTTGTACACAGACTCCGCACCATGGATGAAGAAAAATAATATAACAAGACAGATCTGGTTTATGATATCAGAAGTGCCGGATATCAAGTCATAATATTGAATGTATCGGTTATTATAAAAAGATATGGGGTGTCTCGACTGACGGGACAGTCCCATATCTTTTTGTATTCTGATATTTTATTGTGTCAGATCAGCTGGTCTTATAATCCCATTCCTTCTGTGCCTGTTCAATCACATATTTCTTAAATGCTTCCACAACCGGTGGATGGTATACGTTCTTCAGCATCGCCATATAGAAGTTTCTCTGCCAGCTTGGAGAAACTAAGGGAAGGATCTTTACATTCAGAGACTGCAGGATTGGAATATTGGGAGCTACGCAGATTCCAAAGCCGTTGGAGACAAAGCCTGCAGCAACCTGATCCTCGTCAATCTCATAAGCCACATCCGGTGTCTGCCCGATACATTCAAATAGTCCGTCAATGATCTGTCTCAGACCACTTCTCTTCTTAAATATAATCTGTTTATAAGGAATGGTATCCTCCAGCCGTACTTCATCCTTTACTGCCAGCGGATGATCCAGAGGTACGATCACAACCAGCTCCTGTCTGGCAACCGGAATAAACTCGATCAGCGGCTCATTATCAAGTTTGGAACAGAACCCCAGATCATATTTCTTCTCCTTTAATCCGTTCAGAATATCAGATGTTAAAACTTTATCACAATACAGATTAAAATCTATCTTTTTAGTAGGATTTTCCTCCAGAAATCCCCGCATGATCTTAGGAAGAAAATCAATTCCAAGTGTACGCAGGAATACCACATCAATGCAGCCTTCCCCTTTACCTGCCAGCTTCAGACTGTTCACAGAAGAGTCCAGACGGTTCAGTACCTCTTCCACGTCATTCAGGAAAACTTTTCCATACTTGGTAAGAGTAACATTCCTTCCATTTTTTTCAAACAGTTTTACGCCCAGTTCTTCCTCGAGAGTGGAGATCGCATAACTCAGCGAAGGCTGGGTGATCGCCAGAATATCAGCGGCTTTTGTGTAATGTTCAATATGAGCCAGCGTAGAAAAGTACCGCAGATGATACAGGTTCATAGAAAAACTCCTTTCTCTGATAAGTATTTTATAAGTGACTATATTTTATGTGCAGGCTTTCACAGTCCTTTAATGCTTCGGAAAACTATAATTATAGTCACTCTTGCACAAATAATCCGCGCTGTATTTGTCATATACGTAGATTATATCATGATGTATTGAAAAAATCTATGAATTTAAAGGATAGAACTAATTTGTTTTATATTTAACAAAGATATATAATGCTTATATCAAAAAGATACAAAATATTATCAAAATAAATAGAAAAATTATGCGATTTTATTAGGAGGACAAAAAGATGTCAAAAGAATTTCCAATTACAATCAGTTCCTGGACACTGGGAGATCAGTGCAAATTTGAAGACAGAGTGATCGCTGCAAAGAACGCAGGATACGAAGGAATCGGCCTTCGTGCAGAAACTTATGTAGATGCGTTGAATGAGGGACTTTTTGACAAAGACATTCTTGCTATTCTGGACAAACATGGTATGAAAGTAACAGAGGTTGAGTACATCGTACAGTGGGCAGAAGAACACAGATCTTACGAACAGAAATACAAAGAACAGCTCTGCTTCCATATGTGTGAATTATTTGACGTAAAACAGATCAACTGTGGTCTGATGGAAAACTACTCCGTAGAATATACTGCTCAGAAATTAAGAGAATTATGCCAGAGAGCAGGAAAATACATCATCGGTGTTGAACCAATGCCATACAGCGGAATACCGGATATGAAAAAAGGCTGGGCAGTTGTAAAGGCAGCTGACTGCGAGAATGCAAAACTGATCATGGATACCTGGCACTGGGTAAGAGCAAATCAGCCGGTTGACCTTTCTGTGATCGAAGACATCCCGGCAGACAAGATCGTATCCATCCAGATCAACGATGTATGGGAAAGACCATATGCAACAACAATCTTAAGAGACGAATCCATGCATGACCGTCTTGCTCCCGGAACAGGAATCGGATGTACAGCAGCGTTCGTTAAGATGGTAAAAGAAAAAGGAATCAAACCAAACGCAATCGGTGTAGAAGTCATCAGCGATGCAATCCTTGCAAAAGGACTTGAGTATGCTGCAAACCATACATATGAGAACACAAAGAAAGTGCTTGAGGAAGCATGGCCGGAAGTTCTTCAGTAAGTATCTGACGGATAAACCAACAGATTAAAGGATCAGGCAGAAATCTCCACGCCTGCCTGATCCGCATTCTGAATGAACACAAAATAGAGAATGAATAATTAATAGAAAAGAATTCGAAAAAAGGAGAAGGTCACATGAAATTCAATGCAATGTTTCAGCCGATCAACATCGGTCCAATGACAGTAAAGAACCGCTTCGTAGTTCCGCCAATGGGAAACAACTTTGCAAACACAGACGGAAGCATGAGTGAACAGTCCGCAGCTTATTATCGTGAAAGAGCAAAAGGCGGCTTCGGTCTGATCACAATCGAAGCAACAGTAGTACATAAAGGCGCAAAGGGCGGCCCCCGCAAGCCATGTCTTTATGATGACTCCACAATCGAAAGCTTCCACAAGGTAGTAGATGCCTGTCATGCAGAGGGAGCAAAGGTTTCCGTACAGCTTCAGAATGCAGGTCCTGAAGGAAATGCAAAGAACGCAGGTGCACCGATCGAGGCAGCTACAAGCATTCCGTCAGACTGTGGAAGAGATACACCAAAGGAAGTTACGACTGAAGAAGTTTATGAACTGGTAAAAGGCTATGGCCTCGCAGCAAAGAGAGCCATGGAAGCAGGCGTAGATGCAGTTGAGATCCATATGGCACACGGCTATCTGGTAAGCACCTTCCTTTCTCCGAGAACGAACAAGAGACTGGATGAATTCGGCGGTTCTTTTGAGAACAGAATGCGTTTCTCCCGTCTGATCATCGAAGAAGTTAAGAAGATGACAGAAGGAAAAATTGCAGTTCTTGCAAGAATCAACAGCTGTGATGAAGTACCGGGCGGTCTTGATGTGCATGACAGTGCTGCGATCGCTGCATATCTGGAAGGATGCGGACTGGATGCCATCCATGTATCCAGAGCTGTTCACATCCGCGATGAATTTATGTGGGCACCGACAGTGACACACGGCGGTTTCTCCGCTTCTCAGGTAGAAGAAATCAAACGTGCCGTATCTATCCCGGTGATCACAGTAGGACGTTATACAGAACCGCAGTTTGCGGAATTAATGGTAAAAGAAGGACGCTGTGACCTGGTTGCATTCGGACGTCAGAGCCTTGCAGATCCTTATATGCCATTAAAAGCGCAGGAAGAAAGACTGGAGGATATGATCCCATGTATCGCATGTCTTCAGGGCTGCGTGGCAAACATGTATGCAGGAAACCCTGTATGCTGTCTTGTAAACCCATTCCTTGGACATGAAGCTGAGGGCATTGCTCCTGCAGAAAAAGCTAAGAAAGTAATGGTAATCGGCGGCGGTGTTGCAGGTCTTTGCACTGCATTTATCGCACAGGAAAAAGGTCATCAGGTAACACTTTATGAAGCAAGTGATAAACTTGGCGGAAACATGCGTCTTGCTGCTTATCCTCCGGGAAAAGGCGACATCACAAACATGATCCGCAGCTATATCGTACGTTGCCAGAAAGCAGGCGTAACAATCAAAATGAATCAGGAAGTAACTCTGGATCTTATCAGGGAAGAGAAACCAGACAGCGTAATTGTTGCTTCCGGTTCCAGAACACTTATCCTTCCGATCGAAGGTATCGACAATCCTGCAATTATCCATGGCTCTGATCTCCTTGACGGAAAGAGAGCAGCAGGAAAGAAAGTACTGGTTGTAGGCGGCGGAATGGTGGGATGCGAGACAGCAGCATTCCTCGGTGAGCAGAACCATGATGTAACAGTCATTGAGTTCAGAGACACTGTAGGTGCCGACGTGATCCACGAGCATAGAGTTTACCTGATGAAAGATTTCGAAGATTACAAGATCAAAGAGATCACAGGTGCAAAGGTATGCAAATTCTATGAGGACGGCGTAGAGTACGAGACAGCAGACGGACAGAGACATGAATCCAGAGGATATGATTCCGTCATCCTTTCCATGGGATTCAGAAACTACAACCCATTCGGCGAAGAGATCAAAGCTATCGTACCGGATACCTATGTGATCGGCGATGCCACCCGCGCAAGAAGAGCACTTGATGCTACGAAAGAAGCGTATGAGGTAGCTTCCACATTATGATGATATCAGGGTCAAAAGTTCAAAAAGTCGTTCGTGCTTGCACGATAAGATTTTTGAACTTGGGACCCGCCAAACATGAGAAAGTAGCGATTTACGCAGTAAATCAGCGAATTTCGGATCTTATAATTTATTCGTTTTATAGTTGCAGTTAAGAGACGCTGTATGATATTATCAGCGGACAGCAGCTTGAAAATGATTTTACAAAAAAATTCAGGAGGCAAACAGGAAATGGAACAGAGAATTAAAGGAACAACAGGATTAATGGCACTTATCGGAAGCCCGGTAGGACACTCAGGATCACCGGCAATGTACAACTTCAGCTTCCGTCATCACAACCTTGACTATGCTTACATGGCATTTGACATCAAGGAAGACCAGGTTCCGGCTGCTCTGGATGCAATCCGTCTTTTCAAAATGAGAGGCGCAAACGTAACTATGCCATGCAAGAACGAAGTTGCAAAACACATGGATGAGCTTTCACCTGCAGCAAGAATCATCGGTGCAGTTAACACAATCGTTAATGAAGACGGCAAATTAGTAGGACATATCACAGACGGTATCGGATTTGTCCGCAACTTAAAAGAACACGGCGTTGACGTAAAAGGCAAAAAAATGGTAGTTCTCGGTGCAGGCGGTGCTGCAACAGCAATCCAGGTACAGTGTGCATTAGACGGAGCAGAATCCATTTCTATCTTCAATCCGAAAGACCCATTCTTTGCACGTGCAGAGTCCACAGCAGAGAAACTGAGCAAAGAAACACCGGATTGTAAAGTTTCTGTATTTGATCTGGCAGATGAGGCAAAACTGAAAGAAGAGGTTGCAAACGCAGACATCCTCGTAAACGCAACACTTGCAGGAATGAAACCTCACGAAGAGCTTACTCTGATCAAAGATAAATCCATGTTCCGCCCTGACCTTGTAGTAGCAGACGTTGTTTACAATCCTGCTGAAACAAGAATGGTAAAAGAAGCCAAAGAAGCAGGCTGCAAGCTTGCAATCGGCGGAAAAGGAATGCTGTTATGGCAGGGAGCTGCAGCTTACAAACTCTACACAGGACTGGAAATGCCAACAGCTGAATACCAGAAATTCCAGGAAGAAAACGAAAACAAGTAATAATAACCCAGGAGACCAAAATGAAACAGAAAACAAACAAAATGCTCATTTTCACCTCCCTTGCAGCATATTTCACTTATTTCATCCATGGAATCGGTGCTTCTATCCTGGGGCAGTACAAACCGGAGTTTGCAGCTGCCTGGGGTGCGAAGCCCCTGGCCGATGGCACACTGGATGTAAGTATGGTAGTATCTGTAATTGCAGCACTTGGACTGGGACGTCTGATTTCTCTTCCTTTCTCCGGCCCTCTGTCTGACAAATACGGAAGAAAACTGAGCGGAATTATCGGTGTGCTCTGTTATGTAGCATACTTCTTTGGAATGGCTAATTCCACATCCATGGCAATGGGATATGCATTTGCAGTGATCGGCGGAATTGCAAACTCTTTCCTCGATACCTGCGTAAGCCCCACCTGCATGGAAATCTATGTAAACAACCCGTCAGTAGCCAACCTGTTTACAAAATTTTCCATCTGCCTGAGTCAGTTTCTGCTTCCATTCCTGATCGGAATCGTAGCATCTGCAAATATGTCATATAAGACAATCTTTATTGTTGCAGGTATTGCAATCCTCATTGACGGAATCCTGATACTGATCCTCCCCTTTCCGGCGAGAGAGAAGGCAGTACAGGCTAAAGCTGATAAGAAGAAATCCGGACACAAGATTTCCCCTGCAGCGATTGCAGCAATTCTGATCGGATTCACCAGCTCCTCAACCTTTATGTTATGGCTGAACTGTAATCAGGAACTTGCCCGTTCCTATGGTATGGCAGACCCTTCAAAGATCCAGTCCCTGTATGCCCTGGGAACTGCAACTGCCATCCTTGCAACAGCAGCATTTATCAAAAAAGGTCTGAAAGAGATTAACGTCCTGATCCTCTATCCGTTAATCTCCACTATCATGCTGCTCCTATGTTACTTTATCCAGGCCCCGTTTATTTGCCTGATCGGTGGCTTTGTGATCGGATATGCAGGTGCAGGCGGTGTTCTCCAGCTGGCAGTTTCCACCACAGCAGAGTTCTTCCCTGAGAATAAGGGAACAGCAACATCACTGGTAATGATCGCATCCAGCATCGCGAACTACACAATCTTAAGCCTTGCAGGGTACATTACCAAAGTTGGCGGAAGCAGTGCTCCGAGAATGATCCTTCTTCTGAACATGGCAGTGACCATCGTCGGTATCCTGCTCGCCCTCTTTGTAAAGAAGAACAGAAATAAGTAAGCCAGTAAGTGATAGAAATAAATAAGCGATAGAAATAAATAAGATACAGAAATCCTGTGATATTGAAATCCAATCTAACTGAAGATACGTTTGGACGTTACAAGCTTCAAATTTTTTCCGGTCGGATTGGATTTTATTAAAATCTGGATTGTCTAAAAATTAACAAAAAAGATAGAATATACAAGTTGAAATATAGAAGTAATCTAACAATTTATTGAAAAGGAGAATCTGTATGGCAAATATAAGAACACAAAGAAGAGAAAATGAACTGCCCTACATCCCCTTTGGACCATTTCAGATAAGACTTCCATTTATACATTACAAGATAGAATCTGTTGAGTTCATTCAGGGTCTGATCCTGGGCGTTACTGCGCTGGCTGCTGTTCCGTATCTGGAGCAGTATCTGGGGCTTCCTTATGAGCTGGCGTGGAGCTGTGTAATTATTGAAACCTTCCTTTATCTGCTTCACAGCCTGCTTGGCGATCCGGTAGTACCGGGGTGGATCACACCGACCCTGCCGCTGACTATTGTATTTCTGGAAGGCTTCCCCATGGGAAAAGAGCGAATACAGGCTATGATCGCACTGCAGATGCTGGTAGGTCTGGTATTTATCTTTATGGGTGTGACCAGACTGGCGGATAAATTTGTTCATGCAGTTCCCAATTCTGTCAAAGGCGGAATCCTTCTTGCAGCACCGGTTACAGTTATGGCAGGACAGCTGGGAGAGAACGGAAATATGCACAAATATCCTCTGGCTATTGTTGCAGGTGTAGGTCTCCTGATCCTGATTAGCTTCTCTGACAAATATCAGGAGAAGAGAAAAACAAATAAGTTTCTTGATCTTGTTGCGAGATACGGAAATCTTTTCCCCTATCTTATCGCAATGGTAGTAGGACTTCTGGTTGGCGAACTGGATGCCCCGGGACTGGAGATTGGTACCTTTATCAAGATTCCTCAGTTTAAAGATATCATTGATCAGGTGAGTATTTTCGGCGTAGGGATTCCTCCGGCATCTATGTTTATCAAAGCACTGCCGCTGGCACTGGTGTGCTATGTTATTGCATTTGGTGATTTTGTTACTACAGAGACCCTTGTATCAGAGGCACGTCAGGCAAGAGATGATGAGTATATTGATTTCAATTCCAGCCGTTCCAATCTGGTAAGCGGTCTGAGAAACCTGATCCTGTCTATCATTGCACCATTTCCTCCCCTTTCCGGTCCGTTATGGGTTGGAATGACTGTATCCGTATCCATGCGTTATAAAGAAGGAAAGAAAGCAATGAAGTCTCTTCTCGGAGGAATGGCTTCTTTCAGACTGGCCACATTCTTAAGTGTGCTGATCATTCCTGTAGTAAGCTTCTTTCGCCCGATCTTCGGAGTAGGATCTTCCATTACTCTGATGTTCCAGGCGTTTGTATGTGCAAGAATCGGTATGGATTACTGCAAGAGCGACAGAGACAAGATGATCGCAGGCGTAATGGCAGCAGTCCTCGCAACCCAGGGAACCGCATGGGCATCTGCATGGGCACTGGCAGTAGGCTTCGGACTGAATATCTTCCTGTCCAACTGGAATCCCTTTGAGAAAAAAGAACAAGAGAATAATTTAGAAGAAATGAAATAAAAAATAAGAAGAATAGCCGTGTCGGGCTGTTCTTCTTATTTTTTAAGGAGTCAAAATATTTGAATTCAAATCAATCTTCTGTTGCCAGATAGAAGTGATATCAGATGACTATGGGCAAGAATAACATCTGATATCACATCATTCATCAACAGATCACAGGCTGCTGTGAATGATATCCAGCACCTGTTTTAATTCATGCACACCGACCTGTCCCGGAGCAGAAGCTTTGGAAGCAGCGCCGAAAGTGAGAGCGGAGCCAAATGTCTCACCTGTCAGACGGCTTACAACGCCTGTTCCTGCCATGGACATGGTAATGATTGGGCGGTCTGCATATTTCTCAGACATTTCCAGAGTAGCAGAGAGGAGTGTAAGAACATCCTGTTTGCAGGTCGGCATAACAGCCATTTTCGGAATATCAGCACCGAAATCCTGCATCATACGAAGACGTCTGATAATCTCCTCCTTCTCAGGAGTCTTAAAGAAATCATGGTTGGAAGCAATTACCTTCACACCTGCCTCGTGAGCAGCGTCAATGATCGTTTTTACAATATCATCGCCTGTAAATGCTTCTACATCAATTAAATCTACATAACCGCTCTGAGCAGCTGCAATATTTAAAGCAGCATAGTCATTTACAGAAATTTCTTTCTCACCGCCTTCTTTGGAAGTACGGAATGTAAGGAGAACAGGAATGTCTTTTAAAACTTCCTGAAGCTCTTTAGCGGTTTCTAATACTTTCTCAGTAGCAAAGACATCATCAAACCAGTCTACACGCCACTCAACTACATCAACAGGAAGAGTAGTGATCTTTTTGGCTTCTTCGAGAATGTCTGTTTTTGTTTTTCCTACGATGGGAACGCAGATCTTAGGTCTGCCCTCGCCGATCACAGTGTTTTTTACCTGAACTGTGTTCATCTGTTTATCCTCATATTTTCTGTTGTATTATAGTAGTTCCGGATTATTATGGAACTGTTATAAGAATAACCGTAACATAACCGCATGATCAACAGCTTTTTGAAGCAAACTGCAGGATATGTACATTCTGCGCGGAGTAATATATCAGTACATCTCCTGCAGTACGCCGAAAAGCGGTATATATCAAATATTATGTGCAGAAAGATCAGTGAAATGATTTGTTCTGCATCACAATATGAGATATCCATACTGAAGATACCATCAGGTATCAGTCATCATAGGAGATGTGAAGAATCTCTTTCATATGTTCGATAGGCATTGGTTCGCCTGTCCATAACTCAAATGCAGCGGAACCCTGGAATAACATCATTCCCAGACCGTTCATTGTCTTGCATCCTACCTCTTTGGCCATGGAACGCATCTTTGTTTCCAGCGGAGAGTAAGGAACATCAATAACGATCAGCTCAGGACGGAAGTAAGACTTGTCCGGAACAACGGACTGGCCTTCCAGTGGTTTCATTCCCACACCTGTAGCATTGACAAAGATAAAACTGTCATCCATCTCAGCTTTCAGTTTATCAAGATCTGCCAGATCATAAAGAACTGCATGGCAGGATGTCTTTGTGTTGATCTTCTCTACTGTGGATACTGCACGATCCCAGAATTCATCCTTGCGGTTAAAGATTGTGATCTCGGCAACTCCGTCCAAAGCAGCCTGGATCTCGATAGCAGTGGCAGCACCGCCTGCACCGACGATAGTCATTTTCTTTCCGATCACATCAATATCATTATCTTTCAGGGCAGACATAAACCCAATACCGTCAGTGATATGACCTGTAAGATGACCGTTGTCATTTACGATCGTGTTAACTGCACCGCATAATTCTGCAGCAGGAGAAAGCTCATCCAGGTATTTTCCAACCAGAGTTTTGTTTGGCATGGAAACATTGGATCCTCTCATTTTCAGAGTACGGATTGCTTTTACTGCATCCTCAATTTCATCTGCGCCAACCTCGAAAGCAAGGTAAGCGTAGTCATACCCGAGTTTTGCAAAAGCCTCATTCTGCATTGCAGGAGAGCTGGAGTGACGGATCGGGTAAGCCATCAGACCGATTAATTCAGTATGTCCGGTAATTCTTTCAGCCATTATAATATCCCCTTTCGTATTTTGTTGTAAAGGTTTTTATTGAAGGTATCCCATCTGAGTCAGTGTATTAAGGATATTTCTTCCTTCCAGAGTTCCGTCGATGATTCTTCTTGCACGTTTGCTGTCTCCGATGTTCAGGATCTCAACATCATCAGAAACAAAAGCATCGGAAAGCTCTGCGAAAAGCTGTCCCTGAGCTCTCATACCAAGACATACGAATCCGTAGTCAAATGGAAGCTCACGTTCACCTTCTGCATCTTTTACAAGGAAAGAGCTGTCTTTTACTTCCTGAAGAGCTGTCTTTGTAAGCTGGGCCACATGATGTTTCTTCATCTGGTCCTTCATGTCATTCTTTGTAACAGGATCCAGGTCACGTCCGATCTGATCCATCATCTCCACAATAGAAATCTCAGCATTTCTTGCTGCAAAGAATTCCACAACATCAAGACCAACAGCACCGCCGCCCACAACAACAACCTTCTTGCCTGTCATATCTTCCGGATAGTCATTGATGTGATTGATCATTCCCAGGATAGAAGCAACCTTGCTGCCTTCTTTGTCAATGCGGTCGTGAAGTCCCCTGATCGGAGGAAGCAGTGGTGCGGAACCTGTGGAGCTTACGATCAGGTTCGGATGGAACTTGCGGATATTTTCCGGTGTTCCTTCTGTGTTTGTGAAGATATAAAGATTCTCAAGCTGCTCTGCTCTGTGGATCAGATAGTTCGGGAAATCAGCCAGACGCTTCTTTGCAGGAATCTTAGAGATCACAGAAGCAAGACCGCCAAGAGTCTCACCCTTTTCCAGAAGGAAGGTATTACAGCCTACTTCTGCGGCTGTACAGGCAGCTTCCAGTCCGGCAGTACCGCCTCCGATTACTACAACGTTACAGTTTTTGTTCACTTTCTGATTCTTATAAACATCACCTTCCAGAACAGCCGGGTTTACAGTACAGCGGATCGGACGGTTAAAGCCGATTCTGTTTCCTGCACATCCGATGTTACAGGAGATACATTTGCGAAGGTCACATTCTCTGCCTGTAGCTACTTTGTTCACCCATGCAGGTTCTGCGATAAGACCACGTCCCATACCGATCAGGTCTGCATCGCCGTCAGCGAGGATCTGCTCAGCAACCTTCGGGTTACGGATATTTCCCATGGAGATACATGGTTTGCCGAATTTCTCTCTGACAGCTTTAGGCATATAGGAACGCCATCCGTCTTTCATGTAGTTGGCATCGATCTGATACTGGATAGAACCGTTTAAACCGCAGGAAACATCGAAGATATCAACTTCATCCTGAATATATTCCAGATATTCAAGAGTATCCTCGAGAGTATTGCCGCCTTCAATCAGCTCATCTGCGCTGAGACGGAGTATGATCGGGAAGAAAGGTCCGACCTGTTTTCTTACTTCTTCAATGACCATACGGCAGAAACGTGTTCTGTTTTCCACAGATCCGCCGAACTCATCTGTACGTTTGTTTGTAAGAGGAGAGAGGAACTGGCTGATCAGATAGGAATGTCCCGCATGGATCTCTACTGCGTCAAAACCTGCAGCCTGGGCTCTCTTTGCAGCCTCGCCGTATTTCTTTACAATGTGATGGATTTCTTCCACTGATAACGGACGCGGGATTTCTCCGCCTTCTTTGGACGGAATATCAGATGCGGAAACCGGCTGCATATTTGTACGTGCTGAAACAGCGGAAGCACCTGCGTGGTTGATCTGGATCGCAATACAGGTACCATATTTGTGAATCTCTTCACAGAATTTGTACAGACGCGGCAGATAGTTGTCGTGGTCAATACGAAGCTGAGTAGTTCCGTTGGAACCCTGCGGAGAATCTACGCTTGCATTCTCTACGATGATCAGACCTGTGCCGCCTTTGGCACGCTCTTTATAATAATTAATGTGAAGAAAACTCATTTCGCCGTTCTGTTCCCCGTAATTGGTTCCCATAGGCATCATAACGATACGGTTTTTGATAGTCATATTTTTTACTGTGAGTGGTGTGAAAATATGCTGGTAATTGCTTTTCATTACGTCTTTCCTCCTGAAATTTTCTGTTGGATCTATAATTGTTCAGTGCTTTAGCTGTGGCCTGAATTTCTTTGATGTGTTAATTATATAACGGGATAATCCATAAATCTAATTGATAATTCGTGCTATATGATAAAAAACATCTATGGTTTTGCTGAGACTTTTATACCTGTGCAGTCGGATTCGCAGACAAGTGAGAGGTATAGTTACCTCAAACACGCTCTGGTGTGCCGACAAGTTGATTCTTGAAACAATCTTGCAGGATAGAAATAAGAAATTCAGACGCAGGATTGTTCAAGAAATCAACTTGTCGACACACTGGTTTGCGGGAGAGGGTGAAATACGGGACAATACAAAATAACCGTAATACCCTCTATTAAATAGGAAGAAATGCTCAAAAAAACAAAATTTGGAGAAACCTGACAAATTTTTCTGCTATATTTTTAACGAAAATGACAAATAAATGTTGAAATTTTCTGCCGGAAAAGGTAAAATTAAAATCGGCTAAATTTTTGGGTTAACTTTTAAATATTCTCATAAAGATGGAGGGCAAACAAGAATGAGTAATGCAACACAAAGCTTAGCAGGCACAAGAATTACTTCTTTGCTTGACGCAAACAGTTTTGTCGAAATCGGACAGGGTGTAACAGCCAGATCCACAGATTTCAACATGACTGCAAACAAGGCACCATCTGACGGTGTTATCACCGGATATGGTGTGATCGATGACAAACTGGTTTATGTATACAGCCAGGATGCATCTGTATTAAACGGTACTGTTGGTGAAATGCATGCAAAGAAGATCACAAGACTTTATGATCTTGCCATGAAAACAGGCGCTCCGGTTATCGGACTTGTTGACTGTGCAGGTATCCGTCTTCAGGAAGCAACAGACGCACTGGAAGCTTTCGGACAGATCTATCTGAAACAGACACTGGCATCTGGTGTGATCCCGCAGATCACAGCAATCTTCGGAACATGCGGCGGTGGTATGGCAGTTATCCCGTCCCTGACAGATTTCACATTCATGGAATCCAAAAAAGGAAAAATGTTCGTCAACACACCAAACGCACTGGAAGGAAACAACACAGACAAATGCGACACAGCAGCAGCTGATTTCCAGAGCAAAGAGACAGGTGTGATCGATGGCGTTGGTACAGAGGATGAGATTCTTGGCCAGATTCGTTCCTTAGTATCACTTCTTCCTTCTAATAATGAAGACACAGACAATTACACAGAGTGTACAGACGATCTTAACCGCGTATGCGCAGATCTTGCAAACTGTGCAGGTGACACAGCAATCGCACTTTCCCAGATCGCTGACAACGGTGAATTCTTCGAGACAAAAGCAGACTATGCAAAAGACATGGTTACAGGCTTTATCCGTTTAAACGGCGCTACAGTAGGTGCTGTTGCAAACAGAAGCGAAGTATATGACGCAGAAGGTAAGAAAACAGAAACATTTGACGGAAGCATTTCTGCAAGAGGCGCAAGAAAAGCAGCAGATTTCGTGAAATTCTGCGACGCTTTTGATATTCCGGTACTTACACTTACAAACGCAACAGGCTTCATGGCAACCTTATGCAGCGAGAAGATGATGGCGAAATCCGTAGGTGAACTGGTAGCTGCATTCGCAGATGCAACTGTTCCGAAGGTAAATGTGATCATCGGCAAAGCTTACGGTACAGCTTACGTGGCAATGAACAGCAAATCTATCGGTGCAGACCTTGTATATGCATGGGATAACGCAGAGATCGGTATGATGGATGCTTCCCTGGCAGCCAAGATCATGTATGCAGATGCAGATGCTGCTGAACTGAATGAGAAAGCTGCTCAGTACAGAGAGCTTCAGAATGGTGTTGCTTCCGCAGCAGCAAGAGGCTATGTTGACACTGTGATCAGCCCGGCTGACACAAGAAAATATGTAATCGGTGCATTTGAGATGCTGTTCACAAAGAGAGAAGATCGTCCGTCTAAGAAACATGGAACGGTCTAAGCGGGGTGACGCATATGAAAATGATCAAAAAAATAACTTCTGTATTCATGACATTTCTCGTAATGGCTGCGCTGGTGATCGGCAGCACCTCTGTGGTATTTGCCGCAGATAAGGTTGATGATACTGTTAAGTCCACACTGGTAACTACAGCAGAAGGACTGACAGATGCCATTGTCCAGCTTAAAGATGAAGAAATCGAGAATTACATGAGTTCAGGAGATGACTTTACAACAAGTGCCATGCAGTCCTGGCAGACATCCAAGGATGAACTTGGCGCAAAGAAGGACAGCAATGGTGAAACTACTGTAACTTTCAAAGATGATCAGTACACAGTTACTGTTCCTCTTAAATTTGAGAAAGCAGAAGCAAACTTTGTATATGTCTTTGACTCACAGGGAAAACCGACTTCCATGACTGTAGATGTACAGTATGGTATGGGCAAGACTCTTCAGAGAGCAGGTCTTAATACTCTGATGGGTATTGGAACTGTATTCGTAATGTTGATTTTATTAAGCCTTCTGATCTCTCTGTTCAGATTCATTCCGAATCCGGAAGCAAAGAAAGCAGCAGAAGCAAAAGCAGCCAAAGCTGCAAAAGAGGCAGAGGCAGCAGCCATCGCACAGACAGCACCTGCACAGGCAGAAGAGAACCTTGCAGATGACGGAGAGCTGGTAGCTGTTATCGCAGCAGCCATCGCAGCAGCAGAAGGAACTACAACAGACGGCTTCGTAGTTCGTTCCATCCGTAAAGTAAAAAGAAATAGAAGATAATTGTCATTTATTTAGGAGGATTTTAAAATGAAAAGCTATACAATTACAGTAAATGGTACAGCATATGAAGTAACTGTTGAAGAAACAGGAAGCGTATCCGCTCCTGCAGCAGCTCCAAAAGCAGCACCTAAGGCTGCACCTGCAGCAGCTCCGAAAGCAGCAGCTCCTGCAGCAGGCGCCGGCGCAGTGAAAGTAACTGCTTCCGTACCTGGTAAAGTTGTCAAAGTAGCAGCAAGCGTTGGACAGGCAGTAAAAGCCGGAGACAGCGTAATTATTCTTGAATCCATGAAAATGGAAATCCCTGTAGTAGCTCCTCAGGACGGTACTATCGCAAGCATTGATGTTGCAGAAGGTTCCTCTGTAGAAAACGGAGATACTTTAGCAACAATGAACTAAGACGGGAGGTAGTCAAATGTCTTATGTAACAGAAACATTGTCCAACCTGATTCACCAGACAGCATTCTTCAATCTGACATGGGGCAATTACCTGATGATCGCAGTAGCCTGCGTATTCCTTTATCTTGCTATCAAGAAAGGATTCGAGCCGCTTCTGCTTGTTCCTATCGCATTCGGTATGCTGCTTGTAAATATCTATCCGGACATTATGGCAAACCCGGAAGATATGTCCAATGGTGTAGGTGGACTTCTTCATTATTTCTACATCCTTGATGAGTGGAGTATCTTACCATCCCTGATCTTCATGGGTGTAGGTGCCATGACAGACTTCGGTCCGCTTATCGCAAACCCGATCAGCTTCCTGATGGGTGCTGCGGCACAGCTTGGTATCTATGCAGCTTACTTCCTTGCAATCTTCCTTGGATTCAACGGAAAAGCAGCAGCAGCTATCTCCATCATCGGTGGTGCTGACGGCCCGACTTCCATTTTCCTTGCAGGTAAACTTGGACAGTCTGCACTGATGGGACCGATCGCAGTGGCAGCATATTCCTATATGTCACTGGTTCCGATCATCCAGCCGCCTATCATGAAACTCTGCACAACAGAGAAAGAACGTAAGATCAAAATGGATCAGCTTCGCCCGGTTTCCAAACTGGAGAAGATCCTGTTCCCGATCGTTATCACAATCGTTGTCTGCCTGATCCTGCCTACAACAGCTCCGCTGGTTGGTATGCTCATGCTTGGTAACCTGTTCAGAGAGTGCGGTGTTGTAAAACAGCTGACAGAAACAGCTTCCAATGCCCTGATGTATATCGTAGTTATCCTTCTGGGTACATCCGTAGGTGCTTCCACAAGTGCAGAAGCATTCTTAAACGCAGATACTCTGAAGATCGTAGTTTTAGGTCTTGTTGCATTCGCAATCGGTACATTCGGCGGATGTATGCTTGGTAAACTGCTCTGCAAACTGACTCATGGAAAGATCAACCCGCTGATCGGTTCTGCAGGTGTATCCGCAGTACCTATGGCAGCCCGTGTATCCCAGAAAGTGGGTGCAGAGGCAGATCCTACAAACTTCCTTCTGATGCACGCAATGGGCCCGAACGTTGCCGGTGTTATCGGTACAGCCGTAGCAGCCGGAACATTTATGGCTATTTTCGGAGTATAACCAAATCAAGCAAGCTATCTTGCTTGTATCAGGAGGAGTGCAACTCCTTCTGATAAGCTGCGGAGCAGCTATTTGGTTATGAGCAAGTAGCGAGGCGGATTGCGAATATCCGATTAAACAGAACTATAAAGGAGATTTAATAATGGCAGAATTAGAGAAAAAACCTGTTAAAATTGTGGAAACCATTCTCCGTGATGCTCATCAGTCCCAGATCGCAACACGTATGACCACAGAACAGATGCTTCCGATCGTAGATAAACTTGATAAAGTCGGCTATCACGCAGTAGAGTGCTGGGGTGGTGCAACATTCGATGCATCCCTTCGTTTCCTTCACGAAGATCCATGGGAAAGACTTCGTAAATTACGTGACGGCTTCAAAAACACAAAACTTCAGATGCTTTTCCGTGGACAGAACATCCTTGGATACCGTCCATATGCAGATGACGTTGTAGAATACTTCGTACAGAAATCTGCTGCAAACGGAATCGATATCATCCGTATTTTTGACTGCCTCAATGACCTTCGTAACCTGCAGACAGCAGTAAGCGCTGCAAACAAAGAGAAGGCTCATGCACAGGTAGCTCTTTCCTATACATTAGGAGATGCTTACACACTGGAATACTGGACAGACATTGCAAAACGTATTGAAGATATGGGCGCTGATTCCATCTGTATCAAAGATATGGCAGGTCTTCTCCTTCCAAACAAAGCTACAGAGCTTGTAACAGCATTAAAAGAAACAGTTAAGATCCCGATCGACCTTCATACACATTACACCTCTGGTGTAGCTTCCATGACTTACTTAAAAGCAGTAGAAGCAGGTGTGGATATCATCGATACAGCAATGTCTCCATTTGCACTGGGAACATCCCAGCCTGCAACAGAGGTTATGGTTGAGACATTCAAAGATACACCATACGACACAGGATTTGATCAGAAGCTTCTCTCCGAGATCGCTGACTACTTCCGTCCGATCCGTGACGAAGCTCTTGACAGCGGACTGCTCAATCCTAAGAACCTTGGTGTTAACATCAAAACTTTACTGTACCAGGTACCGGGCGGTATGCTCTCCAACCTGACTTCCCAGCTGAAAGAACAGCACGCAGAAGACAAATTCTACGATGTTCTCGAGGAAGTTCCGCGTGTACGTAAAGACCTTGGTGAACCGCCACTTGTTACTCCGTCTTCACAGATCGTTGGTACACAGGCTGTATTCAACGTACTTATGGGCGAGAGATACAAAATGGTTACAAAAGAAACAAAAGATATCCTGTTAGGAAAATACGGCGCAACTGTAAAACCGTTTAATCCGGAAGTACAGAAGAAGTGCATCGGCGATGAGAAACCGATCACATGCCGTCCTGCAGACCTTCTTGACAACGAGCTTGAGAAACTTGAGAGCGAAATGGCTCAGTATAAGGAACAGGATGAAGACGTATTAACATACGCACTGTTCCCACAGGTAGCTATGGACTTCTTCAAATACCGTCAGGCTCAGAAAACAAAAGTTGACGAGAAAGCAGCTGACAAAAAGAACGGAGCATATCCTGTATAATTGATCAGTAATTAAATATGTCCAAACGAAAAAAGGAGCTTGCGTAAGCAGGCTCCTTTGCGTTATTATGAAAGAATATGATACCCGGGAATATAATGTGCCAATGGGTATATGCTGCCAGTGGTACATATCTATATTGATCTTAGTGAAGCGGAAACGTGGAACTATGATGAAATAGACAATCTGCAGGGTAAAATAAATACAGGAGAATATTCCATGAGCAAAGTTATAATAATCGGCGGCGGAGCCGCCGGAATGATGGCAGGGGTTTTTGCAGCCCGTAATCATCATGAAGTTCATATATTAGAGAAGAACGAGAAACTGGGAAAGAAAGTCTTCATCACAGGAAAAGGCAGATGCAATGTGACAAATGCCTGCGACACAGAAGAACTCTTTCCTGCAATGATGAGCAATCCCAAGTTCCTCTACAGCAGTTTCTATTCATTTACCCCTCAGGATGTAATGGAGTTCTTTGAGAAAGCAGGTGTCCCTCTGAAGGTAGAGCGTGGAAACAGAGTATTCCCACAGTCTGACCATTCTTCAGACATCATCCGCGCTCTGGAGCGTGAGCTGAAGAAAGCAGGAGCAAAGATTCATCTTCACACTGCTGTGCAGGAAATCGTAAAGAAACCTGTAACAGATTCGGCAAATACCCTGGAATCAGAAGCTACATTAACAGAATCAGGATCTGGTGCAGGAAAAGGCAGAAAAGGAAAAAAATCACCTGACATACCGCAGGAGAAGATCACAGGAGTCATCCTTACAGATGGAACCTTCATGGAAGGAGATGCAGTCATCGTGGCAACCGGTGGATTCTCTTATCAGAGTACAGGCTCCACAGGTGACGGATACCGCTTCGCAAGAGAACTGGGACTGAAAGTCACGGACATTGCTCCCTCCCTTGTGCCATTAAAGACAAAAGAAGACTATATCCCTAAGCTTCAGGGACTTTCCCTTAAGAATACAGGACTTACCATAAAGAATGGAAAGAAAGTACTTTACGAGGATTTCGGAGAGATGATGTTCACCCATTTCGGAGTCACAGGTCCAATGATCCTCTCCGCCAGTGCCCACATCGGTGCAAAACTGGCAAAAGCACCAAACGGCGAACTGTCCGCATATCTGGATCTGAAGCCTGCACTCACCAGAGAACAGCTGGATGCCAGGATCCTGCGTGAATTTGAAGCAGGACCAAACAAACAGTTCAAGAACGTGATTGGCGTACTTTTCCCGTCATCTCTGACTCCGGTAATGCTGGAACTGGGTGGAATCCCCGCAGAGAAGAAAATCCACGATATCTCCAGAGAAGAACGCCAGCACTTCATTGACCTTATCAAAGCTTTCCCCTTCACAATCACAGGAATGGGTGAGTTCAAAGAAGCCATCATCACCAGAGGCGGCGTTTCTGTCAAAGAGATCAACCCCGGAACAATGGAATCAAAGAAAATCTCAGGTCTTTACTTCGCAGGCGAGGTACTGGATCTGGATGCAGTGACAGGTGGATATAACTTACAGATTGCCTGGTCTACCGCATATCTGGCAGCACAGGCCATACAGTAAGCTGCTTACTATAGAAACAACAGAAACAAGCAGATGATGAGTACCGTGTATGCGAATTATATCTATGATTCGGTTATGAGCAAGTAGCGAAGCGGATTGCGAATATCCGCTTGACTGATTAATAAACATTAATAATAAAACAGAGAAAATCTGTTTGAATAATAGAAACAGGAGGAACCACGAAAATGGGATGTAACATAGCCATCGACGGACCTGCAGGAGCAGGAAAGAGCACCATCGCAAAGAAAGTAGCGAAAGAATTATCATTTATCTATGTAGATACAGGAGCCATGTACAGGGCAATGGCTTTATATCTTTTGAACCATGGCGTAAACGGAGAAAATCAGGAAGAGATCGAAGCTGTATGTTCCGGCGCTGACATCTCCATCGAATACAAAAACGGAGAACAGATTGTCATCCTCAACGGAGAGAACGTAAATGCTATGATCCGCACCGAACAGGTAGGAAACATGGCATCCAAAAGCTCCGCAAACCCGAAAGTCAGAGCCCACCTTCTGAAACTTCAGAGAACTCTGGCAGAGAAAAACGACGTAGTCATGGATGGCAGAGATATCGGCACAACTATCCTTCCAAACGCAGAAGTAAAAATCTACCTCACAGCAAGCGCAGACACCAGAGCAAAAAGAAGAGCACTGGAATATGAACAGAAGGGAGAATCCTTCGACCTGGACCAGATCCGAAAAGACATCATCGAGCGCGACGAACGCGACATGAACCGCGAAATCTCCCCTCTGAAACAGGCAGACGACGCAGTGCTCGTAGATTCCTCGGAAATGGGAATTGATGATGTTGTAAATGCGATTCTTAATGTATATAAGGAAAAAGTGCAGAAATAATTTAAGAAGGATTATTTTATGAAAGTAAAAGTAGCAGAAACAGCAGGCTTCTGCTTCGGCGTCAAACGTGCAGTGAACAAAGTCTACGAACTCATAGACACAGAACAGAAACCTATTTTCACTCTGGGCCCGATCATCCACAACGAAGGCGTAGTAGCGGATCTGGAAGCTCGTGGCGTCCATGTTATCGCAGAAGCAGACCTGGATTCCCCGGATGACACCCTGCAGAATGGAACAGTAGTCATCCGCTCTCACGGCGTAGGTAAACCCATCTACGATAAGCTGAAAGAAAAAAACATCTCCTACGTAGATGTGACCTGCCCCTTCGTCCTGAAAATCCACAGGATCGTGGAAAAAGAAAGCCTTGCAGGAAACCACATCATCATCATCGGTGACAAAGACCACCCCGAAGTACAGGGCATCTGCGGCTGGTGTCAGGGACCGTACACGGTGATCAGAAACAAAGAAGAAGCCGAAGCATTTGTACCCCCAAAAGGCAAAAAAATAAGTATTGTGTCCCAGACGACATTTAATTACAACAAATTTAAAGATTTAGTTGAAATTCTTTGCAAAAAGAGGTATGATAATAATGTTTTAAATATTCTCAATATTTTAAACACTATTTGTAATGCTACCGAAGAACGGCAGAGAGAAGCAAAAAACATAGCCGGAGAGGTAGACACTATGTTGGTCGTAGGTGGCCGGCATAGTTCCAATACTCAAAAGCTGTTTGAAATATGTAAAAAGGAATGTGGAAATACTTACTATATACAAACACCTGTAGACTTGGATTCTGAAATGTTCCAATGCAGTAGTTATGTAGGTATTACAGCAGGGGCTTCCACCCCAAACAAAATTATTGAGGAGGTTCAAGAACATGTCAGAATTAAGTTTTGAACAAATGCTGGAAGATTCCGTAAAGACTATCAGAAATGGAGAGATTGTACAGGGTACTGTCATCGATGTAAAAGAAGATGAGATTATTCTGAATATCGGTTATAAAGCAGACGGTATTATCACAAAGAACGAATACTCTAACGATGCAAGCCTTGTACTCACAGATGCTGTTCACGTTGGAGACACAATGGAAGCAAAAGTTCTCAAAGTAAACGATGGAGAAGGTCAGGTTACTCTTACTTACAAGAGACTGGCAGCAGAGAAAGGCAACAAACGTCTTGAAGAAGCATTTGAGAATCAGGAAGTATTAAAAGCTCCTGTAACTCAGGTACTTGACGGCGGACTTTGTGTAAACGTAGACGAAGCAAGAGTATTCATTCCTGCAAGCCTCGTTTCCGACACATACGAGAAAGACCTTTCCAAATATGCAGATCAGGAGATCGAATTCGTTATCACAGAATTCAACCCGAGAAGACGTCGCATCATCGGTAACCGTAAACAGCTTCTTCTCGCTGAGAAAGCAGAGAAACAGAAAGAATTAATGGAGAAGATCCATGTTGGCGACACAGTTGAAGGAACAGTTAAGAACGTTACAGATTTCGGTGCATTCATCGATCTTGGCGGAGCAGACGGACTTCTTCACATCTCCGAAATGTCCTGGGGCAGAGTAGAGAACCCGAAGAAAGTATTCACTGTTGGCGATAAAGTCAAAGTTCTTATCAAGGAGATCAACGGAGAGAAGATCGCACTTTCCCTTAAATTCCCGGAAGCAAATCCATGGCTTACAGCAGCTGAGGACTTCGCTGTAGGAAACGTAGTTAAAGGTAAAGTTGCACGTATGACAGACTTCGGTGCATTCGTAGAGCTTGCACCTGGTGTAGATGCACTTCTTCATGTATCCCAGATTTCCAGAGAGCACGTTGCCAAACCAGCAGACGTACTGTCAATCGGACAGGAGATCGAAGCTAAGGTTGTTGACTTCAACGGCGAAGACAAGAAGATCAGCCTGAGCATGAAAGCTCTTGAGGCACCGGCTGAGGAAGCTACAGAAGAATAATAACAGACAACAAAAATAGTTGTGTTGAATAACAGAGACTGCCGGATGGAAAGCTGCTTGCTGAATATCCGGCAGTTTTGTTGACAGAAGGGATAACAAGAATGCTCGAAGAAGGAATATTCGATATACATTGCCACATTGTGCCAGGAGTGGATGACGGAGCTGCGGATATTGAAGAAACAAGAAAATTATTGGAGATGGAATATAAGCAGGGAGTGAGAAACATTATTCTGACGCCTCATTTCCGTTTTCGGATGTTTGAGACACCTCTGGAAAAAGTACAGAGACAATTCCGGCTTGCAGAAGAGGCGGCAGCAGATATCAGTAAAGATCTGCATCTTTACCTCGGATGCGAATTTCATGCAAATATGGAGATGCTTCCTATGCTTCGTGAGAAAAAAGTTTCTACCATGGCTGGTTCCAGGTATGTGCTGGTAGAATTCTCTCACAATTCAGAGGCATCCTATATCAGAGAACGCCTGTCTGCAATGCTTTCCGGCGGGTACAGACCCATTGTTGCACATATTGAACGATACGAAGCGACCCGTACAGATCTGGACTTTGTAGAAGAACTGACAGAGATGGGAGCTTATATGCAGATCAATGCAGACAGCATTGTGGGAAAAGACGGCTTTTTTACAAAACGCTACTGTCAGAAGCTGATGAAGAATGACCTGGTTCATTTTGTAGGTTCTGACTGCCATGACAGCAGTAAAAGAATTTCCAGAATCGGGGAAGCCTATAGCTATGTAATTAAGAAAATGGATACAGACTATGCGAAACAGCTTTTCATTCGAAATCCGCAGAAAATCATAGATCATAAATTTTAATGGATTTTGACCGAGTTAACTTTGTGGTCGGATTTTAAAGAATTTTAATGAATTTCAAAGAATAATGTCACTCGCAATTGACTTTTTATACGTACTACGGTAAAATGTATACGGTTTATGTAAAACTGTAACTGTCTGCTGTAAAATAAATCAGTCGGATAATTACAAAAACTACAATGAAAAAGGGAAAAGGAAAATATCAGATGTTAGACAATTTGAACAGCAAATTTGAGAGCAGCAGGGTGCAGGCACTTGATGTCAATGACGATGAAGTTGAAATTGATTTACTGGAAATATTTCATGCACTCAGAAAGAAAATTCTGCTGGTACTGATGGTTGCTCTTATAGGTGGCTGTATCGGAGCTGCATGTACACAGTTCCTGATGACACCAATCTACAGTTCAACATCCAGTATGCTTGTTCTCTCAAAGGAAACCACGCTGACATCTCTGGCGGATCTGCAGTTAGGTGCCAGTCTGACAAGTGATTACACAGTACTGATCACAAGTACCCCTGTACTGGAACAGGTAGTTACAAATCTGAACCTGGATATGACAGCGGAGGATCTGAAAGAGGATGTAACGATTAATAATCCGACAGATACCCGTATCCTTGAGATCACTGTTGATAATCCGGATTCTACAATGGCTAAGAAGATCGTAGATGAGATTGCGAATGTTTCCTCATCCTATATCGGAGACAAGATGGAGGTTATTCCGCCTAAGATCATCGAAGTTGGTAAGATTGCTACAGAGAGAACTTCTCCAAGTGTAATGAAGAACTCAGTAATTGGCTTCTTACTCGGATTTCTTGCATGTGCGGCAATCGTAGTTGTATACGCTGTAATGGATGATACTATCAAGACAGAAGAAGATATTGAGAAATATCTCGGTGTTTCTGTACTTGCCAAGGTTCCTGACAGAAAAGACTACGTAAACATGAAGAACAAGAAACCAAAGAGCAATAAGAAGAACAAGAAGCGTCGCTAGAGTAATGGAGGAATCTGAGCAATGAAGAAACTCAATTTAACAGATAAAAGAAAACCGGACTATTTCTACAGCGAAGCGATTAAAACGCTGCGTACAAATATCCAGCTGTCCGGTCAGAGCATAAAGACAATTCTGGTTACAAGCTGTTTTCCGAATGAAGGTAAGAGTGATGTAGTACTCAGCCTTGCACAGGAGCTTGGAAGCATCGGTAAGAAAGTTCTTCTTCTGGATGCGGATATCAGAAAGACTGCTTATGCAGGACGACTGGGAGTAGAAGAAGAGGTCAAAGGACTTTCTCAGCTTCTCAGTGGGCAGGTAGGACTGCAGGATATTATCTATGAGACGAATTTCCCGAATATGGACATTATATTCGGAGGTCCGGCTGCACCAAACCCTTCAGGACTTCTCAGCGAGAACATTTTCAAGGTTTTTCTGAAAGAAGTCAGGGAATATTACAATTACATACTGATTGACACACCGCCGATCGGAACTGTAATCGATGCTGCGGTAATCGGCAGATGCTGTGATGGTGCGATCTTCCTGATCCAGCCAGGCAGCGTCAGATACAGAGATGCACAGAAGGCATTTGCACAGCTTGAGAGAAGCGGATGCCGTGTTCTGGGAGCTGTTATGAATAAGATAGACACCAGTAGCGACAAATATTACTCTTCTTACTACAAACATTATGGTGAATACTATCGCAGAAGCGATGATGAGTCCCAGAAATAATATCGCTGTCTGATAATCGTTCAGATGTGATATCATAACCATAATTAACAGTAAAGGAAAATTGGGAAAAGTGAGCAGAAATAAGAAGAGAAAAGGGAAAAAGACAAATATTTTGCTGGGTTTTATCTGTATTATCCTGGTGGGGGTTCTTGGCACTATTCTTGTGATGAGCTATAATACAGAGCAGGAAGAAGCCAAACGTCTGACAGAACTTGCAGGTAACCAGCAGAGCGGAATCGAAGATTATGAAGCAGTAAAGGAACACGCTGCACAGTTAGAGAAGGCATCCTCCGAAGATGATAATACAGAAGATGCCGATAACAGTGAGACAAAGAAGAGCAAGAAGAAAGAAGACACAGCCGGGGAAGAGGATGCAGAGGAGACCGCACAGGCAGAAGATACTGCTGAAGCGGAAACACCGAGAACAATTTCCGGTATCGCATGCTGGGGAGATGATCTGATCAATGGTGAGGAATCCAACACCTATTCCTACATGGCAGTGCTTCAGAAACTTCTGACAGACAACGGATATAACCTGACAGTGATCAACAAGACCCTTCAGGGCGGCGGCACACTTTCCATGATGAAGATGGCCGGTGTAAGTGATGAAACTCTTCAGGGATATATTGCGAAACATCAGCAGGCCGCAAATGGTGCGCAGCTGAATGTAACAGAGACAGGAATCCGTGATCTTACAGAAGAACAGACTACCAGAAATGATATGGACTGTGTACCTGTCATCTTCATGGGATACTATGGCGGATGGAATCATGATCCTGCAGAGCTTGCTGAGCAGCAGGAACAGATTTTAAATACATTCCAGAACAAAGACCAGTTCATTGTTGTAGGAACACGCCCTATGGATGGAAGCGTGACTTCTGAAGCACTCGATCAGGTGCTCAGCGAGAAGTGGGGCGAACATTATATCAGTCTTGCAAATGTGACACAGCAGCTGTCTGCTACTTATGAAGCACAGCAGGCTATGGCAGAGGCAGTGTTCCAGAAATTGCAGGAGCTTGGCTATATCAGCCAGAGCTGAATAAACGATTGAAGGAATGAAAATGAAAAAAACAGCAAAAGAAGCTGCGAGACAACGAAAGATTTATATGATTCTGATAATTATCCTGATCATAGTTCTTACAGTTTTGGGCGGCGGGTATTATTTTATGATGCAGACAAAAGCATCATCCAGAAATACAGGTGCTCAGAACAGTAACGGTCAGAATCAGACGAGCCAGACATCAGGTAGTGACACTGTGGAATATCAGGGTGCGACATATAAATATAACGATCATCTCAGCAACTACTTATTTCTAGGAATTGATACAAGAGAATCGGTAGATACTTATCAAACACAGGAAGATGCCGGACAGGCAGATGCGATTTTTGTGGTTTCTATGGACAGAGCGACGGAGAAGATTAAAGTGCTCTTCGTCCCGCGAGATTCTATGACAGAGATTGAGGTTTTCAATCCATCCGGTAAGAGTCTTGGAATGACAACAGACCACATAAATATTCAATACGCATTTGGTGATGGTCGACAGAAGAGTTGTGAACTGATGAAGACAGCAGTATCCAATCTGCTGGAAGGACTTCCGATTCAGGGATACTGTTCCATGAACATGGATGGTATTCCGGTGATCACGGACTTCGTAGGAGGAGTTCAGATCACAGTGCCTGACAACAGCCTTGAGGATACATATCCGGAATTTAAAGAGGGCGCTGTTGTTAACATTACAGGTGAAAACGCAGAAAAGTTTGTACGATATCGAGACACTGACAAGACCCAGAGTGCTCTGGTCCGTCAGGAGAGACAGAAAACCTATCTCCAGGCATTAATTCAGAAAGCGCAGGAGAAGGCAGGAGAGGATGCTGGATTTGTGGCAGACCTTTATGACAGTATTAAGAGCTATACAGTCACAAACATGGGAAATGATATATTTGCGAAGCTGCTTACAGCATCCGGAAACGGTATCACTGATACAGAGACTGTACCTGGTGAGGGAAAGCAAGGTAAGAACTTTGATGAGTATCAAGTAGATAAAGATGCTCTGTCGGACTTGATTATTTCCATGTTTTATGAGAAAATTCAATAAACCGGTTAGAAGACAGCCGGTTTGGAATAAACTGTATGGTGGTAAATAGTCATTAGTACTGTTATTATTACTCAGAGATAATTCGTACAGACTTCCTGTACGATTATCAATATAAAAATAATCCAAAAGGAGAGGTGCATTATGAAACTTGCAAAGAAATTCATGACACTTGCTTTAGCAACTGCCCTTGGAGTAGGATGTGCTACTGTAGGTGTCAGTGCAGCAGGAAGCCGCACAAGCGCAATTACAGTATCTGCTGAACAGTCTACAATCTATGAAGTTGTTCAGAAGATCGAAGAAGCAGAAGGATTTACTGATCTGCAGGCAGAACTGCCGGCAGTAGCTGACGCTTTCAAACAGGTTAACGAAGGTAAAATGGAAGTTGCTGGTTTCGTTGACGTTCTGAAAACTCTTTCAGAAGAGACAACAGACGAAGAAGTTAAAGCAGCTATCGATGAACTCGTTCAGAAACTTGACGGAAAAGAATTCGTTACAGGTTTTGATGAATTCAAAGTACTTGATGCAGACAAAGCAGAGAAGAATGCTGATGGTAAATATGAAGTTGAGATCTCTGTTCCAAGTATCACAGATACTATGGAGAACATTCAGCTTGTAGCTTACAGCAAAGAAGATGCAAAGAAATGGCAGATCGTTGATCCGATCAGCGTTGACAAAGAGAACAAAACTCTTGAAGTTGCATTAGATGATGGTGCTTTCTTCACTGTTGTTGCAGATGCTGAATAATTATTCGGTAATTCAGAAATAAAATGCAGCCGCCAGAAATGGCGGCTGTTTTTGGTTTACAAAAAATTCAATAGGTGAGTGTTGATGAAGAAAATTTAATAAAGCGCAAAGAAATGACTGCTCCAATAATCTCTCGGAATCCTGAGTGATTATATCCAGCACAGCTGGTGATGAACATTGAAAAGTGAATATTATTCGAAATGAATAAAAATGAGCATGAGAAACAGACATAACTGTCGCTATGCCTAAACTGACTGTGAACAGCGGCAGGCTTATTCTTGTGTGGACAGCAGATTCATGGTATGATGAAAACAACAGGAAATGAATGTATTTGAGAGGAGTTGTCTGAATGAAGAACCTGAACATCCCTGTGGGAATTTCCGATTTTGAGAAAATCCGCAGAGAAGGATTCTACTATATAGATAAAACCGGTCTGGTAAAAGAACTGCTGAATCCCAAACCAGCAGAGGTAACACTGATCACCCGCCCCCGACGTTTCGGCAAAACACTGGCAATGAGCATGCTGGAAAACTTTTTCGATATCAAAAAGAACAGCCGGGATTTGTTTGCAGGACTGGAAATTTCAGCCAGTGAGGAATTGTGCAGCCGGTGGATGAATCAGTGCCCTACAGTATCTCTGTCCTTTCGGCAGGTAGACGGGCTGGATTTTTCCAGTGCTTACGACATGCTGACCATGGTGATTTCCAATCTGTTTAACAGGCACCGTTACCTGCTGGAAAGCCAGGAAATTTCAGAATTTCAGAAAACGGCTTTTGTGCAGATCGCCAGCCAGAAAGCCACAGCAGGAGAGATCAAGAACAGCCTGATATTGCTTACAGACATGATGCAGACCTATTATGGAAAAAAGGTGCTCCTGCTGGTAGATGAGTATGATGTGCCTGTGGCAAAAGCAAATAACAATGGTTACTACGAAGAAATGTTGGACGTGATGAAGGGTCTGATGCAGGCTCTTAAGGACAACCGGGCACTTGGTTTTGCAGTGGTGACCGGGTGTATGAAAATTGCAAAGGAGAGCATTTTTACAGGCACAAATAACTTTGTTTCAGATACTATAGCAGATTCCAGGCTTAATGAATATTTCGGATTTGTGCAGAGGGAAGTAGATCAGATCCTGGCAGACGGAGAGATCACAGATAAGAGAGAACTTATAAAACAGTGGTACGATGGGTATCATTTTGGAGACTGGGATGTATATTGTCCCTGGGATGTGATGAATTATGTGCTGGAACTACAGCATAATCCTCAGGCAAAACCTGCAGGATACTGGAAAAACACCAGTGACAATGCCATTATCCGATCCTTTATTGACTATGCCGGAGGCAGTATTACCAGAAAACTGGAAATTCTCATGGAAGGAGGATACATCATCCAGCAGATTGATAAGAACCTGACCTATGACTACCTCCATTCTTCAGAGGATAATCTATGGAGTGTTCTGTATCTGACAGGGTACCTGACACAGGTACGGTCGGAAACTCTGAACCGGGAATTGCCGGCAGGATCTGCAGCATTGCAAATCCCCAATGCAGAGATACGGGAAATATTTGAGACAACAGTGATCCGGTGGTTTGATGACAGTGCAAAAACCTGGAACAGAAACCATTTATTTGCTGCAGTTTAGAAGGGAGACAGTGAAGCTGTCACAAAGGAAATGACAGCCCTCCTTCGCAGAACCATCAGCTACCATGATTACAGAGAGGACTTTTATCATGCATTCCTGGCAGGAATCTTCACAGGAGCCGGATATATGGTAGACTCCAACAAAGAGCATGGAGAGGGCAGAAGTGATATTGTAGTATACGATCCAGTTAACAGCCGGGTGGCGGTCTTTGAAGCAAAATATGCAAAGACAATGGAAAAAATGGAAGCAGAATGTGAACGTGCCCTGAACCAGATCAATGACCGGATGTATACAAAAGAATATGAGGAAGACTATGACCACATCCTCTGCTATGGAATCTCATTTTTCAGAAAACGGTGCATGGTAAAGAAAAAATAGAATAAGAATACACAAAAAAAGAAACAGTAGTGAACAGACAAGATAGCCTGTAAACTGCTGTTTCTTTTATTAGGATATAGTCAAAAATGTGCTGAAAATTCGTGGAGTATTTTACTCTACGAAAAAAGACCCCCGGAACTCCCATAAACAGGGAATTCCGAGGGCTTTTGACCATAATTACAACGGCAAATAGCACCCAAGTCAGCCCACTTTGATCATGATTTTTGCAGGGATAGATTAAAAACCATATAAAAACTCCCTCTGTTTGTTAAAAAACTTTGTCATAAACAGAAGAATTTCACAGATTCGTCACAGAAATGTTGACAAATTGTGCTACTGTATATAAAATAAAGAAAGTTGAAAGGGACTGGAAAAGTCTGAAACCAGATTCGTAGAGTAAAATACTCTACGAATCCTGTCGAAATCTGCAGACAAAGCTTCTCTGCCCGTGCATTGGAGGATGCTTTCGTGCCTACCTATGACCGGATGAAACGGTATCAAGGGCAGTGGCATGTGGAACAGGGGATTGCATCTCCAGATGTATGGAGGGCTGGAGATTTTGACTAAGGATTAATAAAAAGATTTTGATTGAGGAAGGAAAAAGATTTATTTGGGAGGAAGGGAAAAGAAAAAATGTATAGGAAAGATTCAGATGGCTGGCTGAAGCATGCTGATTTTATGCTGTTGGACATGATCTGCCTACAGCTGTCATTTATTTTGGCGTATGCCCTTCGCGGGATGGAAATGGATTTATACAGCGATGTTTTGTATCGTAATATGGCTGTTTTTCTTTGCCTGGCAGACCTGGTAGTGATCTTCACAGCAGGCACCATGAAAAGTGTATTGAAAAGAGGATACTACAAAGAATTTGTAGCAACTATGAAACAGTCTGTCATAGTAGGCGTGCTGGCAATCATTTATCTGTTTGTGATTCAGGAAGGACAGAGCTTTTCCAGGCTGATCCTTTTTACCACTGTGATTATTTATCTGTTTTTTTCCTACACAGTAAGGGAAATCTGGAAGAATTCCTTACATAGAAAAATGAAAAACGGTGGCGACAAGAAGCTTCTGATCGTCACATCCAAAGCTGAGGCAGAGAAGGTGGTAATCGATATGCAGGAAAACAACTATGCCAGATATTCTTTTGCAGGTGTAGTTGTGATCGATGAGAACTGCACCGGTCAGGAAATCTGCGGTGTTCCTGTGGTAGCCACAAAAAGCAGCGTATCCATGTATGTGTGCCAGGAATGGATTGACGAAGTACTTATGGTAATACCCGAGCACCTTCCCTATCCGGAAGATCTGATAGAACAGCTTACGGAAACAGGTGTAACCGTTCACCTGAATCTTTCCAAGATCACCAATAAAACAGGAAAAAGACAATTTGTGGAAAAGGTAGGAAACTACACGGTTCTCACCACAAGCCTTAACTACGCATCCTTCGGTCAGCTTTTCCTGAAGCGCCTTATGGACATTTTCGGCGGTCTGGCGGGCTGTATTTTTACTGGAATTATCACGCTTTTCGTAGGTCCTGCAATTTATATTGCATCACCGGGTCCGATTTTCTTCTCTCAGGAACGTGTGGGAAAGAACGGAAAGAAATTCAAAATGTACAAGTTCCGCAGCATGTATATAGATGCAGAAGAACGTAAAGCAGAGCTCATGAAAGAGAACAAACTGGGCGATGGGAAAATGTTCAAGATGGACTTTGACCCCAGAGTAATCGGAAATAAGGTGCTGCCGAACGGAACGCATAAGACTGGGGTGGGCGATTTCATCAGAAGGACAAGCCTGGATGAATTCCCACAGTTTCTTAATGTACTGAAAGGAGATATGTCCATTGTGGGAACAAGACCGCCGTTGATTTCGGAGACCAACCTATATGAACCGCGGCATAAAGCGAGACTTGCAATTAAGCCGGGAATCACCGGTATGTGGCAGGTCAGCGGACGAAGCGATATCACGGACTTCGAAGAGGTTGTGAGACTGGATAAAGAATATATTGAAAACTGGGATATTGGGTTGGATATTAAGATTCTTTTGAAGACGGTGATGGTGGTTGCGAAGAAAGATGGATCAATGTAAGAAAAACGGATAAGTGTAGAAACTACCGTAAGAGAGGAAATCTAACATTGGAAAATAGGAAATTAAAAATAGCCATGCAGGGGGTATGAGTGATAATAGGAACAAATATTCGAGGGGTGACAGAATGAAAATAAAGGACGAACACTGGTGACAGTGTGGGAATATGAGGAAAATAAAAAACAGACGATAAAAAGTCCACGAATTAAGGAAAAGCGGTTGAGCGGACATTGCTACAGTGTGGATTTAAAAGAAGACGAAATACGAGCATATACGAAAGAGAAAGCAGAAACAAAAACGCGAGGGAGAATTAAGTTATGTACGATTATCTGGTGGTTGGCTCTGGCCTATACGGAGCTACGTTCGCGCATGAAGCGCATCAACATGGGAAATCTGTTCTGGTCATCGATAAGAGGCCAAGCATTGCCGGTAATATCTATACCGAAAAAGTAGAAGGTATCAATTTCCACAAGTATGGTGCGCACATCTTTCACACGAATAATAAGACTGTGTGGGATTACCTCCAAAACTTTACGGTATTCAACCGTTTCACAAACTCTCCGGTGGCTAACTACAAAGGTGAGTTATACTCCATGCCTTTTAATATGTATACCTTCAATAAAATGTGGGGCGTGGTGACACCAGAAGAAGCGCAGGCTAAGATTGATGAGCAGCGTAAGGAAATCACCGGTGAACCGAAAAATCTGGAGGAGCAAGCCATCAGTCTGGTCGGTAGAGATATCTACGAAAAACTTGTAAAAGGCTACACAGAAAAACAGTGGGGCCGTGACTGCAAAGATCTTCCGGCTTTCATTATCAAGCGCCTGCCCGTGCGGCTGACGTTCGATAACAATTATTTCAATGCACTCTATCAGGGCATTCCTATCGGCGGATACACACAGATGGTCGAGCATATGCTTGATGGCATTGAGGTAAGACTTGGTGTGGATTACCTTGAGCATAAATCTGAACTGGATGCGCTGGCAGAGAAGGTTGTTTATACCGGACCTATTGATGCTTACTTCCAGTATTCTCTTGGTTATCTGGAATACCGTAGTGTGAGATTTGAAAACGAGATTCTGGACAAACCAAATTTCCAAGGAAACGCAGCAGTTAACTATACCGACCGCGAGACTCCGTGGACACGGATTATCGAACATAAGTGGTTCGAGTTCGGTAAGGATGAGAATGGCAACGATTTGACGAAAACAATAATTTCTCGTGAGTATAGCTCCGAGTGGAAGCCCGGCGATGAGCCGTATTATCCGGTCAACGACGTAAAGAATGGCGCACTGTATGCAGAGTACAGAAAGCTGGCGGATGCTGAGGATAAGGTAATCTTCGGTGGCAGACTTGGCGAGTATAAGTACTACGACATGGACGCAGTGGTAGCATCGGCGTTGGAGATGAGCAAGAAAGAACTTGCGTGAGAGAGAACTGAGATAAAAAGCCGAGGACATAAAGGGTGCGCGCACAATAAAAAGCAGTAGGAGAGACGAATGAAACCAATGAAAGTGCAAAAGTCGACAAAAAATAGAATACGCGTTTTACATGTTGCTCAGGCTGCCGGTGGTGTGGACGGATATATACGAATGCTCTTTAAGTACATGAATCACGATAGATTCGAGAACATTCTCATCTGCTCACATGACTTTAAGAGAGAAGATTACAACGGTCTGGCTGATAGGCTCGAATATGTTGATATGGATAGAGCCATTGGCGTTAAAGACTTGAGGGCAATGAGTGCTGTCCGTGCGCTGATAAGGAAATACAATCCTGACATCATATACGCCCATTCCAGTAAAGCAGGAGCGATAGCAAGGGTAGCAAATATTGGACTTAAAAACAAGGCTGGACGGTATTATCCGCTTATCTACAATCCGCATGGCTGGGCATTCAATATGAAGAACGACAAAGCCGGGCTATATGAAAAAATAGAGAGGATTGCGGCTCCGTTTTGTGACAAGATTATCTGCATTTCGGAGTACGAGAAGCAGTCAGCACTTGATAAGAAGATATGTAAGGAAGAAAAAATTGAGGTAATCCTCAATGGTGTGGACATTGAAGGGTATGAGCAGAGGAAAGCTGCAGGGCTGAGCACGGTGGATAGACAGAGTTGCGGAATAGGCGATGATGTTTTCGTCATCGGTATGGTTGGCCGCATTAGTATGCAGAAAGCGCCGGACATCTTTATAGAAGCGGCAAAAGAGATACAAGAGGAAATTCCCAACACGCAATTCATCATTGTGGGAGACGGGCCAGATCGGGATAAGATAGAAGAATATGCAAGAGAGAACAACATCCCTCTTTTTATTACCGGATGGGTAGAAAACGCTTCTGACTACATAGACCTTTTTGACGTGGCACTACTGCTCTCCCGCTGGGAAGGGTTTGGATTAGTTTTGCCTGAATATATGTTGGCTGGAAAGCCAGTCGTTGCTACGAGAGTGGATGCTATTCCAGAAATTGTGGTTGACGGAGAGAATGGATTGTTAGTGAACGTAGATGACGCGGTTCACACTGCCGAAGCAGTTCAAAATATATTAGAGAACAGGGGCTTGCAAATGAAACTGAGAAATAATGGAATGATGACAGTACACGAGAAATATGATGTTAAAAGAACAGTGAAAGATAGTGAAATGCTACTTAACATCGTGAGAAATAAGGGGGGGTACAGCAAGAGTAGTTGTTGTACTATTCGTTAAGAATTGGCAGTCTGAAAATTATGCTGCCGCTGAAATGGCGGTGGCATGATGAAGAAAAAAATATTGATGGTATGTGAGGCGTTTGGCGGAGGCGTTTTTACATATGTCTCACAGCTGTGTAATGATATGGTGGATAATTTTGATGTCTATCTCGCCTATTCACTCCGGCCACAGACACCGAAAAACTACAAAGATTTTTTGGACAAACATGTGCATTTGATCCAGGTCAAGAGCTTTGGTGAAAAGGGACTGACTAGTATTCCAAATGACATCAAGGTCATTAGAGAATTGCAGGCCATTGAACGGAAAGTTCAGCCTGATGTGATTCATCTCCATTCTTCTATTGCCGGTGGTATGGGGCGGCTTGCGTTTAAAGGAAAAAACAATACTGTGGTTTACACACCACACGGCTATGCCCATATCCTGATGGGACCGGGCATCAAAAGCAAGATGTACAAACTGATGGAAAGCATTCTCGGTAAGACAAATGCCATGACGCTTACCTGCTGTGAGAGTGAGGACGAGGTAGCGAAGACCCTCTGCAAGAGAACTGCTTATATTGAGACTGGTGTGAACCTTGCTGATTTATCAGCATCTCTTGATGGAATCGAGCCGGTACATAACGAAAAATTCACTGTGTTCACGCTCGGGCGCGCTTGTGTCCAGAAGCAGCCGCAACTCTTTAATCGCATTGCGGAGCTGGTACCGGAAGCGCACTTTGTATGGATTGGAAATGGTGAGCTTGAAAATGAACTGACTGCTCCCAACATGGAAGTAACCGGCTGGAAGCCTCGGAAAGAGGCATTGGCTATGGCAAAGGGCGCTGATGCATTCATTCTGTGCAGTTTAGGTGAGGCGATTGCGATGAGCGTTATCGAGAACATGTATATCAAGAAGCTGATTCTGGTATCAAATACGATGGGAAACAAGAGTGTCATTAAGGATGGCATAAATGGATATGTTTGCGAGACAGCAGAGGATTACACCGAGAGGATCAAGGCTGCAATGCGGAAGTTTCCTTCGGAACTGCCGGAGAGAGCGTATCAGGATGTGCTGGAAGTGTATAACACTGAGGCGATGAAAAAGAAGTATATTGAATTTTACAATAGTCTTTAGAGGGGAAGACTTATTCAAGGCGTTTGTATAAAAAACAACATTTCAAGACTGCAACTATCAGACAAGGAAGGAATCAAATCATGACAATTGAGGAATTGCACAAAAAAACTTTGCCGGAATACAAGAGAAATTATGTAAAGATTGATTATGTTAGTTACTACCTATGGAGACCAATTTGCGATGCATTAACGATTTTGTTCTTAAAAACTAAGATTACAGCTACTCAAGTAACTATATTTTCGTTTTATTCGTGCTTAGCTTCATTGGCTTGTTTTGCATTGATTCCGGGAATAAAAGGAGCATTGTTGGGTTATCTGTTCTTCTGGATTTGGAACATAAGTGATGGTATTGATGGAAACATAGCTCGATACACGGATACATGTTCAAGATCGGGCGATTTATGGGATGCCTTGGCGGGTTATGTCGCAATGTTTGTTTTTTATTTTGGAGCAGGAGCAGTAGCTGCTTATGAAAACTCGTTGGTGCCATTTGAAAATATTAACGGAATTCATTATGTAATCATGGGTTCGATTGCTGGAGTCTGCACAATGCTTCCGCGTTTAACAACGCAGAAAAAAGAATCTGTGTACGGGAAGGAAGCCGCAAAGGCTATGAAGGACAGAACATCTTTTGGCCCGGTTAAGGTTTTAGCTCTGAATGTGATTTCAATTAATGGCCTTGCGGGACTGCTGTTTTTGATTGCTATCTTCTTACGTATGGTTAATATATTCATCATTGTTTATTTTGTAATAATGGTTTCTTTTGGCGGTGTGTCTCTATATATGATTATGAGAAAACTTGAAAAATAATAATGGCTGAATTTAAAAGCAATTGAATTATTTACGGGAGGAAAAAATGAATATAGCAGCAATATTCGCCGGGGGTGTTGGAACCCGAATGCATAGTAAAGATAGGCCGAAACAGTTCCTTACAATGCATGGTAAGCCGATTATTATACATACAATTGAAATATTTGAGGACCATCCTGAAATCGACAAGATAGTAGTAGCTTGTGTTGAAGATTGGATTCCATACCTTGAGGAACTACTGCGCAAATTCAATATTCAAAAGGTGGCAAAAGTGGTTCCGGGAGGGAAGTCTGGGCAAGAGTCCATATACAATTCGCTTTGTGTAGCTGAAGATGTTGCTAATGGTGAAAAAGCAATCGTACTGATACACGATGGCGTGCGACCACTGATAAATGCGAAAACAATTTCTGATAATATCCAGTCTGTTAAAGATACAGGTTCGGCTATAACATGTATAAAAGTCAAGGAAACGGTTTTAATTACAGACAATCAAAATTCCATTGATGAGGTTCCAGATAGATCGAAGTCGCGTTTAGCTCGTGCGCCACAGAGCTTTTGGCTTGATGAAATTCTCGCCGCCCATAGGCGTGCAATTGCTGAAGGAAAAAACGATTTTATCGACTCATGTTCCATGATGCAACATTATGGCAAAAAGCTTCATTTGATTGATGGTCCGCAGGAAAATATAAAAATTACTACACCTGATGACTTTTATATTATGCGTGCAATGCTTGATGCAAAAGAGAATGGACAAATATATGGATTCGATGAATAAGAACAATACAGACAAAATAATAGATGACGCATCAAATAGAATTCTGCTTGATGATTTTCAAAAAGTGTTACAGCAGAATATTGAATTTAACAATTTCAAAGGTAAAACATTTTTAATTACAGGGGCAACAGGGCTTATTGGCTCACTGCTTGTAAAATTTCTTTTATATTGTAATCAAAAGATGAATCTTGGCGTTCATGTGATTCCTTTTGTCAGGAATGAAGAAAAAGCAATTAAAATTCTAGGCACCTACATGGATGATGAAGCGTTGTCTTTGTATATAGGAGAACTTGGCAAAGGAAAAGAAATCAACTGCGCTCATGTAGACTATATTATACATGCGGCAGCTATAACGCAATCTAAAGTTATGGTGGAGAAGCCGGTCGAAACGATATTGACCGCAGTTAAGGGGACGGAAGAAATCTTGAATTTTGCAGTTAAAACAAAAGCGGAAGCCGTGGTCTACATTTCATCAATGGAAGTTTATGGACAAATGGATACTAATGAAATGGCTACTGAGGATAAATTGGGTTATGTGGATTTAAAGAATATCAGAAGTTGCTATCCAGAAGGAAAAAGAATGTGTGAATGCCTCTGTAATGCTTTTGCCGCGGAGTATTCGCTCAATGTGGTAACAGCCCGCTTAGCGCAAACATTTGGGGCCGGGATTCTGCCAGGCGAAAATCGGGTTTTTGCGCAGTTTGCTCGTAGTGCGATGAATAAAGAAGACATAGTGCTTCACACTACTGGTGAATCTGAGGGTAATTATGTTTATACGGCTGATGCGCTTGCTGCAATAATGATTTTGCTTCAGAAGGGTAAAACTGGCGAGGCTTATAACGTAGCTAACGAAGACAGTCATACAACAATAAAAAACATGGCTGAAATGGTAGCGAGTGAAATTGCAGATAGTCAAATCAAAGTAGTGATTGATATACCAGCGGATGACGCTAAATTAGGATATGCACCGATGACACGGATGCATCTATCTTCCCAAAAGTTGCAATGTTTAGGTTGGAAACCGGAAATCGCCTTAAAAGAAGCATATCAACGAATGATTGTGTGGATGAAAAACTGAGAAAAAAGGAGTGAGAAAGCAAATATGGAAAACTGCAATGCACTGATTTTGATGGCGACATATAATGGCGAAAAGTATATTAGCCAACAAATAGATAGTATTTTAAATCAGACATTTACTAACTGGAAGTTGATAATAAGAGATGATGGGTCATGTGATGACACCGTGAAGATTATTCAATCATTTGCGGTCCGTGACGAAAGAATTGTTGTCCTCGAAAATAAGAGCTCAATCCACGGCGCATATCAAAATTTCTGGTGGCTGGCCAATCATGCAAATGAGCTTCCTGCGTTTAATTATTATCTTTTTTCTGATCAGGATGATATTTGGCTTTCTAATAAAATCGAAAAAATGATTGCCAATATTTCCAGCAAAAAAAATAAGCCGTGCTTGGCTTATGCGGATATGCAGATAATAGACGGTGCGGGAAAACTTGTGTATGAAAGCTTAGATAAATTGAACGGGCTTTCTGAAATAGGTCAATACAGCCAGTTTTTTGCTCATGCGTTTGTTGCAGGCTGCAATGCAATTATTAACCGTAAACTCTTTGAATTGGTTCCACCTTATCCATATACAAAGAACACATCCAAAATAATGGCACACGACAGTTATTATACTAAATTTGCGCTTGCTTGTGGAGAGGTTGTTTACTTGAATTTTCCCGGAATTCAGTATAGACGTCATGGTAATAATGTAACAAAAGAGACCTATAAGTTAACGCCCCAGAAAGTCCTTGAAAAGGCTACTGGCGTATTTGGTGAGCTTGCAAAGACTAACGGCCGGGTATATGCTCAGACGCTTTTAACGATTGAACAAATGAAAAAAGCTGGAGTTATCATGCCGGATATTGCGTGTATAGAAGCGGGCATAAAGGCTGGAGGTATAAAGGGCGTAAACGTACTTAAGAAGTATCATGTGCAGCGCAAACAGAAATCCAGAACGATTGGCCTTTATGTTGTGATGCTGTTGGGAACGTATAAAAAGTATATGAAAGAATTTATGGAAATGTAACGGAGGTGCAACGATGAAAAATGGACTGATTGACAAGACCAAAGATTGTCAACCTCAAATAGTGGCATTTCATTTGCCGCAGTTTCATACTTTTCCTGAAAATGATGAGTGGTGGGGAAAAGGATTTACGGAGTGGGTAAATGTTAAAAATGCTACACCTTTATATAAAGGTCATAACCAACCAAGGGTGCCGCTCAACAATAATTATTATGATCTGTCCAAGGTGGAAAATATGGTGGCGCAGATGAACCTGGCCAGAGAATATGGCATCCATGCGTTTTGTTATTATCACTACTGGTTTGATGGAAAACTGCTACTGCAGAAGCCTCTTGAGGCAATACGCGATTATCAGGGTGTTAAACTTAATTATTTTTTGTGTTGGGCCAATGAACCTTGGGCGCGCACCTGGGATGGACATGAAACCGACGTGCTAATGCCGCAGCGGTATGGAGACAGGCTGGAATGGGAGCAGCATTTCGAGTATCTGCTCAGCTTTTTTAAGGATCAGTATTACGAAAAAATCGATAACAAACCGGTTTTGGTGCTGTATAGGTGCACCAGTATTCCAAAATGTGAAGAAATGATCGCGTGCTGGAATCAGCTATGCAAACAAAACGGTTTTGACGGAATATATATTATCGAGGAAAAAAACTCTTTCCAAAACAAACCTGTTTGCAAAAATTCCAACGCTTACTTGTACTTTGAGCCGGGTTATACGCTCAACTTTGGCCGCACGAAATTTGAGCATGCCCGTGATAAAGCTATTACAGTTGCTTTCAATTTGAGCAAGCACAGCCATAACCTTGTAAACGTATACTCATGGATATGGCAAAGGCTTTTATTCAATACAAAAAAGGATTTGGGGCAAAATGATACAGGAAAGGAAATATTCCCGGGTGCGTTTGTGGGATGGGACAATACACCGCGAAGAAAGGACAAGGGCCGATTTATAGTTGGCAATACACCTGAAATTTTTGGCAAATATTTTTCAAGGCAGCTTTCTCAAGCTAGGGAAGCTGGGTGCAGATACTTGTTCATCAATGCGTGGAATGAGTGGGGCGAGGGTGCTTTCCTTGAGCCGGATGAGACATTTGAATATGGCTACTTGAAAGCACTTAGAAAGTCTCTATAAAATCTTGTAGAGGAACCAAGGAGGATTATATGCAAAAGAATAGGAAGTTAACAGACTTGATGATGCTGTTATTCCTTGCAATCATATATATACCTATATTTGCATGGCATAGTTCATACATCCCTCAGGTTGGAAACATTTATATTTTAGCTGTAGCTGTGCTTTGTCCACTGTTTAATGGGGTAAAAAGAAAAATCAAAATAAAGAATTTAATGTTTGCTCTTATAATAATTCTTCTGTCTGGAGTTATGCTATACACAGGGCAGATGAATACGTCATACGGAAATGGAAATGGATTTGGCAGAGTTCTCAGGCTATTTCTGCTTATGTATATTGTTTACACACTTTTCGCGTATGCTATTAAAGAAAATAAAGAAAAGACGTTCTGGGGCTTTTTGTATATTCTTACATTGCTGTTGGTCGTTATAAATGACTTGCTGACAATCAGATATTATAGCGCATTTACTGTCGAATGGGCGTTTCCTGTTGGAACGAAATTCGATGTTGTGTATTTGCATTATCAGTTGATTGTTTTGGGAATTGTGTACCACATGGGCAGTAATAAAAGAAAAATAAGATTTTCAAAACTATTGACTTGCTTTTATTATATGACAGCTTTTTATATGACAATTAAGTTGAATTGTATGACTGGACTTGTTGGTATCGCAGTGCTTTTGATAATGCTACTCCTTATTAGCAAATTCAAAGATTTTTTTATTAACCCTAAAATCTACATTGCAGCTTTACTTGCGTCGTGCGCTTTTATATTTGTATATAATAGGATATTGGAGTTATCTTTTGTTCAAAAGGTAGTAACGGAGATATTTCATAAAGATATAACTATGACCGGTAGAACACACATATATGATAGTTTCTTTACATCAATGAAGGGACATTGGTTGACGGGTTATGGTTACCAAAATAATTATGATGTAAGCATAAAATTGTTTACTTATAATTACCATACTTATGCAAACACACAAAATGGTCTGGCTGAATGGATTTTACGTGTAGGTATTGTTGGCACTGTATTGGTTGTTGTTTTGGTGGCTGTCGTTTTTGCGCGTGCAAAAACGAGTGGATTTCATGAACTTTATATACCAGTGATGGGACTACTTTATACATTTGCGATTTTGGCTTCCGTCGAAATAACTCTTGAGGTGCCTTTTTTGTTTTGGATTACAATTTTGCTACCTATATCTGATAAGAAAAATCCATCTAATAATTTAACTCTTGCTGTGACTACACATCGCAAGAGAATACGATTTAAGTGGAAAGCTATATCATGAGAAGTAAATTTATCAGGTTGAAATGTATATAGGAGTAGATGCTGATGCGAGGTGTAATAAGAATAATCAAAAATCATTTGCGAAGAAAAAAATGGAGAAGACTAAATTCTCACAATTTTACCAACCCACAAAACGATTTTAATTTTGACCTGGTTAGTGTTGGAAAAGGAACATACGGCGGAATATATGTGCTTACTTTTGATGATAAGCACAAGCTCAAAATTGGAAATTACTGTTCTATTGCGCCGGATGTTGCATTTATGCTAAGTGCGGATCATCCTACCGACCAGTTGTCAACGTATCCTTATAAGGTTAAACTGCTCAATCAACCGCTCGAAGGTGTTTCAAAGGGTGATATTGTTGTTGGGGATGATGTGTGGTTTGGATTCCGGTCGACCATTATGTCGGGTGTGCATATCGGGCAAGGAGCAATTATTGCCGCAGGGGCGGTCGTAACAAAGGACGTGCCTCCTTATGCAATTGTGGGCGGAGTACCGGCAAAAATCATTCGATACCGCTTTGCCAATGAAGTAATAAGCGAGCTGATGAAGGTCGATTTTGAAAAGGTTGACCGCAGTTATTGTGAAAAGAATATTGAGCAAATGTATTCGCAAATCAACACAGTTGAAGATTGCAAAAAATTCAAGGAGCTATATGGAAAGTAAAGAGAATATGCGCAACATAAAATTGGTTTCGGTTGTTGTGCCAGTGTATAATCAGGAAAAGTATTTGGATACATCTGTTCCATCAATATTAAATCAAACGTACCCCGACGTTGAAGTGGTTCTTGTAGATGATGGATCAACGGATAAAAGCGGTACAATGTGCGATGAATATGCAAAGTTAAACGATAATGTGCAAGTGATCCATCAAAAAAACGGAGGGCTTGGAGCTGCCGTTGTAACGGGAGTGTTGCATGCACAGGGTCAATATGTTTGCTTTGTTGACCCTGATGACAATATTGGGCCACATTTCGTTGAGTCGTTCATGCGTGAAATGACGGAGCAGTATGATTTTATTGCAATGGGCTTTTTTCAAAATGACAACGGGATTTATAAGGCGTGCCCTTTGGCTGGAGATGCTGTTTATGCTGGTAAAGAGATTGATGGCTTGAAAAAAAGCTTCCTCTATGATTTCCAAAATTTGAAGGTTTCAAATAGGGTTTATATTTCGCGGTGGCATAAACTATATCGTTCGGATTGTGCAAGGGCTGTTTGCACGGACTATGCTAAATGCGGCAGACTTATGCTTGGGGAAGATAGCATTTTTACTTATCTTGCGCTTAAATACAGCAAAAAAATACGAGTGATCCGCTGCTCAAATTCCTACTATTATAATATCTCGAACCAGGGGTCTATGATGCATAGTGCCGACGTTGAAAGATATTTGGCTCGGTGTGCAGAGACTTTTAATGCGTTTGTGGCAATTTTGCAAGAGGATGGCCAGGATTTGATACAGGCTTATGCGCTGTATTATTTTTTAGTTGACGCTTTAATTCGACGAGTGCGAAATGGTGATTCATCAGGTAAGGAAGAGCTGCGCACGATATACTCTGATCCAATCTACAATAAGGCCTTTAAAGAACTGGCAGCTGCATCAAATAGCCAGAGTGATAAATTAAAGCTAAAAGGCCGTACATTAAAAACATATCCGCTGTATGAAACATTGGTGAGTACCCGAGATGACCTGAAGCGAGCATATCGGGGCTCAAAGACTGCGGCCAAGAATACGCTTTTCTATTTAGATAAGGCTCGTGCTAAAGGTTTTAAGCAAGCAGGCAAACTGACAAATTTTCAAATTTTGAGGCAGAGTGCGTTCGTTGATATGAATGAACAACTCCCAAAGATCGAAAGTGATGTGCTTCCCATTATAAAACCATATATTGGGAAGTCTACGGATTTGGACAAATGCCCAATCAAAAAAAATGTATTTGTCTTTTGGTGGGACGGCTTTGAAAATGCACCGAATATTGTGCAAAAATGTCTCCAGTCTGTACGCAAGGCGTTTGATGGCTGTACCATAGTTGAAATAACGAAGCATAACTTTGAGGACTATACAGACATTCATTCGCAAATATTAAAGGCTTACCGAGCAGGAGATATATCGGTTCAAACATTTTCGGATATTTTGCGCTTTAATCTTCTCAAAAATAATGGCGGCGCATGGATCGACTCGACAATATATTTTGATGGCCGATTTGATATATTCAAGGGTCTGGAGTCGAAATCTTATGATTCCGTAGATTACGCTGCAACATCAGATTTTCTGAGCTATAAAGGCGAGGTTTGCTCCTGGTCAGGCTTTTTTGTGGCATCGAGAAAGAACGGAATGCTTGTTACTGTGATGGATACAATTTTTAGGGAATATTTTCTAAAACACAAAAAGTATCCGATATATTTCTTTATAGATGCCTCCTACATGGTTTGTAAGCTGTATGGTATGGATGACAATGTATTAAATAAAGTGTCAAAGTATGCTGGCAATATGTATGCGTTATATCGTTTGTTGGATGAAGAATATAATGCGGACCTTGCTGCTGAAATATTGAGGCTGCCGCAAAAGCTTGCATGGAATTATGTGCCTAATAAGTTGAACGATAAAACATTTTATAGTGAAATTATTGGAAAATCAAATTATGAGAGGCGAGTAGAAATATGAGTGAAATTGTTGGCAAGATGAAGAAATCTATCAAGTTTGCTCTGCGGCAGCTTGGGCGAGCGGTTGCGTCTGTTACTAATAGGTTGACAGTTGAACCGGATGTGTTTGACAACAAATTAGGAATCGTAGTGATCATTAAGAATGAGGGTCCATATATCGAAGAATGGGTCCGGTATCATTTGCTTGTTGGGGCGGATATAATATATATCTATGACAATGAGAGCACTGACAACACCAGACAAATACTTGAGCCTTACATCAGTTCGGGTAAGGTTGTGTATAAGTATTTCCCTGGCATAGCTATGCAGCTTCCTGCGTATAATGACGCATTACGCAGATATAAAAATAGCTGCAAGTATATTGCATTTATTGATGCGGATGAATTTCTCTTTCCGTTAAACGAAGGGGAAAGCGTCGCAAACATTGTAAGCTCTATTTTAGATGAGGAACCCAAAGCAGGTGGACTTGCAGTTAACTGGCGTATGTTTGGGTCATCTTTTCACGAGGAAAAACCATACGGGGGGGGTACTGGAAAATTATCTGTACCGTGCTTTTGAAAATGGAAAGGGCAATGACTGCATAAAAAGCGTGGTGAACCCAAGGAGAGTATATAGATATTGCCATGTGCATTATCCTATGTATTATTTTGAATATTACAGCATTGACGAGACCAGGCGCAAGGTAATGGGTTGGTCTAATATAAATAATAACATAAAACTCTTGCGGATCAACCACTACTTTACAAAATCAAAGGAAGAGTGGATTGCCCGTAGGAGTATAGGAAAAGCTGATGCGAAAGACAGAACTAAGACAAGAACAATGCAGGAGTTCTACGAACACGACAATAATGATATATACGATGCGTCAGCGTTGTATTATTCTAATCTTCTAAACAAAGACAAGAGTAATGCATAACTAACTAAATAAATAAATGCAATGAGGTGAATTTGATGAAAATGAAAGCCAGCGCAAAGTCTGAAGAAATTGATGGCATAAAAGAAAAGCAAAATATATTTTGGGGTAATGCGGTCAAGAATAAATGCTGCTTTACGTTGATTGCTGCCATTTTGCTCCTTACCATATTCGGGGGGGGTATATTTGCTATAGATTTATAAAACATGAGCATTGGCAAAATGAAAAGATAAATTCCCTACAAGCGCAGATTAGCGTTGTTAAAGCCCAGGTTGACAGTCAGGCTGCCATTATAGATTGGGGCGATGGATTCAATTATCTTGCCATAGGCAACAGTATCACCAGGTGCCCCGGGTTCTTAGATGAAGACCGAGGTATGGCGGCCAGCACGTCCGACAAAGACTATTTTCATATTGTAAGCACCTATTTGGAGGATAGTTTGGATGAGGATGTGGTTTCTTATGCTTTCAATGCTGCCGCTTGGGAACAGCAAGCCAACAACCGTGGTGAAGTGTTGGCTATGGGGCTATGGGATGGTTATTTAAGTGAGAAACTGGATTTGGTTACGATCCAACTTTCGGAAAATTGCAGCGATACTACCACCTTAGAGTATGACTTCCGTGAGATGGTTGAGTATGTGCAGGAAAAATGTCCCAATGCGCAGATCATTATTGTGGATGATTTTTGGAGTGACGAAAAGTCCCAAATAAAGCATAGTGCCATTGATGGTTTGGATGTTGAGTGGGTCGATCTTAGCGAGATAAGGGGAAATGTTGAGTATCAGGTCGGAATGGGCTCCATTGTGTATTGGAATAGTGGAGAGGAATATGTGATTGAACATGAGGGTGTTGCTTCTCACCCTGGAGATAATGGAATGATGTATTATGCTCAAAAAATTATTGAGCAAATAAATTTGGATAAGTAGGATGCGAAGGCATAGATTGCTAACGCAAGATAAAGGTATGTATAAACATGAATGAGAAAGAATTAAATTCAAAAATTTTCTCCGGCACTATCTGGAAATTCGGCGAGCGAATTATTGCGCAAGGAGTTTCATTTGTCGTCTCTTTGATTTTGGCGCGTCTATTGATGCCAGAAGATTATGGGGCAATTTCAGTTATAAACATTTTTATAGCCATAGCTGACGTCTTTTTGAGCAGTGGTTTAAATACTGCTTTGATTCAGAAAAAAGATGCGTCGGAGTTGGAATTTAATACAATTTTTTATTGTAATTTGATACTTGGCGGCATTGTTTACGTTGTGCTTTTTATTGCTGCGCCATTTATAGCTGAGGCATACGACACGCCTATTTTGACCGTTGCTATGAGAGTGTTTGCGTTACGGCTTCCTATTTCGTCGTTCCAATCTATCCAAAGTGCGTATGTATCGCGGACAATGAACTTCAAGAAGTTCTTTTTTGCAACAACTATTGGCACAATTGCGTCAGCTGTTGTCGGGATAGCAATGGCCTATCAGGGCTTTGGAGTGTGGGCGTTAATTGCTCAGTATCTTACTAACACAATTGTAAATACGTTTACTCTGTTTACAATTGTTGAATGGCGGCCCAAATTGCAATTTTCTTTTTCGGCGGCTAAACCTCTCATCAGCTATGGATGGAAAGTGATGTTTACGGATTTGGCTGGAACGATATGTAATAATCTGGGAAACCTTTTGATCGGATACCAATATACTACAACGGATCTGGCATATTATTCCCGTGGAAAACAGTTGCCTTTGCTTATACGGAACAATTTGTACACAACACTTATAAGCGTACTGTTCCCGGGCATGTCGAATGTCAATGATGACTTTGACCATGTGAAAAATATCTCTCGCAAAAGCATACAGGTTCTATCCTATGTCGTTTTCCCTATGATGGTTGGCATGTGCGTGGTTGCGAAGCCTCTAACTATTGTGATGTATACTGAAAAATGGATCGCAATAGTACCGTATGTTCAAATTGTTTGCGTGGAATGTATCCTTTCGGTAATTGGAACGATCACCTTACAAGCAATTAAGGCAATTGGACGTAGCGATATTATGCTGAAGATGGAATTTATTAAAAAACCAATTCTGATCCTTTCTATTATTATTGCAATGCGATTTGGAGTTATAGCAATTGCTTTAACATTGCCATTTAATACGTTTATCGATTTTATTATAAACGGAATTGCATGTCAGAGGCTTATCAATTATAGACTCACGGAACAGGTTCAAGATTGCAGCTATGCGTTAATATCATCTATTGTGATGGGTTTATGTGTTTATCTTGTTTCGTGCTTTATCTCAAATATTTACGCAGAACTTGTGCTGGAGATTATAGTCGGGGTGGTTGTTTATGTGGCTATATCGCTGATTTCCAAAAACGAAACATTTTGCTTGCTGACTGGTGTATTAAAAGATAAGTTGCATATTCACAAAAATTGATGCACACATAATTTAATCGAACTTTTGACCAACAAGTGATCAAAGACATCTCCTACATATCCCTCTGCCTGATTATTGACATAAATAAACTGCGGTGAGAGAATATATGTGGGTTATTGAGTAAGCAAATTGGTAAATGCCAAAACAGCCAATCCCTGTGTGTTAAGATAGTTGTCAGTGAAAGACCATTACTTTTGTGGTAGTATATAGCTATCACAGGAAGGGAGCTTTCGCTATGAACTATGCGGATATACGTTCCTTCTTCGATAACATGGACCATGAATGGATTATACACTTTGTAGAATCATGAATCAAAGACCCTAACATTATCCGTCTGCTTAGACGGATGCTGAAAGCCGGAATCATGAGGAATTTCAGCTATGAACCAACGGAAGAAGGGGCAGGTCAGGGTGGCTTATGCAAAGCTTAGCATAGACTCCCCTATGCAAAGTAGCAGACTATGCAAAGTAAGATTCAATATCCCCTATAAATAA
>OLQI01000070.1_pt1 | contig 104080 bp, 93 predicted proteins | sample 1672171 | NCBI WGS metagenome assembly OLQI01 (sample SAMEA3136655, study PRJEB25190) | human gut metagenome
AATCTATCCTTTCGCACGATTTTGTAAAAAATCATGCGAAAGGATAGGTGTAAAATGGGACATTATAATTAAAGTTTCTCAGTTAAATTCACGATAAGTATAGCATTACCTATTTGATAACGCAGAATATATAGCACGATTTTTTACAAAAGCATGCTAAAGTTACCTTGTTGCCTTAATTAATCATAATGGTAACATCTTTCTACTACAAAATAAATTACATTTAATAATTTTTGTGTTGTCCATGAATGATTTGTATTGCAAAATATCAAATTTAATAATTATGATGGAAGGTCTCTAATTATGAACATTGCACGCTTTACTCCCTTGCGTATCTCATCATCCGAGCAAGAATTCATTTTAAATTTTTCATTATTGGAACATGATCTGATACACTTTTTTAAAATACGTGATTTCGATCACGCAATTAGTCGCATCAATAAATTCAAGGAAGTTCATCCTATAAATTGTATCGATGCAGAAATACTTAATCAACTTCTACTGGGCTTAATTGGTAGCTTAACAGCAGCTAGTTATACCCACAATCTCAACCTAAATGACTTCCTAAAATTGCGATTATATTTCTTTAATTTTATTAAAAAATCACCTTGTACATCATCGACATTTTGGCCATTAAGCAATGATATCATTACTACTTATTTCAATTTATTAGACAACTTCGACTTTCATGTTTCTTACCAGAATCTATCAAAACAAGTGGCTTTAACGGCTTATTACATCAGTGCCCATCCACAAGAACTTACTAACAGTCATGGAGTTCTGCATACTTTAAACTTGAACAATGATTACACCCAAAAACTGTTCAAAAAAGAACTAGGATTTTCAATTAATGCGTATATTCAGCATATTAAATTATCAGAAGCCAAGCGTTTGTTACTACAACGTCAGCTATCTGTCGGTAAAATCGCATCTTTATTGCACTTTTATGACACCCCTACGTTCTCAAAAACATTCAAAAAGGCTGTAGGTTTGTCACCACTCAAGTATCGTGAACTAAACTATCTGTCGTTAACAAGTCAGTCCTATTAATATGACCTGGTCACTATTAAACGCGTACTGGTGGTTATCGATACACGTTACTTGATGTTCATGGTACACCAGGATCACCTACTCAACACTTCAATTTGTCTGCATTAAATTGAAATGTCAAACGTTAAAAATGGGTCCGCTTGGCAGCTTGTGGAAAGAACTTACGTTTCAACAGATTATACGCTTTCGCCGGTAACTGTTGCTTTTCCATGTACATTACCGGGACTTCCACGTACTTAAGTTGGTTATGGTTGATCCACACGTCCAATAGGAACTCAGATAAGTACCCGAAAACGCGAGCTTCTTGGACATCGTAATCCGCAATATCGATCCGGTCACACACAGCAAACAGAATATCAAAGACCCATTTGGCATAGTCGTCAAACTTAGGACCCGCCATAATCATCATGTTAAACATGTGCGCCGACGTTTGATGCATCAACTGATCAAAATCATCTAAGTAGGCGGCATGACGTTCACTAATAACCGTTCGCATCATGTCCAGTGGTTCCCGATGATGTGCGTGAACGTAATGTGAATAATTCGATTCAATATAATAATGGCGCTTTTTTGGTACGATGACATCATATTGCTGCAATAAACTTTCAATTTCGGTCATTGATAAAATACCGGCTAATTTGCGTTTAGGTGCCTCAGACAAGTAGCGTCGATATTGATTCAAACCCTTAACATCCGCATGACAGTTCTTCCAGATCCAGTACATCGCCGTTAGCTCGTTAAAGTTCGGGTTGCTTGCCGAAATGTTGTCACCGACGTTATCAGGTTGATAATTTTGTGGTGCACCCCCATGGATCGCAGCACCAACAAAAATAGGTCGGTAAGTTGGATCCTGTGGCATTTGATACGGCTTATGAGCCGCTACATAAATTTGTACTTTCATTTGCCAGTCCCCCTCTGGTATGAAATTTGTGCTTCAAATCATGATAAATTTTCCATCATTTAATAATGCAAGTATTTGCACGTGACTGTTAGGTCAATTAATTATCTCGGTATTTGCCGGATTATACACAGTAATTTAACGACGTTGTAGCCGGCGAAATAGATACTGCCGAGGTAAAAAACAAGCTCGAATTCCCGGAAGATGCGGAATTGCCAGCATGGCAACCGTCACGAAGCCAATCCGGTAACTGATTGCGATGATCGTCGTCACGAGTGGTCCCATATGGGTAATCAAATGATTCGTCAACCATCCTTCAATGCCAATCACGTTTAGATCGATCAAATGAAAACACAGAACCACTAGCGATAACTGACCGTAGCGTTTTAACCACTTAATCGGCCGCGCATTCGGATAATGACTAAGCCAGTCACTGACGCGAATGATACACAAACTGCCAGCAACGCCCCCCATGACGCTAATCAACAGATTAGGCGATGTTGGAACTGTCAACGCAAAATAACCCTGAAAAGCACTCACTAACCACATGAACGTGAATAATAAATACCAAGCTGATGATATCCGACTTAGCAGGGCTGTTTGTTTAACGAGGTAACCAGCATATAAAAAGAGCTGTGCTAACAACGCGGCGTTAACGGCCCACGGTAAATAAGCGGCATGACCGAGCCAACCACCTAAGATTGCGAAAATAGCGAACACCCCGCCCCGTACAATGGCCTGACGCCAGCGCTGATGACGTCGGGCCGTTAGTAGCATCACACCATTGAACAGTTGCAGCGCAATAAACATACTGAGCAAGAACCACACGGCCCAATCGGTTGAACTTGCCAGTGCCACGGATTGAACACTGCCGAACCGGCCCCGTATGCCGTGGCAATTAGTCCTTGTCGCCAGCTTGGAAAATACGCATTAAGGAGCGGATTCGGTAATAATCGGGCTATCGCACTTACGACTAAGAGCACAACTGCCGTTGCGAGATACGGTAGTAATAGGTTAATGATGCCACGCTGACATTCTTGTCGTGCCGGGCGTGAGCGATACAAATAACCGCTCAACATGAAGAAAATCGGCATGTGAAAGGCGAAGATCAAACTACCGAAGAATTGCCCGTTATAGGGGCCCAAGGTATGACCAATCACGACCGCTAAAATTGCGATTCCCTTTGCAATATCGATCCACTCAATTCTTTTGCGCATTAACAGAGCCTCCTATTAACTGGGAGCCACCAAATAAATCTGGTAATAACCGTTGCAACCAGCGGACATGTCGTAATAACCATACTAGTTCAACGCTAACGATCAGCACCGCGATACTCCAGAGCCAACCAGACCACCACGCACCAATAATTGGTGTCAGCAACCGATTAATGACCATAAATGGTGTAATCAGTAGACCGGCCACCAGCATATCACCATAACCCGTTTGAACAAAGTTATGCCGGCGTACTGCTTTGGACCGTGGCCGGTTCATCATCCAGGTGGCAATCGTCACCCACAGCGTCAAACATGGAATTGCCTGAAAGGTTTGGGCAAATGGCTGGCTGCTGATAAGGTCAAAATTCTTTTCCAGATTCACTTGATACATCGTGACCGACACCATCACGGCATAGCACCCACATGTCAGCAGCCACGCCACTAAGAGATGTTCTCGCGTAATCCGGTGTAACACCTCCGTTTGGCTCAACCAATACCCCATCAATGCAAAAAAGCAACCGGCCGTAATCGCGAGCGGCGAATTAACACTGATCGTCGTCAAACCAGTGAAATAGGCCAAGATTGGTACCATGCCAATAAATACGAGCTCCGCCCAAAATAGGTATTGCTGAATCGCAACACTCGCATGGTGTGCAATCACCCTTAACAACGGCAAGGTGACAAAGAAGCCCAACAGCTCATACAAAATGTCATAAAAGCCCACGGGCGCTTGGGCTAACGCGGTTAAAAAGCCGGCAATGTTAAAACTATTTAAACTGCCTTGGGTCACCAAGTCTTCAAGATAGAAGGCCAGTGAGAATAAGGTAATTCCGCCTATTATCCATAAGACTCGGCGAATCAACTGTGGCACGGTCAATGCCGTGCGCCGCAATTGATAGGCGCCCAGGGCCATCAACAATAAGTTGGGGCCCGCTGCCGTTATTAATGCAATGACGAGCTGCGGATAGAACCAGATACTTTGTGGTTGGTGGCTAAAACTAAATACCGCGTTCATCCCGGTATCACCGAATAGAATTAACATCAGGGCGATGATCAGGATCAACCGCTGGACCCGATAAGCCTGTTGATGATTCATCGGCACGACGCCCCCCTTCGAATAACGACAGGTTGGTCAAATGCGGGGCCGACTGCCGTTTGATAATTTGGTAAATCAGCGAATAACATCAGAATAAAGACGTTATACGTTACTTCTAAGAAGTGCTGATCAAACATACTACTGATGGCAATGGCCACAAAGATTACCGGCAACAAATAATCGTGTTGCCGCGTACGTTGATACAAAAACCAGGTCATACCGATAATTATAATCAGCGTTAATAGTAATCCGTATGAAATCAACATATTTAAGAATGACGAGTCAATGAAGAAATACGTTGCATCACCAACACCATTGGTAAACGTTTCAAACCGATCGCCGCCCCAACCATTAATTGGAATCGGGGCTTGGCCGAATAATTTAACGCCATATGCTAATAACGCGTTATTCCCTAGCGCGAGTCGCGTGGACAAGGTATTATTGAGCGCTACCAGCAACCGGTCTTGATAATTAAAAATATTCGACAACCCAATAATTAGCCCACTAGCAAGTGGTAACATCAAAAAGCTATACCGAATCATCGGCCGAAGCCACCGAAGCTGACGGCGATAGATATAGACCAAGTACAAGCTGATCAAAACGAGTAAAGCAATCACATCCGTCATCGTTTTCGTAAACTGGTAAATCATTGCCAGGCCAAACAACACGGGTAATAGCGCTACTAATCGAAAACGACGGGCCAATAAATACAAATACGCCGCACACAGATAGAAAATATGGGCCGCAAAATCAGTGGTATACACGACACCAAACGACTGACGTAACCCATCGGCAGTTGCAAACGTAATATTTTTAATCAGTCCGACTTCCGCAGCAACTAGCGCTAACAAGAGAATCGTCCCCACGACGCCCAGATAAACTTGAATGATCTGCCGAAACGAAACTTCCCGGGCTGCAATCACCAACATGATTGTCGGCATCAAATAATGCGCACCCGATGTGAGTGTCACGACAGTCACCAGTACAAGTAAACTGACTTCTCCAATAATTTGGCCGGGGGTCAAGGTATCTAAGCAAACCACGAGGCCCAGTAATGCGGCCAAAGTCGCTAATTCAATCAAAACGCCCACTCGATGCGGTATCATCTCGTTAAAGGTCGTCGTCTGTAGTGTGACTGAGGCTAAGTAGATTCCGAAGATAATCAGATAGAGCACATTACGGTGCTGCTGCATACTTGCTCCCCTACGTCTCATCATCGTGCCGCCCCCAACCCTGACCATATTTCACGAGGTACGGACTCAGCAACGCCAAGCCGCCCCCAACAACTAATATTAACTTCCAAAGCGCCCCGCGAATCACGTTCGTCTCACGCGTTACGGTACGTTTAACTGTCTTCACTCGATAATTTTTTAAGCCCGTCAGATTAGCTTTAATCGCCACATTGAACGCCTGAACATTCTGCTGGGCCACTTGCCGTGAACTACTCGTTGCTGTCACTCGCAAGACCGGTCGCCGCGCAACTGGTGCCGCTTGGACCGACTCACTCAGTTCCTGAATCGGTTGCCAAATGCCATAATGCGCATAGGCATAAGTGCTGGCTCGAGTCAGCACTGCACTCTGGTGTGGCATCACGTTGAACTGCGTGATAGCTTTGATATCCTGGCGTCGCTGACGTTTTAGACGGGCTGTTGACAGCCCTGAACGCGGCGTTTGCGCAATCTGAATATCAACAGATGCTTGATACACCGGCTTAGGTAGCCATCGATTGCCCGCCCATCCAAGGCCGACGCTTAGCATAATGATCAGCAATTCGAGCGGCAACCACCGCCACGCTAGACTAAAGCGTTCCTTTGGCTGTACCTTCATGTGCCTCACTCACTCCCACGTAGACTAATTTGAAATTGGCTCCAGAGATAATCAGTGACCAATAGATGCTGCTGCCCCACTGCTTTAAATCGCCGATCAAGTAACCGATAACGTGGCTGTTTCTGAACTTTTTCAGCTGTCGTCAAGTCAAATATTAACCGGTAGCGATGCTTGGTGGTCGGTATCAAATTCACCGCGGTCACTCGTTGTGACTGCGCATGATTTAGCTTAACGCGACCAACCAACCTGACCGGACGCGTCAACCGATTGGCACGATAAATGGCCAACTGCGTACCGCGCTGACGAAACAGGTATAAGTGTTGATCAATCAAGCTCATTCCAGCGACTTGGCGCGCTGGGAGCTTTCCTAGTTGTAACGCGTGCCAAGCTTTGATCCGTCCAGTCTTCGTGAGCTGTCCATAATAGAGTTTGGCGCGACTGCTTTGGCGATCAATGCCGCGAACCATAACAACCGCTGAACGAGTCGTACCTGGAAAGACGGCCTGAACCCGACCTTGCTTAAAATCAGCCCCGTTAAAGTTCAACCGTTGATGTTGCCAATCTTTAAAATTAGTCGTCCAGTAACGGTCTTGCCCATCTATCAACGTCAAGCGGCCATTCGCGTACCAGACACTCGGCCGTGACAATTGCACATGCGGATAACTAATGGGTAGTTTCGTCCATATCCGGCCGTCTTGGCTGGTACTGATACGACCGTACGTTGTCGCATCACCTCGCTGCTGTCGATTTTGAAAGACCGGCGTGGCGGTATTCTGAGTACCGGCTTGTAAATACCGTGCTTGACGTAGCGTCTTGCGTAGCTCCGCCGTCGTCTGTGCAGAACGATACTTTAGATGCACTGTTTGATTACGGCGCGGCAACAAAGTCGACAATGGATCGCGAGTCGTTAAGACATAGCCATTAATGCCAGATTGAAATAAATTGCGGTGATTGACCTTACCTACTAAGGTAATTGGTCCGGGTGAAATAATCGGCGTCCCATTTTGATCAGTTTGATAAATCCGCGTGACCGTGTCTTGACCGCGCTGAATACTCAGGGCGTAGCAAGCATATCCCAATAATAGTGCGAGCAATGCTAGGCTCCCCCACACAATTGCTAGCCGTTTTCTCATCTTCAATCATCACACATTCTTTTATTTGGTCGTTGCAAATTCCGACGCGACTGTCACTAAGGCCGCGTGAATCACTTGGTGCATGTCATAGTAGCGATACTGGCCTAGTCGACCACCAAAGATGACTTGGGGTTCAGCCGCGGCGAGCTTCGCATACTGTTTGTAGAGCGTATTGTTGGTTTGATTATTGACCGGATAATACGGCTCGTCACCCCGCTGCCAGTTCGCTGGAAATTCACGTGTAATTACAGTTTGATCCGCATCGCCCTTACCGAACTCAAAGTGTTTGTGTTCGATAACACGGGTATACGGCGTCTCAGCATCAGTGTAATTGACTACGGCATTACCTTGATAATTATCCACGGGCACGGTTTCAGTCTCAAAACGTAGTGAACGGTAGGCTAATTCCCCTAACTGATATTCAAAGAATTGGTCAATCATCCCGGTAAAGACGACTTTCGGGTATTGGGCAAGATACTCAGCCTTATGCGCAAAGAAGTCGGTGTTCGTTTCCACGGTAATTTCAGGATGAGCTAACATCTTCTCAACAATCTGCGTATAACCACCGATGGGAATACCTTGATAAGTATCGTTAAAGTAATTGTTATCGTAAGTGTAGCGTACCGGTAACCGCCGAATAATGAACGCTGGTAAATCCGTAGCCTTTTGTCCCCACTGCTTTTCCGTATAACCCTTGATCAGCTTTTCGTAAATATCGGTCCCAATCAACGCAATTGCTTGTTCCTCCAAGTTGCGTGGTTGGTGATCACCGAGATTCGCCGCCGCGCGTTGTTCCGCAATCTTAGCGGCTGCTTCTGCCGGTGTCCGAACGCCCCAGAGTTCACTGAACGTATTCATGTTGAACGGCAGGTTGTACATGTGACCCTTGTAATTAGCGACTGGGCTATTCGTATAACGGTTAAATTCCGCAAATTGATTAACGTAATCCCAAATTTCACGATCCGAAGTGTGGAAGATATGAGCCCCGTATTGGTGGACTTGAATCCCCGCCACTTCCTTAGTGTAGATATTACCAGCAATGTGGTCGCGCTTTTCAATCACTTTGACCCGTTTACCGCGTAAGGCTGCTTCATGAGCAAAGACGGCACCAAATAGTCCCGCACCAACTACCAAATAATCGTATTGTTCGTTCATGTGAATTCCCCCAAAATTAACTTGTTCTTGGTGAATTATAACAAACATTACGTGATAAACAATCGCTCAACATACGGATATAATGGGTTTTAATCAAATATTGGGGCTTGCTAAATTAAGTTTACTATCTAAATAACAAATAATATTATGATTACCCGTTTAAACGCGTTTGTGCCGAGCCACGTCTAGTCCGTCATCTGATTTAGATGTTACCGACTAATAATCCGTTCCGGTCAGACCGCCAACCACAATATTTATCATCTGAGATTAGGAAATAAATTCGAAAATTAAATTTTGCGGGGTCCAAAAAGCCGTCCTAATTAGTCAGACTAACTTGGACGGTCAACGGGTGACGTTTAAAATTTCTGCCCCGGCATAAAATTAAGGTTCAAGCCTTCTTTTTCAATCGCCGCGTCCCGCAACGCTTGCGTATAGGCCTTGATGACCATTTTATGATAACCCCGATAAAATGGCCCGCATAGCTTGAATAGCAAGCGAGCATAGAAATAGCTCAGCCAGGCCAGACTAACCACTGGATTGGCCCGCCAGCGTTTGATGGTAATGAACCGGTTGCGTAGGCCGTAGTAGAGCCGCCAATCTGGAATAAAGCTAGTCTTTAGGTCCAGCGACGGTAAATAGGTCTTGTGAATCAACTTGGCCGCACTCACGTTGACTGGTTTGGACAACTTGGCCGTCCGGACCGCGTATTCACAGTCATCCCACCAAATGAAGAAGCCCGCATCGGCCACACCGACTTGCTTAACGATCGCCAGGCTCATGAAGACGCCACAGAACGTGTATTGGTCAAACTCAAAGTTACCCGTGTAAGCCGCTTCAGGCACTGCCTGCGTCCGAAAAGTACTCCAACTTGTGAAGCGATTGCGTTGATCCACTTGCAGGCGACCATCTTCCACGTATACGCTCCCCGTCAGGATTTGGCGATTCGGATGGGTCGAATGATACGCGATTAATTTTTCAAAATAGTCCGCTTCAAAAATGGCATCGTCATCGGATAGTGAGACCCAGTCAAGGTTCGGGTCGGCCTGAGCAATCTGCATGCCCCGCGCAAACCCACCGGCACCGCCGATATTTTGTTCCAAATAGCGATAGTCGACCTGCGAATTCGTCAAGATACCCTGATGTTCCAGCGCCGCACGCGTCCCATCGGTCGAATGATTATCAATGATGATGATCTTGGTCGGCGGCACCGTCTGATTCATCAGTGCCGTAATTGATTCAAGTAATAATTTTTTGCGGTTAAAAGTTACCACAACTGCCCCATATTGCATGTTCGTCCACTCCTAAATCGTTTCGTTGACCAGCTTTGGTCTGTCTTCTAATTGTGCCGTCATCACGATGGTAAAAAAGCGAGTTGGCGCCCCAATCGTGCGTGCCAACCATCTCGATAGCCGGTCACGTAGGCTTTGATCAGCGGCCATGCCTGGCCCCAGCGATTCCGGAAGAGTAGAATCGCCAGTAATTTACGTGCCAAAAAGCGGCGACAATACCAGCGCGTCACGCGATTAGCACCGCGATGCTTCAGCAATAACGCGATGCGGTTGCGCATCACGTAATACTCTTTCCACGGTGCAATCGAGGCGCGCATGTAAGTCGTTTTGTGTAAGACTTTGGCTGCACTAAGATTCATGAACCGACCGTACTTCAACGCGCGGACCGCGTATTCAAAATCATCAAACCGAATAAAATAATCTTGCTCAGGCAAGCCAATGTCTTCGACCACTTGCCGGCTCATTAAGACCCCGACAAATGAGAAAATGTCATACATAAAATCCTGCACGTAAGTGGCTTCACTGACTGGTTTGACCGTCAATGTCGCCGGATTCGTAATCAACTCGCGATGCATCATGTCGTGCGTGCCGTCCGGTAGTAGGACTGAGCCGGAAAAGACTTGTTGCTGTGGATGGTCAGCGATACCCGCCCGCATGGCCTTGAAATACCCCGGCTCAAACAGCGCGTCGTCATCTGAAATCGAGATCCAATCACAGTCGGTCTGCAACGCCAGCCGCATTCCAGTCGCAAATCCTGCTGAGCCACCCAAGTTTTGTGCACAGCGGACATAGTGTAGCCGTTGATTATCGAAGTCAAAGCGCTGATTAATATAGCCCTCAGTCCCGTCCGTCGACGCATTATCAATCACGAAGATGGTCTCCGGTGCCGCTTCTTGGTTCAGGGCACTCTCCAACGCTTCCCCCAAAAGTTGTTTTCGATTGTAAGTGACAATCACACATGCTATTTTAGCCATAAGCTTCCCCCAAAGTGCGTTCTATACTAGCAGTCGCGAACTAAATCAGTCCCCTGCCGTTCCCAAAATCACAGTGATACCTCACACTGCTCTAGTGTGCATTATAGCTAGAAGCGAAACACCAAGACAAGCACTTAAATTTTTAAGTTTGGTGAATTAATATTCTGTATTAAATAATCTGTGAAATGATATTAATGCGCTTTTGAGCCGATGAACGCAAAAAAGCCACGGCACATTGGCACGTGGCTGATTAGTTGGTACGGATTGAATTGCGTTTGACAAATCATTACTTGGTCAGTTGCTATTTTAATTAATTTTCATGATTCTGTTGGGATATAACTGTATATTGACCAATTTTTATTCGCGCTTACGAACGATCACTTTGGCCGTCTTAATTAACAAGGTACACGTTAAAGGCCCTGGTTTTCCCACCAACCACGAACTTCAACACGTCCTTCTCCCAAAATGGCAAAATGTCATCCTTAAAGATTTCCATCGAATCCTTCCTGGCTCTCAGATCTTTTCTTAAAAAAGAACCATAATCATCAATAATCACACAAATTTGTTGATTAGGGATCCAACTCAAATCTGTCATCCAATCTGCGTAAGCATCCCACCCCTGATAGTCAGGCATGGCGAACTTTTCACCCATGAAGTCGAGAAAACATCGCTTTGTTTGTATTTTCGTTCCTGGAACTTCCACCGTATAACAATCCACTGTTTTCAGCTGTATTTTGAGCTTTTTAACCTCCATGCGGTTGATATATGAAATCACGTTATTTGTCACGACGTTTACCTCACTTTAATTTGGGAAGCGTCGCATCGTAGTTAGACGTAAAGCATCTAGGTCTGCGCCTACCATTGACACGTTCACATTCCTAATCCCATTTAGTTTTCGATTATTATGTCACACTATTTTCACTAAGCCGCCCGATTTAATTGGCAGCTCCGACCATCACTAGTCTTCAAGCGATTGTCAAAGTCGGGTTCTATTACTGATGGGTAATAACGTGCTAGCAGACTTGGCGTAACTGAATCACTAGGTTGAAAGTATTGGCTCGATTTGGCAGTTCTGGATTCTTATAATGGCGCTGTTTTCAATCCTTCACTAATTTCTATTTCTCCAGCTTTCTTATAATTTTCACCTACCATACTTAATAATCTTAATTTTTGATCAAAAATAACTTTTCTTTGTGTTTGATTTGATGAAATGTGCGCTCTCATGTACGCAATCGCTAACGTATCAGTAATAGAACTAATAACCCAATATGTTATTTCAAACAGGTTATCTGTCACATTATGCGTATTTTCCGTTCCGCGCTCACTATACACAAAATGATATCTCTGACCGTCCGAATAAATGTAAAAGCCATCTGCACTCCCATGATTATTTTCAACGAAATTGTACTCGTTAATACGACTAAGATCTCCCAATCTGGAAGCCCGTTCTACGATATGAATTTTCAAATCTTCCGTTGAAAGTTTAAACATGACATCGCCCCCTATTTGTTATTAACGCAACACATGCCCGTTGAACGAGTTCTTCGATAGATGTCCCTTGATTTCAATCAATAAGGACGCGCGCTCTCTGGGCTTATTTGGTATTCGATTACTTATATCAGATTTTCAACACTTCAATGAATCCTCTTGAGCATCATCCTCGCCAGGATTGTCCGAATAACAAGACACAATACTGGAATAATTAGCCCTAATGTATCCTCCAAAATGATTGTCTTGCAGTGGCATAAACGTTTACTCCAATGCTTGGTGTACTGCAGTTAACCAGTTCTGCCAAACCTCCGTCTGAACACGTTGGTTGTGCGGCAAATAAACTGTCTTCCAGATTTCACTGGTCAACTTACGCAGTGGTTGCGCATGCAAGGCATTGTCTGTGCAAAAGACTTCATAGTATTCTTTTGCCATCAACAGTACAGTTAGGCTACTAGCCTTAGTATCGGTTTCAGCATTCGCAGAAAATTTTCTACCCCATGCTTTGTACCTTTCATTGGCATCATTAACCTTCGAATATTGTTGTAAATAGTTTCCTAGCTCGCTGCCATTAGTGACTTGATAATAATGCCGCATAAAAGCGAGCTGTGCCTGAAATGATTGTTCAACAGTCAACATCTCAGGGTTGTCTTCCATTGGAATTTTGGGGCGCGGAGCTGGCAAGACCTGGGCGACTGGAAATTGATTTTTCCGAAAGCCTTTCTTCTTCGGATTAGGCAAGGACTGTCCCTTTTTGAGAAAAGGCGATTCATTCACCGGCACCACATTTGGATTCGTAATCCAATTAACCGCGGCAACCCAATTTTGCCACACGGGTTCCTGATTCCGTTTCACTTCTGGCATCTCACAAATCATTCGAATGCGACACGTCAAATTTCGAGATACAGACGTTATTTCCGCAACATCTGGTAAATATTCATTCACGAATTGCTTAACCGCTTGAAAACTTTCTAACACAGTGTGGTCCTCGTCACTCACGTCGATAAAAAATGCATGCCAGTCATCGGCAATTGCTTGATCAAATAGTTCACCATCGTCACTCCATAATGTGACACTTCCCAATAGACTTCCTAGACTATCATCTTTGCTAGTCCAGTAGTATGAATCCAAAAACTCAGACATTGAGAAGTAGCTCTCCTGCTCATCCACTCTTTTCTCCAAAGTAATCCCACCCATTCTGTACACGACCCACCGGATATTCCGTTTTTCATCCTCGAAACTGTCCAGTATTGATGCGAGCCTCTTTTTATAAATTTACATAGATAAAATCATTGTTTTGCTTTAATTTATGACTTTATAAAACTATTAAATACCGCTTTAATAGTCAAGGATACAAGTTTCCACTATTGAGATTATTGACTTGTATCAAATCTTTCCGTATATATTCTAGCATTATGGTTCGCATCGTTGAGTCATAATCTGGTACACTCTGTTGACTAATATAATAAATATCTCGCTTAGACCCGATTTTCAAAAATAGCTTGTCACCTATCTTTTCATCAAGCTTCAAAACGTCAAACTTTCTCCATTCACCAATATGTGTATGATTCATGTCACCAACTAAGGCAATTTTACACTCATATTCCTTACCAATCTCCATAAAATAGAAGGTTTCACCCTCATTTACCAATCCTGAATCGTCAAAAACTTTTTCGAGTGAATTCGTCTCAGTGTTCTGTAGCATTAAATTCCTTGTGGCAACAAAATCATCTATTGATAATAACTTATACACCATATCCACTCCTTCATGTTGATTATTCTCCCACTGGATAAAACGATACAATAAAACCGTTATCTCCGTATACAACTCGATATTCTTTTCTATTAACTTTATAGTTTCCCGAATTGTCAAATCAAGTGCAACATACCTGACCTATCCTTAAACATTGGTCTAGTTAATCAAAGTCTGGCAAGATATCCATCGCTGATTTATAACCTAAGATCTTACGTGGTCGTTGGTTGAGTGCATCTTGGATAGCTTGGATTACCGGGAGTGTTAGGGATTTCATTGACTTGCCCTTAGGGATGAACTCCCTGATCAACTGGTTTTGATTCTCATTAGTCCCTCGTTCCCAAGGTGAATATGGGTGTGCGAAATAGACCGTTGTCCCCTTGTACCTTGGACAAGTCGGCGAACTCAGAACCGTTGTCGAACGTTAGCGTTTTAAAGTGCTCTGGACCGTAATCATCAATCGCGTCTTAAACCGCTTGGCGACAAGTGTCGGCGTGATAATTCGCAATCTTGAGGATGATTTCATAACGGCTAACACGCTCCGTCAAAGTCAACAGGGCTGGTTCACTGGCAACCCGTTTACCCTTGACCAGGTCACCTTCCCAGTGACCGATTTCAGTCCGGTCATTAGCGGCAGCTGGACGGTCTTCAATGGATTTACCTAGGGCCCGTTTATTCTTACGTTGATGAGTTTTTTGACCTGATCTCACATGGCGGCGAAGCTTCATCGGCAGGTCGCTATTCGTCACATCTAGTAGCCCGGCATCGATGTAGCAATAGACAGTCGGCGTTGACGGGCAAGGACGATCTGGCCAAGCCATTTTGTACTTATGAACGCAGGTGTCGACGCTCTGTTCCCGAGGCTTTTTATGGAGCTCGCTGGTTAAGTAATCGAAGAACTCGGGCGCCTTATCTGTCCAGCTAACCGCATGACAAGCAGCACGGCGGTCGCCGTGAAGTATTTGGGCCGTCTCGGCGTAGTAAACGTGGTAAGGCTTGTGATTAGCGCCGATTTGACGTGTGGCGCCACGATTGAGTTCACGCGTGATAGTACTCCGGTCGCGATGAAGCTTTTGGGCAATCTGACTAGCGGGCCAATTTTCATTGTGAAGGGCCATAATTTCGCCTCGTTCGCATGGTTGGAGTTGTTGGTAAGTTCTAGACGTGGTATTCTGGTTTTGGGTCATGAAGACATTCCTTTCTTAGTTCGTGGTTGATTTAAGAATAGGTCTTCATGGCCTTTTGGTCTAGTTTTTTATATGTTGCACTTCAATTTTAAATCCGGCAACTTTATAGTTTGCATATGGGCCCTTTTTACCCACACCACGTTTTATTGCCTTTGACTTTAAAGCTTTATCTAACAACTTAGGAATATCTGCCTTTGCCACACCTCTATCAGCAAAATTGTCCTCATGGTGCTTTAAAATATGTTTCAGTCCAGCACGATCATTTCCCTTTTCTAGCCAATACAAGTTCCCATCAAAGCCCCTAATAATTGCAAGGACATCTTCAGATGTTAACTTGTACTTCTTCCGCTAAATTTACATAGGCATATCATTAATGATTGTCTTGCAATGGTACGATCACTTACTCCAAAGCTTGGTGTACTGCAGCTGACCAGTTCTGCCAAAGCTTCGTCTGAACACGTTGGCTGTGTGGCATATAAACCGTCTTCCAGATTTCATAGCTTAACTTGCGCAGTGGTTGCGCATGCAAGGCATTGTCTGGGAATTCAATTTCAACGTATTCCCACATCATTAACAAAGTTTTCAAAACATCTGCCAATTTTTCTTTACGAGAGAATCTCGAAAACGTATCCTCCCAATAGAGATATTCTTGATTGTCTTCGCCATCCGCGCTACTCTTTTGTAAAAAGTCTCCCAATTCACGACTACTGTCAGTGGCCTGATAATGAGTTAAAAAGTTCATAAATACGTGATACGATTGGGTCAAATCAAGTTTCTCCAGATTAGATGCCAGTGGAATTTCGGGGCGCGGCGCTGGCAAGACTTGAGCAACTGGAAATTGATTTTTCCGAAAGCCCTTCTTCTTCGGATTAGGCAGGGATTGCCCCTTTTTGAGAAAAGGTGATTCATTAACCGGCACCACATTCGGATTCGTAATCCAATTAACTGTCGCCACCCAGTTCTGCCACACGGGTTCCTGATCCCGTTGCGCTTCTGACATCTCACAAATCATTCGAATACGATACGTCAAATTTCGTGATACTGATGTCGTTTCAGCGATATCCGGTAAGTATTCATTCACAAACTGCTTAACCGCTTGAAAGCTTTCAAGCAGGGTGTGGTCCTCGTTGCTCACATCGCTAAAAAATGCGTGCCAGTCTTCTGCAATTGCTTGATCAAATAATTCATCATTACGCCAAAGTGTAACACTCCCCAACAGATTTCCAAGGCTATCACTTCGCTAGCCCAATAGTAGGAGTCCAAAAACTCAGACATTGAGAAATAACTTTCCCGCTCACTTAATCTTTTTTCCAATGTAATCCCACCCATTCTGTACACGACCCATGCAGGGCATTCTGATTTTCACCATCGAAACTGTCCAGTACTGATTTCACGCCTCTTTTTATAAATCTACATAGACATATCGTTAATGATTGTCTTGCAATGCCATGCTGACTTACTGTATTGGTTCGTGTACCGCGGCTATCCAGTTCTGCCAAACCTCCGTCTGAACACGTTGGTTATGTGGCAAATAAACCGCCTTCCAGATTTCATAGCTTAACTTACGCAGCGGTTGCGCGTGCACAGCATTATCCGGAAAAGCCATTTCAAAGTAATCCCGGACCATTAAAAAGGCCTTCAAAATATCTAACAGCTTTTCTTTATGTGAAACCCACGAAAACTTACCCTTCCAATAGAGATACTCTTGGTTATCTTCGCTGATCACACTATTCTTTTGCAAATAGTCTTTCAATTCACTATTGTCATCGGTGACTTGATAATGATTTAAGAAGTTCATTAATGCGTGAAAAGATTGGTCCAAATCAATTTTCTCCAGATTAGATGCTAACGGAATTTCTGGCCGCTGTGCTGGCAAAACCTTGGCGACTGGAAATTGATTTTTCCGAAAGCCCTTTCTCTTCGGATTAGACAAGGATTGCCCCGCTTTAAGGAATGGCGATTCTTTACGAGGGACAACATTAGGATTCGTGATCCAGTTAACCGCCGCCACCCAGTTCTGCCACACGGGTTCCTGACTCCGTTGCGCTTCTGACATCTCACAAATCATTCGAATGTTATACGTCAAATTTCGTGCTACTGATGTCGTAGCCGCGATATCCTCTAAATATTCGTTCACAAACTGCTTAACCGCTTGAAAACTTTCAGACACCGTGTGGTCCTCGTCGCTCACATCGCTAAAAAACGTGTGCCAGTCGTCCGCAATTGCTTGATCAAATAATTCACCATCGTCACTCCATAATGTGACACTCCCCAATAGACTTCCTAGACTATCATCCTTGCTGGCCCAATAGTATGAATCCAAAAATTCAGACATTGAAAAGTAGCTCTCCCGCTCATTTAATCTTTTTTCCAAAGTAATTTCACTCCATTCTTGATATACCGAGGGACTTTATGCATTGTGCCTTTCATAGCGGAATGAATACCACCATCAATGAGCTCATCATAACGTTCTGCATAAGCTTCTCAGTATCCTAAACGCTCAACTAACTTATTCTGCTTGTTTCTGGTTAGTCGATCGTTGCTTTCCCCAAATAAACAGTAAGACATAGACAACGGTAATCACCACATTACCGGCGATACTAGTCACTAACTCTTTAGCGCCCTCACAAAGTAAAAGTGCAAAAATTAAACGGACAACAAAGTAACCAGCTGGTATGACACTGCCAACTAGACTCGACCTTTTGCGTTTACCTAAAACATGGTTCCAATATCCTAAGCCAATTGTGATTACCGCCGTAATCGTTCCAATTAGAATAAATACAAGCATTTGAATCCTCCTTTATCAAAACGCCACATGGCTATAAAAATGACCGATATTCGGCAATTATTTCTCGTCGAATATCGGTCATCGTATCTGACTAATTCATACTACCGAGTAGCTCGGTGCTTTCCCCAAGCGAATAGTCCATAGTAAATCAAACTGAACAGTAGGCTACCGACTAACGATGATACTAGTCCTCGCGTCGTACTTTGCATCATCATCGCCAGAATCGCTCGAACAACAAAGTACGCTACTGGAATAACTATACCAACTAAATTAGATCGATTCCTTTTGCCCAACCGATAACTCCAGACCCCCAAGCCTACAGTCACCACCAGCAACAATAATCCAATAACCACAATAATTAGCACTAACTTTCCTCCAATACTTATGTGACACAATCACTTACTGCATTGCTTCGTGCACTGCAGCTAACCAGTTCTGCCAAACCTCCGTCTGAACACGTTGGCTGTGTGGCATATAAACCGCCTTCCAGATTTCGTAGCTTAACTTACGAAGCGGTTGCGCGTGCAAGGCATTGTCTCGTATTTCAATTTCAGCGTAATCCCATATCATCAAAAAGAGCTTTAAAACGTCTAACAGCTTTACTTTTTCTTTACGAGTGCCTTTCGTAAAATCGTACCTCCAATAGCGATATTCTTGGTTGTCCTCGCTGATTACGCTATATTTTTGTAAAAAGTCTCCCAATTCGCGACTACTATCGGTGACCTGATAATGAGTCAAGAAGTTCATATATGCGTGATACGATTGGGTCAAATCAAGTTTTTCAAGATTAGATGCTAATGGAATTTCTGGCCGCGGTGCGGGTAAGACCTGGGCGACCGGGAATTGATTTTTCCGAAAGCCTTTCTTCTTCGGATTAGGCAAGGACTGCCCCTTTTTGAGAAAAGGTGATTCATTAACCTGCACAATATTGGGATTCGTAATCCAATTAACCGCCGCCACCCAATTTTGCCACACGGTTTCCTGACTCCGTTGCGCTTCTGACATCTCACAAATCATTCGAATATGATACGTCAAATTTCGTGATACTGATGTCGTTTCAGCAAAATCTGGCAAATATTCGTTCACAAACTGCTTAACCGCTTGAAAGCTTTCAAGCACGGTGTGGTCCTCGTCGCTCACATCGCTAAAAAACGCATGCCAGTCGTCCGCAATTGCTTGATCAAATAATTCATCATTATTATTACGCCAGAGTGTAACACTTCCCAATAGACTTCCAAGGCTGCCATCCTTGCTGGCCCAATAGTAGGATTCCAAAAATTCAGACATTGAGAAGTAGCTCTCCCGCTCATTTAATCTTTTTATCAAGGTAATTTCACTCCATTCTTTGGATACCAAGAAGCTTTATGCATTCCGTCTTTCATAACAGGAACAGGCCGACTATTAATACCACCATCATGAACTTTAACCCAGATTTGCTTATGGTCTTTAGTGGTCTCTGCATACCAATCATTACCAAAGATATCCATGCGCTTAAAATTATCCTTACGCCGTGCAACGCGAAGCAAAGTTTCATCTTTTAGTAATTTTTCCTTATTGAACCGTTGCCGTACAGAAACGAACAACAAGACATAGATAAAGGTAAATACCAAATTACCGACTAAACCTGGCTATCACTTCTCGAACTCCTGCACCCAGTACCAGCGCAAAGACTAACCGTAGGATAAAATAACCAACTGGTATGACACTACCAAGTAAATTCAACTTATTGCGTTTTCCTAACGCATAACCCCAACAGCCCAAGCCCACCGTGATTACCGCGGTAATCACCCAATCGGATAAATACCAGCTATTCCTGCTAAACTAATTCACTTTATCTATTAGCTAGGCGCTCCTCCAAACAAATCAATCATAGTTAAATTGGGTAGCTTATTCCATAAGAAAATCCGTGAATGATTCTACCGATATTAACCAATCCACTATTGAGAAAATCTCGCAGGCGTTACAATTGGTACAAAGATTCTGAAAAGTTCACGATAATTCTTTTAAGGCAAAAGATACTTCATCTCTAATCTGCTTTTCGTTATAGTACACGTTAGGCAATTTCAAATCTTCTTCACTATCAGAAAACCTACCTGACATATCAGATAAATTCCTAAAAACGGTGTATTCTTTTTCCGACAATTCATCATAATCGATTTCCAAGTCAAAAATTTTCATAAACTGAATTGTAAAATTGTTAATCTCTATTTCTCCATGACTCAAACCATTTAACAAATAATACAGTTGCTCTTTTTTTGTCATAATAGCTTTCTCCTTGACAATTCCAACTATCCAACAGAAAATACTAATGCCAAATAAATGGCTCGTGCTAATTCAACTTTCCCTAAAATGAACATTTGTCCCATATAAAATCATATTACTCCTAAACAACCAAAAATATCAGTGATTATATGACTTATTTGGCTCAGAAATCGACAATCGACTGGTAAATCAATCAGGGGACACTAAAATCTAGTATAGAAGGTAGGTACACCCCCCTTACAGTTTGGTAGACTTTCCATATTGTCCTTGACACCACCCAGTATCACCGCTTTGGAACCGCTGGTAATGGTCCCAACGCATCTCTGGCATATTTAAAATGATAAATAGTGTTTGTTGCCTTATCATAAAGCACTTCAAAATTATATTTCTTGCCATTAATATAAATCTGACTATAATACATGATTGCTCTTGATCCTCTGGGGTCAGGAACAGGCGTACCACCCTTGATTGCTTCTCTCAAAGTTTGAGCTGGCACTGCTCTATTAGGATCATCCATATGCTTATCTACTTTATCTGTATAGTTAAATAAATCTTCACCAGAAGATTTAACCCCACTGCCGTTATTAGCTCTATTGTTTTTTTCTGTCTTATTCTTAACTTTTCGTTTCGCTGTCTTTGCTTTTGAGCCTTTACGCTTACCAGGCTTCTTTTTATTACCACCCTTTTTCCGTGCATACGAAGCTTTTCTTGCCTTGCCCGCAGCCTTTTTCTTATTGTAGCGTTTCTGTTGTTTCTTGGTCGTCTTGTGCTTTGTCGCATGAGAAGTCTTTTTGTGCTTAGACTTTTGATGCTTAGCTTTTGTCCCATGCTTGGTCTTTGTAGTTTTGTGAGACTTCGTAGGTGCCTTCTTGGTGGTCTTCCTAGCCGGCTTACGTTTGGCCAATTTCTCAGCCGCTCGCTTCATCGCCTGCTTAGTTGCCCGACCGGCACGCTTGACCCGACCACCATTCTTCGCAACTTTCCCGGCCTTCTCAGCAGTTGCCAAAAGCTTTGTCGCCTTTGCTAGCTTAGCGACCTTCGAGACCGGCACAAAGTTCAAGGCTGTCCAAGCTGCTCCTACTAACCGTGAACGCTTCTTACCAGTAGCGGCATCTTTCCCCGTGATCATGGTATAAATATCATTATACCCAATCATATCCGTCACCAACGAAATGATGCCTTTACTGATTCCTGTCTTACGACTAAGTGTGGCAATTACAGCGCTACCCTTGGACTTATGCTTTTTAGATGACTTCTTCTTGGATTTACCATGTTTCTTAGAAGATTTCTTCTTGCCGGACTCGCCATGCTTCCTAGAAGACTTCTTCTTGTTAGACTTGCCATGCTTCTTAGAAGACTTCTTGTGCGACTTGCCGTGTTTCTTAGAAGACTTCTTCTTGTGCGACTTGCCATGCTTCTTAGAAGATTTCTTCTTGTGCGACTTCTTATGCTTCTTAGCAGCCTTCTTCTTGTGTGACTTCTTATGCTTCTTAGCGGCCTTCTTCTTGTGCGACTTCTTATGCTTCTTAGCGGCTCTCTTCTTGTGCGACTTTTTATGCCGCTTTGGCGCCGCCTTCTTCTTGTGCCTTACTGCGACTTTGCGGCGATGTGGTGCTTTGCGATGCACAACTCTCCGCTTGGCTTTCCGATGCGCACGATGTGATTTTTTGGCATGTCCACTGGCACGATGCCGTACTTTATGCTTCCGAGTATGGGTCACGCCACGGCGATGTGCAGATACCGTGTCGACCGAACCTGAAAAGACCGTAAAGACGAGGACAAATACCATCAAACCGATTAAAATCTTTTGGAGGATCTGACGTAATTTTTTCATGTTAGTCACGCCCTCGTTTCTTAATAACCATCGTAATCGTAACGGTGAGCAATAATAAGCCCACGCCTAGCCAGACCAACCAGGTTGCGACCGCTGAATTCGTCTTAGGCAAGATCTGGTTCAAGATTGGATGTTGCTTCTTAAACGTCGATTGTTGCTTAGCACGGCTTGCCGCTGCCACACTAGCTGAGTCAACACTCGAAGCTGACGAACTTGGCGTCGTAGCCTGCGATTCCCGTGGCGATGCAGAACTTGCGGAAGCCGCGATAGTTGCGCGATTAGCCTTGGTAGTTGGTGTTGATGAAGCTTGATTCGTGTTAGCTTTTCCTGGTGTTGACGATTGACTCGTGCCCGTGCCAGAATCCACTTTTTGGCTACTATCAGACGCACTTGCCGGCTGAGTATGACTTGAACGATCTGATGCCGGTTTATCCGAGTCATCAGAATGACTGGTCGTACTTGATTATGACGAGCTTTCTGAATTACTGCTTTCACTGGAACCAGCAGCTGGCTTTGATTGACTCGATTGACTCGATTCACCTGACTGACTTGAATGGCTCGACTGGCTCGTCTTATTCGCACTTGCCGAACTAGCTGAATGGTCAGCACTACTTGAATCTGTACGGCTACTGTCACTACTATTAGCACTCGTGTCACTAGCAGCACTTTCCGAGCTAGTCGTCGCACTACCGGCAGGTGCCGTCACATCATTGTTTTCGGCCGCCCATGCGTAGCCCGAACCAAGTGTATACGCCATCCCCTTGTCACCATCATAGGTATCTAGGTAAAAGCCGTCACCATCAGCACCACCATCAATTTCGACGGCTGTATCTGGTGACACGTAGAGATTTTGTTCGCCTTGGTCAGCCTGCAAAGTGCCTTCGTATAAGAGCTTGCCATTTTGAGTCAGACGTGCCCGCGTATTCGTGGCTTGCGCGAGAGGCGTCGCCGCACTGCTAGGATTATTGTTGGGCGAGACACCTTCATCATTACTGAATACCGGATCATTGACTGGGACCCCATCTTCAAAAGAAGCATCCGCACTCAAAACAACCGGTGTCGAATTAGGTTCCGCAATCAACGCTTGCACCGCAGCACTCGTATCATTATTGAGACTACTTGAAGTTTGTGCGCTCCCCAGTGCACTACTGGTGTTTTGGTCCTCAGTGAACGGTGACTTGAAACCCAACCCACTGTCACTAGCTGTTCCAGTCGACGTTTCACCTGCGTTGGTTGCCTCATCGTCAGTTTTACTGTCCGTCGCTTGACTATTACCGGACAGCACACTACTATCCGCTTTTGAAGTCTCACTGGTACTAGTGCTCGACTGACTGGTAGCGTCAGTGTTGCTTTGACTGCTCGTACTACTTGAATCAGCCTTACTAGATGAACTCGTTGTGGCGGTTGATTGATCACTCGTAGCGCCGCTATTAGTTTCCGCTTGATCAACCGTTGTCACATCCGTATTACGCTTATCACTAGACTGACTCGCATTGTTAGCTGGATTGGATGAAGTAGTTGCTGACTGGTTAGGATTGATTTCTTTTTGCGCCGTGACCTTCAAGCCATTCAATAAGCTTAAGTCATAGCGTTCGTCAGTAACCATCGACTTCAACCCATTGACCGTGTTGGTCTGTTGACTCTTAGTACCATTCGCGTTCGTCACCGTAGTCGCCGTCTTGATTTGACCGCTTTTATCAAAAGTCGTGACCGTTTGTTCAGCCCCTAACACTCTAGTTGCCGTGACCTGGCCCTGATTGTCGACTTTAAAGGTGACCGTCTCATTTTTAGGTAGTTCAAACGTATATACAAAAAATGTCTGAGATTGCTTATCGCTTCAGTGATAAACAATCTCAGACATTTCATTTAAATAATTCGGGACAAGTTATTAATCATCAAGATGTCGCCTGATCTCCGCCGCATCTACTTTCTTTCAGCATTACTATCTGCTGTCCGTGTGGGACGGAATGGCAACCCATTTTCTAACAAGCTCTGTTTGAAGAACAGGTTTACAGCTGTCGATAAGTCTAGTCCCATGTCAGCATATAACTTTCTTAACTCATTCTTTTCACTTTTGTTGATGCGCATTGCAAACATCGTTTTATCCTCATTATCTGATGACATTATTTAACCCCCTCATGTCTACACTTTCCATGAATCATTTCCTTTTAACTCGCAATAAAAAATGCATATTAATGGCAATTAAAATCAATTCTGACATTACTAAAACCAAATACATCATTAATATATTGGGCAGTGACAATTGTATAATTGTCATCCCGATTAATAACAGTAGCGAAGTAATAAGTGGTACCCAAGCGACTTTGAGTACGACGAACTTTTTGACGTCTCTTAGTCTGACGAGTGCAACAAACGCAAAGCCAGCGGCCGCACCAATTCCGGCTCCTTGAAGCCCAAATAATGGAATCAAAATCAGATTCAAGACCACGTTAGCCAGCATCCCCAATACCGTCGTTTTCATAATACCAATCGTCTGCTTAGTCGCTAAGTAGATCGTACCAAGAAACCCTGATAGGTTCGAAAATAACGACGCTAGCAACAATGTTGGTACGATTTCCCACGCCGAAAAATAACTTGCGGCAACAAATACGTGCATGATGGGTTTAAGAAAAACTATGATCCCACCAATGAGGACAAACGACAAGCCAGCATTGGCATTAAAGACATCTGAAAAAAAACGTCCCTGCCGATTTTCTTCATACTCTTCCACCGCTGAAATTTGCCAGGCTTGTGAAAAAATGGTGTAAAACACGTTGATAATCGTCGGAATTTTAGTTGCGACTGCGTAAAGCCCGTTAGCTGTTAATCCTAAGATGCCAACGATAAAAAAACGGCTGGCATCATTGGTGAAAAACCACAAGAATGCATTAGGAATCAATGGAATACTGTATCTTAACATGGTTATCAAAAATGTTCGATTTAATGCACTGAGGGCATAGAATTTCCAAATTTTGGAAAACACCCCTAGGAAAACAATCGACGCACCGTTAGACAGAATCAAAGCATCTAAATAGCCGTCAACACCGCCATGTTGCAACACGATCCGAACCAGTCCGACACCCGCTAAAACAAACGAACTGATCAGACCGTTTAACGCAAATAATTTAACATAACCAATCCCACGAACGAAGTTTTGCATCAGACTTTGAATCAATCCGACGCAAAGATAAATTAAAATATATTTGGCATAATTGACATTTAGGATAACCAATACAGGATAGACTAAGTTCGCAATTATAATCATCAAAACGGTGAACGATAAACCATTAGTGAACACAGCGACTTGATCACTATTTTTATCCATCACAAATCTAAATACGGCATCTGCAACACTGAGTGCTACGACCGGCAATAACATATTGATGGTCGTCGTAATTAAATCGACCTGGCCGAACTGAGCAGTTCCCATATACCGAGTGAAAATTGGAATTAAAATGAAACTGATCAGCTTACTACCAAGATTACCAATTGCAAAGATGCCGATATTATTGATTAATTTTTTTGCTTTTGCATTCACCAAACTTTAAAAGCCTCCATCATCTCCAACTAAATCTCTGACTGTTCTAACTGGCCATCTTATTCCAGAATGGCCTTTTTGAGTGGCACATAGTTTTGTTTTATCTCGAGCAACTCATCTTGAGATGGACGCTTCATCTTTTTTAACTGATTCTCAACTGAAGTTACCGAGTCAGGAGTTACCAACTTGACCGAATGCACATCCTGAAGCCATGTCGAAATTGTGGACTCAATTTTGTGATTATTATTTGCAAATACTAGACAAGGACGCCCGGTCAGGATTGAGAACAACATCCCATGTAACCGATCTGTCACAACTAAGTCAGCCTTGGAAAAGGTGGCCCACTTTTCATTCAATAGCGACATCCGGTTCGTATCATCAATCGTATCAACCCCTTGGGCCATCGTGTCCGTTGTACTAACCGTTTTGAAATGTCTACCTAGCATTTCAGACAACTCGGCCTTAAAGGATGCCGTCAGACAACTTTCCTCATCACCCCGCAACGCCAAGAGAACTTGCTGATGTGATTCATCAGTCGCTTTTTTCTGCAACGTCCCTACCAACGAAAAAACAATATCAGGCACCAAAATGCATTGTGTTTTAGAGAAAATGTCCTGTGCACGCGCCAATGAATAGTTTTCGCGAACCGTCAATACTAGCTTTGGATGCTGATTATAGGCGTTACGACTCAACCATTGTTCATATTTGCCTACCAAATTATCTTCAAAAAAGATTGATTGTGGAAAAACAACAGTCCGGTGTTGCCTCATTTTTTTAAGAAGAAAGCGTCGATTACGCTCCGATAACGGATATAGTGACCCGATATTACCGCCACCATGATACATGATTAAATCATCGTCTGTGATAGCGGACTTAACAGATCGTAAAAAACTCGCCGTATCTGTCTCTGCAATCATAATCAGATTTACATTCCGAAAGTTTTCTTTAATAAATTTCTGCTCTGCAATGACAATGGCTTGATCCCCAAGATTGGGGTGATTAGGTATGCCAAACAAAATAAGATTTCGCTTCGTCTTACTGAGTGTGACCTGCTTACGCTGAAAGAAATATTGATAATTCAGCCAAACACTACTCATCACAGTCCGGATAACGCTTTTAATTAATTTATACATGGTGATATCGTCCCCTATTCACTGCCCAAACTAGTCTGAACCGTAAATAGTTCATGACAAAATAAAAATTATCTTTGGATGTTACCATGGCCTTTACAAGCTGATGAAGACCTTTGCCAACTTTTTTCTGTCGTGTGTTTTGCATCGCCAACGTAAAATATTGTTGACCACGATTGAACTTTTGACGCATACCCTCATTATTTATTTTGGCAAATAAATCCGGGTCGTCGGATTTAAAAGCATCATCTCCTGTATGCACCCGTTGCGCATATAATTTCTGAATGTATCGCGAAACAACATAGGTTTTCCAAGCATTACTCGTCATACTATTATCACGCAAGCGATACTTCAAAACTTGAACATTGATTGACCCAATCTTTAACCCGCTGGCAATCATTCGCAGCCAAAGATCATAATCTTCAGCCGTTGGTAACAATCGATACCCACCAACTTGATCAATGGCGGACTTACGCATCAACACAGTTGGGTGAATAATGGTTGACCCATATGGTAACAGTTTTGCAATTAGCCGTTCGTCTTCCGGGATTGCTGATTTTTTCCCAGTCACACTGCCGCTTTCATCAATATAGACAATATTTCCGGAGACCAAATCAAGGCTCCTTCGTTTAAGTTCTCTCAACTCGAGTTCAAGACGTTTGGGCTCTGAAATATCATCCGCATCCATTCGGGCAATTAATTCACCATTAGCCAACTTGATGGCCTTATTAAGACTCGCCGCCAAGCCGATATTTTCCCAGTTGAACACTAGCTTGATAATATCGTTCTGCTGATCATAGGTCTGCAGTAGTGCTTTCAAATCGTTTTGATTAGGATTATCGAGCACGATGATGAACTCAGTCGGCAAATAAGTTTGTCCTAAGATGGCCTCAACCGATTGACGGACCTGCTCAGGTCGCTCATTGTAAACACTCATCACTACGCTGATTTCCATGTTGTCTCCTCACTATGTGGTTCAGTCGAAAATAGGTAACTCAAAAACACAATTGATGTCAAGACCATCCCGCTTCGAGCAGCCTCACCCTTATAATTAGCAATCATCAGGACAATTAAAAACGCTAGAAACAGCAAAGACCCTCGAACCGTGTTTTTCGACTTCTTATGACATGCAATTAGTTGGGCAATAATCGTGCTATAAAGAATGCCCATGTAAACTAGGCCACCCATAAACAAGTCGTTGATATAACCAATATCAGATGTGCCAAACCAAATATTACTTTTATTTCCTGCATAAACACGCACCCCATAGCCAAACAACCAATTCCAAGCTCCGGTTGGAAACATTAAAAAAGAGCCTGTCAGCTGCTCGTAATTTCCTTGCTTATCGCCTTCAAATACGAGCGCTAGCGTATCTTCAAAGCCGCTCACGATCCAGGTGTATGTATCTGGTTGAATTGATTGTAAGAAAGACAATCCCAAGAAGACAAAACCAATACTAATTACGATGATCACGATTCCTTGAAGTAAGCCCTTCATACTTGTGATCATTTGTTTTGCCAACATTAAAAGAAAGCCCAGGACTAAGGTCACTAACCCAGTCCGGCCATTTAGCACGATGATGAACACGCAAAATGGTATGAACCAATAATATTTTTTACTAACATTCATTCCTAAATAAATCGCAATCAACCCAACAATACTGTGATAAATGGGGGTAAAGAAGGTGTAATCACTGCTAATCCCGTATAACCGTTCACCATAAATAAACTGATTATCAATAATACTCGTAGCTGTTCTTGCTAAAATAGCTGCTCTCAATCCTGAGCTAACTAACATTATCAACGCAAAGAAGCATTGAATCACAACCATCCATAAAATCCAGGTTAGTACCTGGTTAGTTGTCATCCGAAAATACTTTCTCAGTACTTCCAGCCATAACACCAATGCGAGAACATTTAGGATAATAGCGATATTTTGAAAAATACGAGGGTCATTGCCAGCAAGTAATGCCCTAAATGCAAAGTAAATGATGGACAACAACACACCAATTTCAAAAATTTTTAATCCATCAATCGTCAGTAAAACCTCGTACGGGGATAGTGCCAAAACACAAATAATTGCGATCCCTAGCGTAATTATCATTGGCACGTAACTGTTGGTCCAGAAATTAGGTTGGTAGATTAAATAAAACCCGGCAAAAAATAACAGTGGCTTAAAAAAATTACCACCTGCATGGCTACTTGCCTCAGTCATCGTTCAAAACTCCTTCATAAACTTGCCGAATCTGATTAACGAATCGCGTCTGACCATATTTAGTAAAATCTATTTTTGATATTTCAGATTTAAATTGCTTATAAATTAGCTCGTCTGAGAATATATCACGCAATGACGCTAGTAATGCATCATCACTTGCATAGACGATTCCGTTTAGCTCATCAGTTGTTTGCGCGATTCCACCTATAGATGGCGCAATTGGAATCGCACCAAGTAGTGCTGCCTCAACCATGGTCAAACCAAACGCGTCTGACTTTGAAGTCGATAATACAACCTTGGCACGTGCCATATATTGATATGGATTACTCTGAAATCCCAGTAAACTAATCTGGGGTAATTCGCGAATCAAACTTTGGAGACGCTCTTTAAGACTACCGTCACCAACAATTCCAATTTTCAGATTTGGAAACATAACTAATAATCTTTTAGAAATCTCCACAAATCGTTCTGGATTTTTTACCTCTTCTAGCCGACCAACGAATAACAAATCGAAAGCTGTTGGAATACTCAAATACGCCAATTCTTTTATCCGTTCGATATCTACGCCATTTGGTATCACAGTAGTATTAGTTAATTTATCTTGAAAGATATATGATTCTTTTGCCCATTTCGATACATATATCACTCGTGCGCTTTTATCAGCAACATGTTTAAAAGCAATACTCTTTAAATTACAAGTAGTTTGCCATAAAGGCGACTGATGAATATGCGTCACAATTGGTATATGACGAAAAAGAAAATTAGCTAAGAAACTCGCCTTAAAGTCATGGGCATGTATAATATCAGGCTTAGTCGCTTCGATTTCCCACTTCAGCTTAATAATCTGCTTAGGATCAAAGCTCTGATACTCGATTCTTTCTGCCATTACGCTATTCTGAATAGGTCCTGACGGCGAGAAGTACGTAAAATGATAACAATCGCTTAAATTACGACTTATATTAATTGCAACTTGCTCAGCGCCGCCCAACTCAGAAGAAAATAAAATATGTGCAACTCTTATCATTAACATCCTCCTCGTATCTACGCTAAACAACGCGCGTAACAAGCCTGCGTTTGAGCCAGCATATCTTCAACCATAAAATACCGTTGAAATAACTTGTAAGAATTGTCCTCCATACGTTTTTTATCACGTGCTCGATACAATTGAACAATTTTATCGGCTATCTTGTGTGGATCATTTTCGACTAAAAAGCCATTATTATGAATTAACTCTTCATTTCCACCGACATTAGAAGCAATAATAGGCAAGTGTTGCGCCAGTGCTTCAACCAGACTGATTGGCAACCCTTCATAATCCGAAATCAAAATGGCACCATCAGACTGTTGATAATATTTCTGGACATTATCAACTGAGCCAACAAAGTTTACCTTGTCATCAACTTGTAACTTCTGAGTCAATTGTTGACAATTAGGTAGTAATGGTCCGTTTCCTAAGAAATTACAGATCAAAGGTAAATCATCAGGAATATAGGCTAACGCTTGAATTAATAAATCTTGGCGCTTCTGGCTGTTAAAACGTGCGGCCATTGTCAACACAAATGGCTTCTCACTACGCTCATTATGAACAGTGCATCTCACTTCTCGCACACCATTGTAAATTACAACCCCAGGGTGGCTTTCATTAATAATTCCATTTTCAACGCCTAACTGATAATCAAATCTCGATACACAAATATAATAAGTGGTCAACGGTCGAAGCGTCTTTTCCACCAGCTTAATTAAAAGCTGTTGTTTCTTGCTGACTCCCGGCGTGAACCCCCATCCGTGAACAGTAAAGACAACTTTCATTGATAGTCCTAAGGCAGCCAATCTTCCAACCATTCCTGCCTTAGATGAGTGAAGATGTAAAATGTCAGGCTTTAGCCCTTTCAGCAATTTCCGCAAGGCTCTGATAGCTTTAAAATCATTTATCAAGGAAACTTGACGAACCAAATTAGAAATGATTACTAATTTTACTTGTGGCAAGTTCTTTTTTATCTGCTCGCTCAGACGACCTTCAATTCCTGAGATGAGTGTAACAGTATTGCCAATTTTGACTTGCCGTTCTATCAAGCTATATAAGTGAGCTTGGGCGCCACCCCAAGTGGCTTGCGTGATGACGTAAACAATCTTCATTTATCGTGCACCGTCCCCAGTAAACACGATTTTAACGGTCCCCAGCAACATCTTAATGTCAAACCAGACCGAAAAATGTTCAATATAATAGTTATCCAACTTGCATTTAGCATCTGGTGTAATATCATAGCCGCCGTTAATCTGGGCATATCCAGTAATCCCCGGAATGATTCGTAAGCGCTTCGGAAAGTCAGCAAATTGTTGGCTAAATTCTTCCGTCAACACCGGACGTTCAGGCCGTGGTCCGACCAGACTCATATCCCCTTTTAGGACGTTCCAGAATTGTGGTAGCTCGTCGACGCGCGTCTTACGCATAAAACGCCCCACTGGTGTAATCCGGGGATCATTTTTTTGTGCCCAAACGGCCCCAGTCCGGGCTTCGGCATTCTGATACATCGACCGCAGCTTAATCACGTTAAAGCTCTTGCCCATTAAGCCGACCCGCTCTTGCTTGTAAAATGCGGGGCCCTTAGACGTTAGCTTGACCAAAATCGCAAATATTAGGACGATTGGGGAGCTTAACACGGTGCCAACTAAGCCAACGATTAAATCAAAGACCCGCTTCACAACCAATTTCCAACCAGTAACTGGTCGACCAATCATTGTTAAAAATTGATAATTCGTCTGTGGTTGAATATGACCTACTTTGACCGTTTCATTAATTTCGACTTGCTTCACGTTGTTGTGCCCCTTCCCAATATTTGCTTAACCCTGCTTCTAATGACCATTTAGTGGTGTATCCCAACTTCACTAACTTACCAATGTTAGCCACCGAACGTTTAACTTCCCCTTCACGTCCTGGTGCCATCTTGACCTGTAATTTCTGACCAGTAACCGTTTCATACGTCTCAATAATGCTCGTCAGACTCGCTTCGTTACCATTGGCGATATTAAACACTTCATGACTCGTGTCGCTCTTGGTAATTAGCCATAACGCCTGGATCACATCTTCGACATAGACAAAGTCCCGTGTCTGACTGCCATCACCGTATAACGTAAACGCCTTGTCATTCTTCAAGCAGTCCGTCAAAATTGACAGCACCCCTGAATATGGTGAGCTTGGGTTCTGACCTGGACCATAGACGTTGAAAAAGCGGACACAGACTGTTGGTAAGTCGTATAGTTCGCCGTATGCTAGGACAAAACGTTCCGTCGCATACTTATCAATCGCATAAGGTGATAATGGATCCACGCGCGAATCTTCTTTTTTAGGTAATTCTGGCAGATTTCCATAAACCGCCGCTGAGGAAGTAAACAGGAACTGCTTGATTGGCAGCGCAGTCTTGCGAATATACTCCAACATATTGAAGACCGCCGTTTGATTGACAGAATGCGTCTCTGCCGGACGTTCAATCGAATCTGCCACGCTGGCAACTGCGGCTAAAAAGTAAATGTAATCGGGTTGTTCTTCCTGTAACAACTGCTGCATGAACTTTTCGTTGCGCACATCTTCAACATACACGGTGACTTCATCCTGGTGCTTAATATTATGTAAGTCCCCCATGGACAAGTTATCGACGACGACAACGTCCAACCCTTCGGCGACCAAGTGATCGACCAAATGGGACCCAATAAATCCTGCTCCTCCAGTTACTAATGCCTTCATTCAACTCGCTCCTTCTACTAAAACAACCAGTGCTTCCGCTGTTTACGTGGCATCTTGATTTCACCCAGTTCAATCTGATCGCCATTCAACAAATCCCGAGCGTTGGCTGCAAACCGTTCAGGATATTCAGAATTCAATTCATTTAAGACTTGAAAAGCCTTCGTCATTGCAAAGCCGCGGTTTTTCAACGTGTGTGCATCCGAAGCAACCACTTGAACTAACCCGCACTTCACAAATTCCTTGGCCGTTCGTTGGACCTGCTCCCCGAAGGTCCCAACTAAGCTCGTGGCTGTGACTTGAGCCAACACCCCTTGTTCAACTAACTCATATAAACGTTGGGGTTCCGCAATAATCTGTGCATTACGTTCCGGATGGGCGATGACTGGTGTGATACCTTCACAGCTTAATTGGAAAATCAATTCATCCAAATAACTCGGGACCATCTCATGAGGTAGTTCAAGTAATAAATAGTTTCTACCGGTATCTATACCCAACAAGTCGTCCAGATGATCCATCAGTTGCCCATTGAGGTGAACCTCTTGACCTGGAAAGACGGTCAATTGGATATCACGCAAATTCAATTCATTTTGAAAGTCCGCGACAGCCTGCTTCACATTGACGGCATGATTTAAATAATGTCGATCCATGTGATGCGGTGTCGCGAGAATGTAACGAATGCCGTCCGCCACCGCTTGTTCCGCCAGTTCAAGTGATGCGTCCAAGGATGGCGAACCATCGTCGATTCCTGGCAAAATATGACAATGTAAGTCAACTAAATTATTTATCTTCATTACTGTAGTACCCGTAACCATTGTCATAGCCGTAATAGCCGTGATGCGAACTATCCCGAACATCATTCAGGACACTCCCCAGAATATTGGCATGCGACTTCTTCAAAGAACGTACCGCATCCCGCACGGCTGCTTTTTGCGCGACGCCTTGACGAACGACCAAGACGGTCCCATCAACCTTGTTAGCCAACAACTGTGAATCGGTCACTGGTAAGATTGGTGGTGCGTCCACTATGACTAAATCCAACTTACGGGTCGCCGAAGTCAAGAACTCGGTCATCTTGTTACTCCCCAATAGTTCTGCAGGGTTCGGTGGCTTAGGACCACTCGTCATCACGAATAGATTGCCAATTACGGGATGAATCGCATCATTAACATCCTCTAACTGGTTGCCTAGCCACGAACTCAAGCCCTTTTGGTTCTTCAAGCCAAATGTCTTGTGAATGGTTGGCCGCCGTAAATCGGCATCAACCAGTAGGACTTGCATGCCTTCCTTGGCATATTCAACGGCGAGGTTGCCACTAACGGTCGATCTGCCTTCGCCCAACATAGCTGAGGTCACCATCAAGGTCCTTAACTTTCGGTCAGACGCGGCGAAGTTGATATTCGTTCGAATCGTCTTGATCTGTTCGGTAATGACTGACATCGGTTCATTAATCGCCGTCAGATTAATGGGTGCCGTGGTCGTCGTATTCTGTTCTTTACGTTTAAACATTGAGCACCCTCCTATACACGCTTCATCGCTTGTGAATTCGTCCGGTCATTGTGCGGGCGATAACCACCATTGAGATTTAAGACCTGCTTCTTCATTGAATGTTGATGCTGATGATTGACTAAGCCCAAACTGGTCAGTCCTAAATCATCCGTCAAAAAGTCAACGTCATGCACGCGCCGGTCGGTCAACATCCGTACTGCTGCGTAGACGATACCGAGTAGCAAACCAGCAACTAACCCAATCAGCAGATTAAGTGGTTTCTTGGGTGAAACCGCACTCTTAGGTGTCTCTGCAGGTGCAACAATCGTGACGTTGTTGACTTTGATGATCTTCTTGACCTGATTCTTGAAACTCCGTGCAATCTGATTAGCAATCGTGGCACTCGCCTTAGCATCGGCGTCAGTCACCGCAATTGAGAAGACCTGTGAATTAGTCGTACTGGTGACACTAACTTCACTCTTCAATGTATTCAGTGACCGTTCAATGCCAAACCGCTTACTCAACTGTTGCTTAGCTGGCTTCAATACGACCTGACCCGCAATTAATTCTTTATAAGTGGTAATCATCTGAACATCGGCTTGCTGACCCGCATACTCGGTTGCAGCGTTCGTATTCTTACGATTGACCAGAATCTGAACACTCGATTGATACTTCGGTGTAATAACAAAGAACGTCAACCCCGCTGCGACGATCAATCCAGCCACCGTAAAACCAATGATTGCCCGCCAATATTTGCGGACTAACCGGATAAAGAAGTCAAAACTTACTGCTTGATCCATCATTCACTCTCCAAAACTTAATAGACTTTGCTAACATTTTATGTAACGTCACTATTTTGAAAAGAATGATTCCTTTTACGACAAGGGTTTAACCTGAATTTGATAAATTTACGATAAACTTGTATCAATCACGACTTTTATCGATGTTTTTATACAATAAAACAACAGATTACATTGACAAATATAAACGAGATGTTATATTTATTTACAGATTGCGTTTAAACGGCATTATTTTTTTCAAAATAGTGCCGTTTTCACGCGCAATCCGGTGATGTACTAGATTATTGATTATATTTATTAATTAATATGGTTTATAATTACTATGTAATAAACAGAATTAGTACGTTCCACGAAAGAGTGTGATGATTATTTACTACAATGTCGAGCCACTGCGTTCCCAACAGGAAATTACGGCCTTCGTCAACTATGCCCGCAATGGCACGCATGGCGAACGAAACGCCCTTTTGATTTTGATTGGCTTAAACACCGGACTACGAATGAGCGATATTCTTAACCTGAAAGTGGTACAAGTTCGCTACCAAGATGTCGTCCAAATTACAGAAAAGAAGACGAAAAAAAGACGTCTGATTTTACTCACACGTCTGCGTCCACAAATCAATCACTATATAGAAGATTTACCTGATTCTGAATACCTGTTTACCAATCGCCAACATCACCCTCTGAGTGTGAATGCTGTCTATAAGTTGTTTCAAACCATCGCTCGCAAGATGAACCGGACTGACATCGGGACACATACACTACGTAAAACGTTTGGCTACCACTATTACCAGCAAACACACGATATCGGAACGCTGATGATGATCTTTAATCACTCCAGTGAAGCCATTACAAAGCGGTATATCGGACTTAGTCAGGACGTGATTATGAGGCAGATGGCCGGGTTCTCGTTGGGAATTGAAGGGGCGTCAGGGGAAAAAGAGAATAGTCAAAAGACTGGTTAGTCCCGCGGGTTGCGGGGTTGACCAGTCATTTGACTATGGCTTTGTTCATTATTGATTATGTCGTGCGTAAGTCTGCTCAACTTGCGCTTTGCTAGTCTCCCACCAGCTACGATGGGACGTATACCACTCAATCGTATCCTGGAGGCCAGCTTCAAAGTTGGTGTACTGTGGCCGCCAACCAAGTTCAGTTCGTAGTTTGGATGCATCAATTGCATACCGTAGATCATGTCCTGGTCGGTCTCTGACAACATCATAAGCGTCTTGTGGCTGCCCCATCAACTGTAAAATCATTTCGAGAACTGCCTTATTGCTCATTTCCCCATTAGCACCAATGAGATACGCTTCACCAATTCGACCTTTAGTCAAAATGTCCCAAATTGCAGCTGAATGATCATTGGTATGAATCCAGTCACGAACATTATTACCAGTTCCATATAATTTAGGACGGCGCCCACTCAAAATATTGGTAATCTGGCGTGGAATAAACTTTTCAATATGCTGGTATGGGCCATAGTTATTGGAACAATTTGAAATCGTTGCCTGTAGGCCAAATGAACGGGTCCAAGCTCTCACCAACATATCACTGCTAGCTTTAGACGCTGAGTATGGACTTGAAGGCTGATAAGGGCTGGTTGGGGTAAATTTACCTTCATCGCCACTGCCATGTTCAGATAATGGCAAGTCCCCGTAGACTTCATCGGTAGACACATGATGGAATCGCTTATGATACTTAGTTGCTGCCTGTATTAGCGTGTACGTACCGACAATGTTGGTCTGAATAAAGGGCCACGGATTAACTAATGCCTTATCATTATGGCTTTCTGCAGCAAAGTGCACGATTGCATCAGCTTTGGAGACTAATCTATCTACTAACGGCGCATCACAGATGTCACCAACGACTAGTTTAACGCGGTCACCCAGTATGTCGGTTAGGTTAGCACGATTGCCGGCGTAAGTTAGCTTGTCCAGTACGACTATTTGTACTTCTGGATGCGACTCATAAACATATCTAGCAAAATTCGCACCGATGAATCCAGCACCGCCTGTGATTAGTAGATGATTCATATTAATAACACCTTTCTTAATGCGTGACGGAAATGACCGAATAAGATTTTTTGAAAATTTCTGCATATACTAAAAGTATTGAGTAGTGAGATCTACTCAGATACCACATTAATAATTTGATTATTAGCATGTGCAAGCTGACCATTGCCATTATTATTGATAAACGGTGTGAATTTTGCAGCACTGATTACTAGATTACCATTGATTGTTACGTCTTTAGTTACATTACCTGGAAACGCTGAACTGATTAGTACATATTGTCCAGTCGGATTAATATTTACAAATTCATTTCGAGAAATATCAATATGTTGCACAACATATGATTTCAATGGATTAAATATTCGAATATAATTAAACGGACCAGTAGTATGAATGTTATAAAAATGATTGTTCCTAATACTCAAATTTGAAATTCCAGTAAAGTTGATGACTCCAGAATTCTTATCGGACCTTGGACGCGCATCCATGACATCATTATTTGAAAAATACACATCATGAATTACACCAGTTTTACCGTTCTGAAAAGTTGCATGCTCTCCTATTGGGTTTGGAGCATAGTACTCAATCTGATTACTTTTTAAAAGTGGCAAAAATTTACTGCCTGAAATAAACACGTTATACGAGGGCAAATCGTCATATTTATCATCTTGTAAAACATTTGACATTGCCAACTTATCCGAGTAATCAATCTGTATTGCTTCCTTATATTCAAATGTAGCCTTTGGATTAAATCCAATAAAAGTACAATTTTGGACGTAAATATTATGACTCCCATCAAGATCTAAATCATGCCCACGGGGATCTTCACTGTTAAAAAAAGTACAATTTTGAAACGTGACTTGTTTTGCATGATTCATGCTTTGAACAAAGGCACCTTGCCCATTCGTATCAATTCCTTTAAAAGTAGCATTCGACCAAGTCACATTACTGATACCGCCATCATATCCCTTCCTAGGACTAGGATATGAAAAACTACACATTTGAGCACCACTTATCTCAAAAATAGCTCCTTGTGCAAATTCAAAGCGAATATTGGAATGCAATAAAATTGCCCCTTTACTAAACTGGTAAACTCCCTTAGGAATATACACTGTAGTAAAATCCTTGGTATGTGAATCAATAATCTTTTGCAACTGCAAGTTATTTGATTGATTTGATACTTTCATTCCTTCTTGCTGAACATTAACGAATGTATTAGCATTGGCGCTATATTCGCTTACAACTAAAATTGTTAACAACGTTGCAAGTAATTCAATAATACTCAGGAAAACACGAGCTTGACCCCTACTATTATTCAAAATATCCCCCCATTTCTTCCACATACCAGTATAATAACATCAATATTAGAAGTGGGTATACTACCAGGTACAGTTAGATCAACATACTAAAAAATGACGTCCTTCATTAACGTCATTTTACACTTGCTATTTGGTCTTCATACCAAGATCTTGCTTGATTTTAGTTGAAGAAATCCCCTCAGTTCGTGGCAAATAAATCACTTCGCAATAATCTTTCAGAAAATCAAATTTTCCTTTCCAGTCATCACCCATTACAAAAACATCAATGTTATTTTCAATTACATCATTGATTTTTTGATCCCAGTTTGTTTCTGGTATAACTTCATCCACATATTTAATTGCTTGGAGAATATACTTACGATCTTCATATGGTGTATACGCTTTTTTCCCTTTTTCGGCATTAAACTCATCCGTTGAAACACACACTGTCAAATGATCCCCCAACGCCTTGGCGCGTTTCAATAAACGAATGTGTCCCTTATGCAATAAATCAAACGTACCGTAAGTGATTACTCTTTTCATTTGGAAATTCTCCTTTATATCATTTTTTCCTTAGTTTAGCCAAGTTTTCAAAAATACTTGGTTGTAAAATACAAAGCAAACCACAGTAGATAGAAAATCCTACCACAATCTGGCCAATCAAACTCAACGTTGTAATCCTCATTGTAATATTCAGAACGTATGTAGGAATAAACATACAAATTCCCGCTACAAAATAAATGCCAAAATTGCGAAATAACCGCTTAAACTTCAATTTTTGACGTACTTTGTAGAGTTGAAAACTGGTTACTACCAACTCAGAAAGCAATGTAGCAGTCATTGCACCTGCAACCCCCAATTTTAAAATTAGCGGTATGTTAATTACCACATTAGTAACTGCGCCCAACACTACAGAAATCGTATACGTCTTTGTTTGCTTCGTTGGTAGTAAGAATTGCTGTCCGATGACGTTACTTAGTCCAATTAACACAATTACTGGCGCCTCAATGATCAATAACTTGTTCACCATTGTAAATTTTTCTCCAAAAAACCATGGTGCAAGAGCGGTAGCTAATGCCGCAATACCGAATGCCATTGGAATTGAGATAGAGAGCACAAAATCAAATGACGTATATAAATATTCCTTCACCTGTCGAATCTTTTTCTTTGCATATAAATTGGCAATATGTGGCAGCATGACAGTCCCTGTAGATGTCACAATTGCCAGAACAAGTTTAATTAACTTATCAGAATAATCATAATATCCCGATGACGTAACTGAATCCAATTGCCAAAGCATTGTTTTATTTACCGCTAAGTAGACAGTGATTGCTACCTGTGGGACAAATAACGCCAATGATGGTTTCAAGTGTTGAAATATATTTAGATTACGAATCTTTGGTGCATTAACAATCTTCGGTAGATAAGGCCAAAGTGTCATATTCCCCAATAATTGCGATACTGAGAGGATCAGGATATAGATTCCTGTGTCCCTTGAACTTTTTACCAGAGTAAATATCGCAATTAATGAAATCAGTTTAATCAGCATATTTCTCAGAACAGTTTTTTTGAAATCTTCTAATCCCATAAAGAACCAGGATATATCAAATGCACCTGCTATGATATAAAAGGACTGATAGAAAAAATATATTTTCAACGAATTTTGAAAATATAAGAATATAACAAATGCAACGTATGCCAAAGTTATCGTTGTTATTTGTAGAAATTCAATTTCCCAAAAGGTCTGAGACATACGAGATTTATTTTCCCGAATAAAGGCAATTTCTCGATTCCCATAAATCGTAATTCCAACAGTTCCGGCTAGTAAGAAATAAGTGATCACTGAGTTAGTCGTCGCATTTATACCAACACCAGTCGGGCCTAAAACTCGAGAAATATACGGTACTGTCAGCAGTGGGGTCAATAAAATCAAGACATTGTATCCAACATTATATAAATAATTCTTAACAATTTTCATATACTTACATATCTATGGCTTAACCATACTCATGGCCACCAAGACTCTACACCCCTTCTACGACAATGATTACGAATAAAATTTAATTTTAGGATTAAACACAAAGCCTGCAAAGAGCCCTCTGTACAATGCTTTTAACTTGAGCCACTTATATTCACTATTGGATACAATAACAGAGAGAGAGAGTAGGACAGCACGTACAAAATATCTGCCCACTTTTTTTTCACGACGTGCAATATAAAATCCATTTCGAAGACTATAGTAATAACGGCTGATTTTATTCTTATCCCGTTCATGAACTAAATCCACACTTAAATTTACCTTCGTCTCGTGAGTCACAGTACTGTTGATTACAAAGTACCCCGTGAACTTATCACTCAAACGAATCGTGTATTCCGTATCATCACTCCAGATAAAGAACTCAGAAATTGGAAGCCCAACTCTTACGACGTCATCCTTCTTAATTAAGATTGAAACAAACGTCCCAGTTTTTACCGCAATCAATCCATTTCCAATCTCATCAGACCAGTATTTCTGCGTTGTTAACTGATTCATCCTTGCTGCCTTGTTATCAACCCATCTAACGTTGCTTGAAAGAAACGACCACTTTGACTGTAATTGTTTATCTGCATCTAATAAATTGGTCAACGTATCAGGATTAGGGATTGTATCATCGTCCATTATCCAAAAATAATCAACATCCAAAGACATTGCTTGTTTTATTCCTTCTGAAAATCCACCAGCCCCACCTAGATTGCTATCTAGACGTGAATAGATAACTTGATGATGCTCTTTCACCAACTTACTCATAAAGGACTGAGTGTCATCTGAACTATGATTGTCAATCACCAGAATTTGTGTTAACGCAGCCGGCTGAATCAACAGCTGGGAAAGACATTTTTTTAATAAATCTACTCGATTATACGTAACTAAAATTGCCGCAACCTTTTTCATGCAGAACTCCCTCGTTTTCATAAACCAAATACTTTCGAAACAATCTTCTCACTTGCATCTCTTCGCTCATAATTCGCATTAAATTCTCTAGCAAATTGACTATTATCGTGTTTACTATTATCTTCAGACATAAGTTGACGAACTAAGCTATCAAACGAATAACAGATTGGACCAGGAACGGTGCTACTATACTCCATATATGTCCCTCTTTCCTCGTTCATATATCTGTTGTAATCGTAAGGATAGAAAATCATAGGCCGATTTAATATCGAATAGTCAAAAAAGACTGATGAATAATCTGTAATCAATAGGTCTGACACTTCCATACAATCAGTAATTGAGAGATGTTCATTGAATTCAACATTTGGAAAGTTTCCTAACCCTTTTTCAACATAAAGACGATGAAAATTGACTAGAAGATAAAACTTTGAACCAAGCTTTTTTGAAAATTCCTCATAATTGAATTGAATCTGACTGCCATCATCACGAAATGTTGGTGCATACAGAATAACTTTCTGATTTTTTGAGATTCCTCGCTCTTTTCGAAAGCTGTCATATAATTGCTTATTATCTCCCAATCGATCATTTCGTGGCAACCCATAAGTCAATATCTGGTTATCGCTTAGACCGAAAGCAGATTTATAAAATGGATTGCTCCTAGAACCATTACTCAAAAAATACGTCCAATTAAGTGCATCCTTGCGCCACTCTTCTTTTTCCGTAGATCGCGAAGTATCCTGGATATCAGCACCAATTTTTTTGAGTGGAGTACCATGCCACGTCTGCAAGAATACCTGGTCCTTTCGAGGATTAACGCCCGAAAATGCATTGATGTTAATGACCCAGTATTTCGACACGGCTAAATAAAAGATATACGCCAGAGACATATATCGCACCCGATGAACATTCTCTGGTATGACTACCCCATTAGACGCAGTTACAATAAACTTGTACTGGTTTGCATTTTGTTTGTTCCGCAATTCTTCAAATATTGCTTTCGGATTACCATCAAAAACTTTGCCATTATTACAATTAAACAAAACATAGTTACGTCTTATTGGGCATAACCTAAATATTGGATAAACTGTTTTAAACAACACTTTTTTAATTATCGTACGTAATGCCTTCAATTTATTCTCCAATCGACTTCATAAACACATTAAAATAATTCTCACTATAAAATTTACTGATTGACTTCTTGATCTTTATGCTATCCTGAAAGTCCACCTTTCGATCCACAACTTTTTGAATCGCCTGTTGGTAATCCAGTGTACTATTTGTTTTGACCAATATGCCATTTTCAGAGTTAACGATGTCCTCTGGTCCGGTTTCACAATTAGTAGAAATAACTGGAATCCCAACTGAAATGGCTTCGTTCAGAACCATAGGTAGGCCTTCATACTTGGACGACAGTAAGAGACAATCCATTTTATCCAAAGTTGACCACATATTTTTCTTAAAACCCATAAATGATATATTATCAGAAATACCCTTAGAATCGATGTAATTGGATACTGCTTCAATATCTCCATCACCATATATGCTTAGATGCCATTTTCCTTTAACATTTGCTAAAGCATCAATAATTTGTCTCATATTCTTTTGCCCGTCCAACATGATGCGACCAACATAGATCAACTCAGGAGTCTCGCCAACCTCAGTGCGACTAACGACAATCTTATTTTTAAAAATAGGATTGAAAATCGTTTTGACTTTCTCAGCATGTACACCGTACTTCTGAATTTGATGCGATATACCCGAACTAATGGCTAGATATGTGTCTGCACTTTTCAATAAAATTTTTGGCAACGACTTTGCTTCCAGTGAATAGTGATACCAAGAAATCACTTTATATTTTTTGTGAAATATGGCCTTAATCCAATATGCTAACGACCACATTATCGGGTTAGTTGAAATCACAACATCCGGATTACCTTTTAATATTCTCAACATAATAAATGGTAAGCAAAAAAGATATACTAAAGCTCGTATCGTACGATTTTTGCCAAGATTAATTACTTGAATATCTTTGATAGAGCCTGTCCATGAATCATCTTCGTAACCACCAATACAAATTAATTTCATGTGATAGTCCCTTTCTGGCGAACGATTATATTCATGAAATAAATTTGTCAGAACTGTCTCAGTTCCCCCATATCCGGTCATAAAGGGTGTAAATATATATACTTGTTTCATTTTAAGAGCTTTCCTTTACATAGTTTCTAATCAACATCAAAAACTCAAAAATGAGTTTTTTTCTCGCGATTTGGAAAAAGTTTTCTAGCAATCAAATTAAGCCCCTTTTGAAAGGTTTTCTTTGCTTCTAAATATTGAACTGGAACTTCACGATAAGAATAACCATTTTTCTCAATCCACATGTCAAGCATCAGTTCGGACAAATATCCGAATACGCGTGCTTCACGAGCATCATAATCTGTGATATCAATGCTATCTTTTAACTTAAACAACACACCAAAAAGCCACTCGCAATACTCGTCAAAATAGCTACTTCTCATGATAAACATGTTGAACATATGTGCTGAACGCCGCTTTAATACCTGATCACACGCTGCTATATATTCTGGGTATTGTTTCCGGATAATCTCTACAAGAACATCCAAAGGTTCAGCATAATGTGCATTCTTATAGTGCTGTGCATTCGACTCAATTACATAATGTCGTTTGCTTGGTAAAATAATATCATCGTGTTGAAGGATTTCTTCTATATCTGCACGACTTAGGATTGTTGAAAAATCCTTACTGGGATGCTTTGATAAATATCGGCGATAGTGTACCAGTCCTTTGACGTCAGATTGATCGTTCTTCCACGCCCAGTAAATCGCTGTTAGCTCATTAAAGTTGGGATTCAACTTTGAGATATTCTGACCTGTACCATCAGAAATATATTCCTCCGGTACTTGATTATGTAACAAGGTCCCAACAAAGATAGGCTGATATATGGTATCCGTCGGCATCTTATACGTTTTATGGGCTGCTACAAAAATTCTTATATTCATAACTATTCTTACTCCTTCACCGAAATGCGCAGGCTTTGTTCAGATTGTTTATTATCAAGAAAGTAATAAACATAGAAAAATGAAATTAAATACATCGTCAACGGACTATATGGTACAAAAGTGATAACCATTGTTGCTAACAATAATATGAGTCCCACAAGTTTTTCCTTTGTCTTCGATTGCGTTAAAGCAGTTGAGAAAAATGAAAATAATGGTAAAAAATATGCTACAAAAAGATAAATTCCACCATCACTCAAGATTTTCAATACTCCAGAAGTGAATCCCAAGGCACCGACACTTCCATCTTTCAGCCGCCATGCAGCCATCGAACTGTGGATCACGTGCATATTATTAAATCCATTCCCGAAGAAAGGATGCTTCATCCAAGCAATCATTCCCGCATGCAAGTCATCATTTCTCAGTGTTGCGGATGTTGAGCCTGTCTTTGAACTAAGGGCACTCTTGATGACCCATAATGATACACCTGCAACTATGGTAACCATTACTATCCCGACTGGAGAAATATGGGTAACATGGCGTCGAATGATATAGTATGCAACTGCTAACACACCAAAAATAATTCCAGTTGTCGAAAAAGTAGTCACTAACGTAATAAGTAAAATAATAATGACAGGCATACGATGCTCGTCTGAAATAAAGAGTTCCGCATATAAAGCGCAAAGTAGGGTGTACGCATACATAGGAGCTTCAAGAAATATACCTGTATTCCGTGTAATTACACCTGAAAAAATTGACTGTGTTTGTGTATCAAAATGGATCCAAAAATAATTTGTAATATTAGTACCTGACCAGCCCGAGTACATGGTATTTCCCTTTATCAGATGCAAATTAGAAAACAGTACCCAACAGGCTAAAGATAGAATCGAAAGCAATTGAACGATATTTACAAATCGATGAACGGAAACATTTAATTTTCCATCCAAGAATCGCGCGTACCAGTAGCATACACTTGCTGGGAAAAAAACCAAAAAAATAGAAATAAATTGTGTTTTCCCATAAAAGTCAGTCATAAAACAATAAAACATGATGTACATATAGTACACAAATAGAATGGTAATTAATTTAGTTCGATTCGAATTCAAATGTAACGCTATAACCTGGACTGCTACAAAAAACATGATGATACCAACACCAAAGGCCAGAACTCTCGCTGATGCAAACTTATTCAAAGTGTATACGGTGTTCGTACTCACTATAATTAAAAACATTATGAAGTACTCAACAGTCTTTTCAAACAAACTACTTTCTTGACTTACACTACTTTGCACGCGCAACTCTCCCCCTTATGCATATTAATCATCAAATAAACTGCTATAAATACTCTTTGCAAGATGCAACTTAGATACACCCGTGTTGGGATAGTTTTCACTACTAATTACGATTCGTTTTGATCCCGATCCAGCCATAACATACGTTCTAAAACCATGACTATTTATCGTATAGTACATATGATTATTTGACTTCCTCAAAACCTCTAGTTTTTGTCCATATTGATAAAGTGTTTTTTGGTAACTAGCACTAAGATTATCTGAACTCATTACACGAATAGTATTCAAAATATCAATCATCGACATACGAATTTGATCAGTCCCAAAAGTATACTTAGTATCAATTTCCTTATAGGGCTTATCGTACTGAGGTGCTCCGTCTGTCGTTTTCGACAAATGATAACTCACCGCATCCGTTCTTTCGGAAAATGATTGACTATCAATTATTCGACTACCATCTAGATCATTTTTTTGGAAGAATTGCGTCAGTAGAGCCTTGTACGAACTTCGGTTGATTCTCATCAGAACAATCGCCAATAAGATTTGATTTGCCTTCACTTGCTGAGAATCACTTTGAACCTTATTTGTCTTAAGGATCTCGAAAAACTTGTTAAGGGCACTTTTCTCATCTAGACCAGTCAATGAATTACTGTTAACACTGATATTAAGCTCATTATTTAGTAACCGGTTGGCAGTGACTGTTATTTTTCCATCCAATTCTGGCACATACTTATTAAGTTTTGTATCCATTGAAATTTTTGATTTTTTCAACGTATCCATCAATAACATGGCATTAATTACGGATTCTAAGTTACCGACTCTTACCGTTGAATTATAATTAAATGCTTGTTTCTCAGCTGCGCTGGCATACCCAGATCCCATGGAATTAACAATGTTGTCACGGTTCGAGACTATATAAGCGCCAATATAGTTCTGGCCCAATATCTTACGATTCAGTTTGTTTAATTCTGCACTGCGAAGCGTATTATACTGTGCAAAGTTTGTTGCCCGGGGCAATACTTGACTGCTTTTGACCATAGTCGTTTTATGACTTGCATTCAACATTGTAGAATATTTCGTGTAGAAAAAAATCAATGAGAAAAACAACACAACCATTCCCAATGAGATTGTAATTTTTCTTTTCACTGTCCTACCTCTTAACATCAATATATCCAACTATATTATAATCGTGTGCAACCATACCATGAATAACAGTATGCAAGTCCCTTTTTTTGGTGCTGTTCAAATCGATAACTAAGATAGTGCCATCCACTTGTTCTAGTACCGGAGCTGCCTCTTCTACAGAAGCGTTAGCCGCTAGATTTACTAAAATTAAATCAAACTTATCTAGCAACGTTGCATACAGTGTTGAGAATAGGTCAGTGCTCAGAACATCTACTGTCTCGTTTGACGCACCAGCATCCATTATTTGCCCTGCAGGTAATATGCTCAAATTTTTATTGGTATCAAGACTATGAATGTATGATTTATAATCTTCACTCTCATGTTGCAACAGCTCAAACAGCCCTTTATCCTGTTGAAAATGAAAGGCTTTCAGAAAATCATTTCTTTGATAATCAGTATCAATAATTAGCACCCTTTGCCCATTTCGAGCACACATTAACGCATAATTAGCAATAAAAGTACTTTGAGAGAGGCTATTGTTCACATTCATCACGGCAAATGATTTTTCAGCTGATTGCTTACTAATTTTCATTTTGATTTTTTTAAGTGAAATCCGCATATCTAGCATTCTTAACTCCTCCAATTCATAAGTTACTTACCTTTAATTTCTAGTTCGCCTAGATATGGGACTTGATACACCTTTTCTGGAAACTTTGCATCTTCAACTCTTCCTGAACGAATGAATCGCCAAACTGAAATTAGACCAAATAACAAGAAAGCTGGGATGAAGATTAAACCAGCTATTTTCACATAATTCACACGATTGGGCTGACTAGCATTACTTGCTTTTGAAAGAACACTAACATTCACACCAGAAATGTATTTTCCGGCATTTTTAATAAAGATTTCTAGTGTCTCATTAGCTAAAAACTGTGAAAATTCAGCATTTGAAGAGGTCGCAACAATAGTAAAGAATACAGAGTTATCTCCAGACTCCACTTGAATCGAATAATCCTTATTCTTCCATTTCTTTTGTGCTGAAACTTTCTGATCTAACATACGTCTAAAGTTTTTGGTTTTTACGTACTGAGAATACGTGCTGATTTGAGATGCGTTGTTATCATTTTGGGAAAGTTGAACATTGGAACTATATTCTGGACTTTTAAGAAAAGTCACAGCTAGCACCCCCACAGCTGCCACAACAATAGATGCAATTACTACTTTTAAAAGATATTTTATTATAATATCTTTAATTAATGGAAGATCCCACTTAATCACCGTTTTCATTTTTCATTTCCTCATAAAAATAATATTTTCCGACATTCATCCTAGCCAATATTTTCGAACAATCTGCTGTCAAAAATATTATGTACAACTAGTACCAAAGTACTAGTCCGTATCGATAATACTTTAAGCAAATTCACCATTCACCGTCACCAACGCCGCATGAATCACTTGGTGCATATCGTAATAACGATACTGCCCTAAGCGCCCACCAAAAATCACGTTGCCTTCTTGCTTTGCAAGTTCAGCATATTGCTTATACAACGTGTTATTGCGAGTATTATTAACTGGGTAATATGGTTCGTCTCCACGTTTCCAATTAGCTGGATATTCCCGGGTGATGATTGTCTTACCTTTATCACCTTTACCAAATTCAAAATGCTTGTGTTCAATGATCCGAGTATAAGGCGTTTCTGCATCCGTATAGTTGATTACGGCATTGCCTTGATAGTTGTCGACATCACGTTCTTCAGTTTCAAAACGAAGGGAGCGATATTCGAGTTCACCCAATTGATAATCGAAGTATTGGTCAATCATTCCAGTAAACACAATTTTTGGATAGTCAGCCAAATACTGATCTTTGTGGGCAAAGAAGTCTACCCCAGTCTCAACATCGATTTCTGGGTGATCCAACATTTTTTCGACGATTTGCGTGTAACCACCGATTGGAATCCCTTGATAAGTATCATTGAAGTAGTTGTTATCGTATGTGTAGCGGACTGGTAGTCGACGAATGATAAATGCTGGTAAGTCGGTCGCCTTTTGGCCCCATTGTTTTTCGGTGTAGCCCTTAATCAATTTTTCATAAATATCAGTACCAATCAACGATATTGCTTGTTCTTCAAGGTTCTTAGGTTCGCCGCTTAACTGAGCAGCGTCTTTTTGTTCCTGAATTTTTGCTTGTGCCTCTGCAGGTGTCCGAACTCCCCACAGTTCACTAAACGTATTCATATTGAAGGGTAAGTTATACATATGTCCTTTATAATTTGCGACTGGACTGTTTGTATAACGATTAAATTCGGCAAATTGATTAACATACTCCCAAATCTGTTTATCAGAAGTATGGAAGATATGAGCACCATATTGGTGAACTTGAATTCCATCTACTTCTTTGGTATAGATATTTCCGGCAATGTGATCCCGCTTTTCAATCACCTTGACGTGTTTACCGCGCAATGCTGCTTCATGGGCAAAGACTGCACCGAAAAGTCCGGCACCAACAACCAAATAATCATACTTACTCAATTTAATTTCCTCCAAGAATATAAAGTCTCATCATGCCATTATATCAAAAAAATTTTAATGTAAAAGGGCAATCGTTATATTGTTGTATAAACATCGATAAAAAAGACGACTATTTTTACAATAGCCGTCCAAAATAATTATAGTATTATCTACCCAATCCCAAAGAACCCATGCATAAACAACGCCGCACAAGCAGCCCCAACGAAAGGTGCAATCCCAGGAACAATGATCCCGTATTGCCAGTCGCTGTCAGCCTTGTTCTTAATTGGTAAGATGGCGTGGGCGATCCGTGGGCCCATGTCCCGTGCAAGGTTCATGGCGAATCCAGTTGGGCCACCTAGCCCCATCCCAATGGCCCAGACTAAGAGCCCAACACCAATCGGCACGATCCCCGGCGTCTTCACTTCAGAAATAGCTAAAATCCCAGAAATAAAAATAAATGTATCGAAGAATTCGACGAAGAAGTTCCGTGGTAAGTTCCGCACAGCGGGTGCGGTTGAGAATAAGTTCCGAATCGTAATTGGGGAAATCTCATCAGCAGAAGCGGCAAAATGGTCCGCATACATGATCCAGACGATCACGGCACCAACAACCCCACCCAAAACTTCTGCAACTGAATACGGGATAAACAATGACCATGAAAGGTTCCCTAAAATACATTGGGCTAATACCATGGCCGGGTTAATGCAGACATTGCCGAAAATGAAGAGAGCAATTGTAATCCCAAACCCCCATGTTGTAATTGCGAAGATATGGCCGGAACCGCGATACTTGGTCCCCTTTAAAACCTCACTACAATGTACACCGACACCAAAAATAATCATCAAGGCGGTTCCCATGAACTCTGCCAAAAGCTGATGAATCACTATCTTTCTCCTCCTGTGGCGTTGTTACGCCTGTTTATTTTGAAATAGACGCCACTTACTTTCAGAAAGCACCGGCACTTTTTTCACACGAACACCATTATACACAAAATCCGAATCGTTTAATATGTAAATCGCAAAAAGTTTTGATTTTACAGGATTAAACGTTCGGATTCAATTAAAAGGTTCTGATTATTCTTTTTTAGTTGTTTTTTTGCGTTTGAAGAATTGTCGACGAATGCGGCGAATCATCCGTGGAGACTTTGGCTCAATCTTATGCTCAAACCATTCCTGCACCGACGCATTGACGACACCACCAAACATCAAGAGAATCCCGGAAAAATTCAACCAGAACATCAGTACAATTAAACTCCCAATCGTTTGGTAAGTCGTAATCCGTTTAGCAAATAATTCGATGTACACCCGGAACCCTTGCGAGATCACGATCCAACCAATCGTCGTGACTAACGCCCCCGTCCAAATGTAACGCAATTTTACCTTGGCGTTCGGTACAAAGTAATACAACAACATGGCGACGACGAACATCCCAACAAAGGTAATCAAGTTTTTGTTTTCCAACAACTGATTGATCCAATTCGGAATGATGGCACGCGTGAGATTCGTCAAATTCAAGATTACGTCTAGAATCAACTGACTCAACGTGAAGAAAATCGCCAGCCCTACGATGAGGAGTAATAGTCCCAACGTTAAGAAAAAGGCAATAATTCGCGTCCATACGGCATTTTGGGCATCCGTGACCCCGTACGCCTCATTTAGACTCCTGCGAATTGCCGCAATGATTTTAGACGCCGACCAGACTGTCACCAAAATCCCAATTGACAAACTACTGCTGCTGCCACTAGACAGAAATGAAACTAAAATCGGCTTAAACGTCTGGTAGACATTACTAGGAATAACTTCCTGAGCGTACGCTAAAATCTGTCCAGACTTCAAATCAAACCGGGCTATGAGGTTTCCGGCAATCAAGATTATCGGGGCAATCGACATTAACGCGTAGTAGGCCAGCACAATCGCATTATTGCTGACATTGGCTTGTCCATACCGCCGAATAATAATTTCCAGGCTTTTCGTAATTTTAGGGTAACGGGCTTTTAAATTCATTCATTTATCCTCAACGCTCACTTATAGTATTTACAATTATACAATGGAATGCCGCGGGAAACACCTTTTATACTAGGATTAGTGCTTTCGGCGAATAGACTAGTCGGTCCAATCAGATCAATTGATGGCAATACCTGGCCGCTGACGAGTAAAATCCGCTTATCTCCCAGCCGTCAGCCACTTTGACAAAATCAAGTAGCTGCCTAGACGCTCAGTAGTACTGGGCCCATCCAAATTTTAACGCAAAAAAATAACCGGTATTGATACCCCCGCGGCATCCATATCCGGCTCTTTCACATCTTTACGGAAGAAATGAAAATTTTTATCACTATGTCAGTGCTTAATATTACACTGTTTATACAAAAATGTAAATAAATTAATGTGTACCAATTTTTTTCATAATCGCTTGTAAGATGTATTCCGCAGCATGACCATCGCCATAAGGATTTTTAGCGTCTGCCATCCGTTGGTACGCTGCGGAATCATCTAACAGGCTGGTCATTGCTGCCGCAACCTGCTGACCATCAGTGCCGACTAATCGTAACGTCCCCGCGGTGACCCCTTCCGGTCGTTCAGTAGTATCACGCAATACGAGCACCGGTTTATTCAGTGACGGGGCCTCTTCCTGCACCCCACCCGAATCCGTCATAATGAAGTAACTGCGCGCCGCCATGTTGTGAAAATCAAGCACGTCGAGCGGGTCAATGAGGTGAATGCGATCGGTATGGCCGAGGATACGTTTGGCGACTGTCTGCACTGCCGGACTCAAGTGTACTGGGTAGACCACTTCGACATCGGGATGCTGAGCAACCACTCGTTTGATGGCGACAAAGACCGCTTCCATCGGGGCGCCCTGATTCTCACGCCGATGCATCGTGAGTAAGATCATCCGGTGCCCAGGCTGAATCAAATCAAGCGCAGCGTGTTGATAGTCCATCGAAACCGTCTGTTTTAAGGCATCGATGGCCGTATTGCCCGTTACCGTGATGGCCGTATCCGGATGGTTTTCCTTTAATAGATTCTGCCGACTTAATTCGGTCGGTGCAAAGTACATGTCGGCCAGCACGTCGGTCAGCTGCCGATTCATCTCTTCAGGATATGGCGAGTACTTCTGCCATGTCCGCAACCCCGCTTCCACGTGTCCGACTGGGATTTGATGATAGAAAGCACTCACACTAGCTGCAAACGTCGTGGTTGTATCGCCATGCACCAGCACGATATCAGGCTTGACTGTATCCATAATTGCATCTAGCTTCGTCAGTACCCGGCTGGTGATACCAGCTAACGTCTGATTAGGCTTCATGATATTCAAATCATAGTCCGGCGTAATGTGAAAAATCGTGAGCACCTGGTCTAACATCTCGCGGTGTTGAGCCGTCACCACCGTTACCGGTTCAAATTGTGGCTGTTGCTGCAACTGCAACACGATGGGCGCCATCTTAATTGCTTCTGGCCGCGTGCCGAAAATCGTCATTACCTTAATTGGTTTTGTCATTAACTTTCACCTGCATCATTTAGTTTCTAATCTCATCATAGCGTTAGTTACGTCGTGGCGCCATCATTTCGAGTAAAAGTTTAGTTATTTTCAAGGATTCAGCCAAACGGACGGGTAAGCAAAAACACCACCTTGATTGCAGGCACACGTTCTCCCGCAATTAAGATGATGTTCAGCCCGTACCGTTTCTAAAAAGGTACCGTCTTCAATAAAATATCACGAATCTTATACGCTACCTGGTTGTCACCACCAAAAACACCCTGATTTTCAAATAAGACTAAGGCGACTTTGGCATTTCGCGACCCCATATAGTAGCTATGAAAATTATTGTCATTGCCACCCACTCGAATCAACTGGCCTGCCTGGTAATAAACGCCTGCCGAATATTTAATTTGAAAATTATCCGCAAGTGACTTTAAACCGGCTTCGCCAACTAGCTGGCCGCTTTGAAGCCCATACATAAATTTATAATAATCCCCCACACTCATATATAGACTACCACAGCCTAATTCACTAGATTGTAACGGCTTAGAAATGATGCCACTCTGACCAAACCCATTAGCCAAGCGATACGAAGTCGGGTTGATCACATTGCCCGGAATATCGTTATATTCATAGGTATGTTTTAATCCCAATGGCCGAATGATGTCATTAGTCAAAGCCGCCTGATAGGATTTATGCGTCACTTTGCGAATAACCCCTGCCAATAAGGTAAAGTTCGCGTTGGAATAGGCATAAGCATGATTATTCGTCGACCGTAAATGTTGCAGTGTAAAGTTCAGCCGCGCCGTCTCCGTTGGTAAAATCGTCTTTGGTGTTATCTCAGTCATCCGAATACCGGAACGATGGTCTAATAGTTCACGTATCGTAATCTGGTTGGCGTACGGAATTTCCGGGTAAAAGTGACTCAGCTTCGTTGTCAGACTCAGCTTACCTTGATTGATCAGTTTTTGAACCATCACGCCAGTCACAGCTTTTTGTAATGACGCTAATGGATAAGCCTCCGTCGCAGTATTGCGGACTTGATTGGCATCATCCGCATAACCATACGTTCGAACCCGGACCCCCGCCGGACCGTTCGTGGTCAGTAATAGTGTCCCCATAATATGATGACTTTTGATCAACTGATCGATTTGCTTGATTGCCTGGGCCTCAGTAAGCTGGCCGGGCTTCACTTTAGGCTTAGTCGTCGTTTGCTTTTTCGTCGCGGATTTGATTTTTGACGCTGCCTGCTGTACTTTAATTGTCTTTGGTGTCACTTGCTGTGCTCCTTGACCTAATTGCTGTGATCCCCACACACCCACGCCAATCAACCCCAGTAAGATTGGCAATAAACTTAATAACCAACGCCGTTTGTTCATCATGATCCCCCCTGTTCCTGATGAGTCGCCCGTCAAATCTGACTTGACTACTATTTAATTGCCCCAAGCATACGCCCTCACTTCTGACTTTGCATTAAAATGCGAATTATTGTTAGTCCGCCGAACCAAATCGCAAGCGCTATCAACAGCACGGTTTTACCACAATCACTAAAAATTCATCAAAATTTAGTTAATTTAACTCGTGCAATTTCCGAACGTGACCATTAAAATGAAGATTATAGTTAACTTATTCAAGGAAGGATGATCATATTGAGTCAAGCAACCGATTATGTCCAACATGTTTACCAAGTCATTGAACACCGTGATCCGAACCAAACCGAATTTTTAGAGGCCATCAACGACGTCTTCAAAACGATCACGCCAGTCCTCGAACAACATCCAGAATATATCGAAGCCAATGTTTTGGAACGTTTGACCGAACCAGAACGGATTATTCAATTCCGGGTTCCTTGGCTCGACGATGCTGGTCATGCACGAGTCAACCGTGGGTTCCGAGTACAATTTAACTCAGCAATCGGTCCTTACAAGGGCGGCTTACGGTTACACCCATCCGTTAATCTGAGTATCGTCAAATTCTTGGGCTTTGAACAGATCTTCAAAAATGCCCTGACCGGCCTACCAATTGGCGGTGGTAAAGGGGGCGCTGATTTCGACCCTAAGGGCAAATCAGACAACGAAATTATGCGCTTCTGTCAGAGTTTCATGACCGAACTGAGCAAGTACATTGGTCTCGATACTGACGTTCCTGCTGGTGATATCGGTGTTGGTGGCCGCGAAATCGGCTTTTTATACGGCCAATACAAGCGACTCCGGGGCGCTGACCGCGGCGTACTCACCGGTAAAGGATTGAACTATGGCGGTTCGTTAGCCCGGACTGAAGCTACCGGTTATGGTCTCGCCTACTATACCAACGAAATGCTCAAGGCCAACCAGCTTTCCTTCCCTGGTCAACGCGTTGCCATCTCTGGCGCTGGTAATGTCGCCATCTACGCGATTCAAAAAGTTGAAGAACTCGGCGGCAAGGTGATTACCTGCTCCGACTCAAACGGTTACGTTATTGACGAAAACGGTATCGACTTCAAGATCGTTAAGCAGATCAAAGAAGTTGAACGCGGTCGCATCAAGGACTACGCCGACCGTGTGGCCAGTGCCAGCTATTACGAAGGTTCCGTCTGGGATGCCCAAGTAGCCTATGATATCGCACTACCTTGCGCGACCCAAAACGAAATCAGCGGTGATCAAGCTAAAAACTTGATTGCCAATGGTGCCAAGGTCGTTGCCGAAGGAGCTAACATGCCAAGCAGTCCAGAAGCCATTGCGGCATACCAAGCTGCCAGCTTGCTATATGGTCCGGCCAAAGCTGCCAATGCTGGTGGCGTTGCCGTTTCCGCCCTTGAAATGAGCCAAAATAGTATGCGTTTGAGCTGGACTTTTGAAGAAGTCGATAATCGCCTCAAGCAAATCATGCAAGATATCTTTGCACACTCCGTTGCCGCTGCCGACGAATACCACGTTAGCGGTGATTACCTGAGTGGTGCTAACATTGCTGGCTTCACAAAAGTTGCTGACGCCATGTTAGCGCAAGGCTTAGTTTAAGCCAACTACATTTAATCGCATCAAAAAAACGGATTGTCATTATCGACGTCCGTTTTTCATTATTATTAATCATAAAATCAAGTTAAACCTTATCAGCCGGATAACCCGTGTGGGCAACCAGTTGCGCATAGGTTTCATGTAACGTCACGGCCGCGACCCGCCAGCCGACCTTCAAAAGCGGAATCAACCGCAGTGGGTCTTCTACCGGCACTTGATGTTCATGGGCGAACTTACAAATCGCCGGTAAAACTTCCATATCAGAATTAGCAAAATAATAATTACCGCTATCAGTCAGCACAAAGATCGTCGCCCGAAATGCGTGGCGTGGGTCGAGTCCTTCCGTTACGTGACACCGAATCGCACCGATCTGAATTCGCCGCACCGCACTCAGTGGCATTTCACCCAGATTGCGTCCTTCTGGTGACCACAAAACGACCTTTGTCGGGGTCAGTTCGACCATTGCGTACTTCTCGCTCGACGTCCCCGATAAGCGCCGTAACCAGTTACGTTCTGGTTTTGGCTTTGGATACTCCTGTCCCTGAATCTCAAAATGAAATGGAACCACGCACTTTTGCGCCCGCTCAATGGCCCGATAATGACCCGCAATTTGATGGTTCGTAAAAACAGATGCCATTGGTTTAAACATAACACTCACCCCTCTCACCGTCAGTATACGCTTTCATGTGACAATTTACAGTGATTTCATCACGACAGTTTTCATTTTTTGTCGCAGTGTTCGGCTGAAAATAAGATAAAAATAGCGGCCAAATTACAGCGTAACTTGGCCACCACGATACTTACCAGCTTGGCTCAAACTATGTGTCAATATTCACTGCCCCTATGTGTGCTGACCGACTTGCGGTCACCCCCGCTTTGAACCATTCCGATAAGCCTGGATCAAAGTAATAATTGCTGAAGTCACCAATCAGACCTTCTGACCTCGTCATTGCAACCGCAGTTGCCTAGTCAACTCTGACCATCATTATTATAGCACCTTTGTTAACGGTTACACAACGCTAGAACTCATTCCTTAAGTCATCAAAAAAAGCTTGCCAGTTTGACAAGCTCTTGGATTACGCTTATTCAGCATCATTGGTCTGGCTATCATCAAAGTCAGCTGGCATGATGGCAAAGTTGCTAGCTTCAGTTGACAATAATGCTGCATAGGCCCGGACTTTGGCAGACAACGCTGGAATGATGGCACCATTCAAATTGTTCAACATTTCTTGTTCGTCGTCTTCAATTGATTTGTTGTCAGATTGACGTTCAATAATTCCCACCATCTCACCACTTAGGCGTACAATCGCAAAAACGGTCGCGGATAAGTCGAACATTTCTTCTTTATAGGTCACTTGTAATTGAGCCTGCACAACGTCATCGCCAAACGTCTTCTTAACATCTGGATTGGCGGTCGTATAGCTGAATTGCCCCTGACCAGGATTGTCATCGTCTTCAGAACGATCATAAACGATTTGGAAATGTAAGTCTTGGATTGCTGAGTTTAAGATTTCAATATTCATTTAGCCAAACTCCCTTTTATATATTACTCCCACCATAAAGGAAAACTTGGCAAAATACAATCAAATTTGCCGGCTTTTTGTGAATAATCCGTTAATATGCCGTTAACGTTTTGTAAAGTCAGTAACGGACCTTAGGTTGACGCTGACTCGAATTACTTATACACTAAATAAGGATTTTAGTTAAGGGGGGCGTTCTATCATGTCGATCCACCGAGGATTACCAGTGCTCGTCATCCTGGCCGTCTGTGGCGGTTTACTGACCCTGCCGGCAACCAATGCACAAGCCTTGTGAGTTCGGGGAACCCGTGTCACAATGCGAGTCAAGCACCGGGCGAAGCCGTCGAAGCACCACTACTCGAAACGGTCAGCCCGCTCACACAACGCCAGGCATCATCATTAATTTATTGCAAATCTAACTAAAAAACGATTAGCGTCTCGTAACCGGGACGCTAATCGTTTTTGTCGTTCTATTCACTGCATGTATAACTTTCTTAACCAGATCGCTCACCAGTGTTGTCTTAACAGCAGTATCACTACCACACAACGTAACTAATTTTGTACCCGTTGTGCGTTTTTTTGACGAACCTTGTCAGGCATCGTTTCAGCCAGTAAGTACTGTCGAATCAGGCTGACGATTTGCTTATTCTGTGGTAGATCAGAGTGCGCCGTATTCGCCCCCGTTACAGTAATCTCCGTAAAATGCTTGACCTGATCTTGAAAGATGTACTTACCGTAGTTAACGCTGTTATACGGCACCGTCCCATCACTGGTATAGTTTTCCGTCCCCGCAATCGAGTAAACGGTTAACGATTCCGGCAAACCAGTCCGATAACGGTAAAGTTCCTTGAACATGCTCGTCTTGGCGGTCGTACTTGTCGATTCCATATTGTACGGCGAGGCAATCGTCATTAACCGGTCAATATGAACCTTCGGACTTTCCTTTAGATAGCGCTCTAAAAAGAGGGTCCAAATGAGGCCACCATTGGAATGACCTAGCGCATAAAAGTGATTAAAGTGATACGTTTTGACCAACGCCTTGAATGCCGTATTCAACCAGACAGCTTGCTTATCAATATTAGCTTTACCATCACGATTATTCGCGAAGCCAATCACGATGAACGGCTCATTATCATTAGCAGCAATCGAACCACTATACTTAATTGTCCCATCCGTCTGAACTGTCAGCTTCAATACACTGTGTTTTTTCGGCGTTTCCTTCCCCAACTCGGTAATCAAACTATCAAACCGGTTCTGTGACGCACTCGATCCGGGGACCATAATAACTGGTGCCATCCGCGTCCGACCAGTGTTTTTCAGCGTCTTGATATTCGCTTGACTCCACGTGTAGGCCGGCCAACAGATCCCGACTAACAAACCGATTCCAAGAAGCCACCGCCACCAATATCGTTTAAGCATCCGCCTTCGCCTCCTCCTCAACCTGGTTTGCCAATAGGACAAATGGCAAGTAGATTGCTGTGGCTACCGCTATATTGATCAGACTAACGATGAAGGCCCGCCAGTCGCCACCAGTTCCCAGCCAACCGGTCAAGAAGCCCGGCATCGTTCTACCAACCGGATAAACGACCGGCGGCATCCATTGAAGCTTCAACGCGCACCACGTGATGACCATGCTAGCCAGTGGCGCTAATAGAAACGGAATCGCTAAAATCGGACTATAAGCAATCGGTAAGCCGACGAGCAACGGTTGGTTGATATTAAACAGTACTGGCAAGGCACTGGTCTTGGCCACCGTTCGATAATTACGGTTACGTGAACGCCACAAAATTGCAATCAATAACGCTAACGTCATTCCGGGACCACCTACGTTCGCAAACGCATCAAATAACGTATGGAGCGTTACTGGATTTGGCGCGCCCCACGCCGAACCGTGTTGCAACGCATATTCCAAATTTTGAACCGTACTCGTAGTACTGTTACCACTAAAGTCAACCGGACCGATAATCCCAATTAACCAGTATAAATTGCTGAGTGATGCCACGCCAATTATCGCTAGTAGCGACGCCCCCGGATTACTGAATGGTAAGGTGAAGACCGCGTAAAACAGGCCGTTTAATCCCCCTTTACTGACAAAACTAATACCATACCCGATGGCACTGAACACCAGCAAAGCAGCGACTATCGGTAACCAGTTCGCGTGTGCCCGCGCTAGCAAGTGCGTCTGGGTCTCGATCTCCTGGTGGATGTGTGGATACCGTGTCAAATGACTGAACAACCAACCAGTCAACAGGCCCACCAATAGTGCGAGGAAGATGCCCTGAGTTCCCAAATTATCTTCTAAAAACCGACTGCCAGCAGGCTGACCCTGGGTACTAAAAAAATTATAATTGATATTAAGCATGATAAAACTAATTGCCGCCGTCAATCCCGCTAACAAATTATCACGCTGAGCACTCCGCGCGACAAAATTAGCGGCTGAAAAAGCCGCAATCACGGCAAGAATGCCGTTGATACTCAGATTAAGCATCGTCGTGTAAGCTGCCAAATATTTAAAACCCGGCAGCCAGTGACTGAGATAATAAATATGATTCAAAAAACCATTGCGCTGAAAGATTGCCTGGTTCATAAAACTAACGTACGCCCCAACTAATGCGAATGGAAAAAGCAGCGTTAACGTATCACGTAAGGCGCGCCAATAACGTTGCCGCTCAACGACCCGTTCAAAGGTCAATAGGCTGTTCTGTACATGCTTTAACATACCTAACCCCCAAAAGAAATTTACTGTCTATAATATACGCTAGTTCATCGACCCTGCCCACTAGGTGCGTTTAATTTTATTGCCCAACACTAATCCATTATAATTATCGTAAAGATAACTGGAGGTGGTTATAATGCCAAGCCGTTACACAAATATTTTAGTACCCGTTGACAGTTCCGATGCTGCACAAGCCGCTTTTACTGAAGCGGTCAACATTGCCCAGCGGCACCAAGCAAACCTGACTGCGCTCTACGTGGTGGATGACAGCGCCTACCACACCCCCGCACTCGACCCGGTTCTATCTGAATTACTAGACGCGGAAGCCGCTCACGCAAAGGATGCCATGCGGCAGCGACAACAATTCGTCGCCACCACGTCCGCACCGAATTTAAAAACTGAAATCAGCTACGGGATTCCAAAACACACCATTGAGGACTATGCCAAGCAACATCCCGAAATTGACTTGATCGTGCTCGGCGCCACTGGTACCAACTCGCCCCATCGCGTAGCCGTTGGTTCAACGACCAGCTACGTCGTGGATCACGCCCCTTGCAACGTCATCGTCATTCGTTAATCGCAACGCCCGCTACTAGTCATTTGGACTGGTAGCGGGCGTTTAGACTAATACAGTATTCATTTCGATTTCATATCATTTGTGGCTACTTAAACCCAAAGCACCGTTTCAAGGTAACGTCACTAAAACGCTGCCCTGAAACGGTGCTTTCTAATATTCAACTGACCCCACCCGGACTCGAACCGGGATCAACCGCTTAGGAGGCGGGTGCCCTATCCAGTTGTGCTATGAGGCCATTAACAATCCGTAAAATATCATCTCACGGATTGTGCATTTTGGCAATTACTGATTGCTAAAGCGATCACGATTTTTCTTGCGCATCCCTTTTTTCTTAGAATGCTTATTGTGACCTTTCTTCTTTTTAGGTGTTGCCGCAGCGGGCCGCTTCCGGCTCGTCTCCACTCGCTTAACCTCATCTGGGTGACCAGCACTCACGACCCGGTGCCGACCGTTAGCCGCGTTGCCAGCCGTTTCTGGATGGTCGAACGTTAACGGTGGAACAACTTTATCTGGTTTCGTATCAACAATATGATAATCGACCAAGTAACCCGGCTTGATTTCATAGTCAGTCGTCGCCATCAGCTTCTTAAAGTCGCGGACATCATGGTCGTCACCGAACGTCAAGACTAGTCCATCAGCACCCATGCGGCCTGTCCGACCACTCCGGTGAATATAAGTCGTGACATCTTTAGGTAGCTGATAGTTGATCACAGCTGGCAATTCAGGCACGTCTAGACCCCGAGCCGCCAAATCAGTGGTCAACAACAGCCCGACTTTGCCTTGCCGGAATAACCGCAACGCTTTTTCACGTTCAACCTGACGTTGATTACTGGTCAAGGCAACGTAACTCACGTGCTGGTGTCGTAATTCTAAGGCGACATGTTGGAGTTCCTGCATCTTATTGAAGAAAACGAGGGCCCGCATATGGTCAACACGACTAATCCGTTTCAGTAAGTCCACCCGGTGCCGATTACCCACTTGCATCGTCCGGTGCCGAACCACCCCCTGGGTCTGATCAATGGCCCGCACATCGATTTTTTCAACATGCTGACCAAACCAGCGTGGCAACTCATCTAAAATTTTAGTTTCGGTTGCTGAGAAGAAGCCTAATTGTAACGTTTCAGCAAATGTAGCGTCGAGAATTTCACGAATCTGATCCAAGGTTTCATCTGTCAGTAATTCATCGGCTTCGTCGACGATCATCATCTTCAAATGCCCAAGCTTGATCTTACCATCCGCAATCAGGTTAGTAATCCGCCCCGGCGTCCCAACAATTACTTCAGGATGCTTTTTGAGCTTTTCCATCTGCCGCTTAACGTTAGCCCCCCCCGTAATCGCGAGGACTTTGGCATCGATCAACTGGCCCCACTCGCGCACCACGTTGGTTGTTTGCATTGCGAGTTCTTGTGATGGCGCTAAGATCAGTGCCTGCGTACCTTCTCCGACCCGCAACGCTTCGAGCATTGGCCACGTAAACGCTAGGGTCTTACCAGACCCCGTTGGTGCGAGTCCTAACACCGATTGACCAGCTGCAAGTGGCTCGGCCACTGCCGTTTGAATCGGCGACAACTCGGTGAACCCCGCCGCCGCAAATTTAGTTTTAAATACGTCTAACATAGTGCCTCATTTCTATTTATCGGTATCAGGGGCTTCACCCGTAAAATATAGGTGCCCTGACTGCCGCAAATTAAATAATAGTTTATTAACATTTCGACTAAGTTGCCGCCAAGCTAAGTATTCCGTCTGGTGATTGCTTGGGTCATTGATAACGGTTGCGAAGTCGCGCGCCTCGGCCAGCATTGGATTGGTATCGGGTTGCGCCCCAATCGCATGCTCCTGACCATCCTTATCTTGATAAGTGATTTGTCCAAGTTCAGCAGGATTATCCATCACAATAGCGTCGCGCAGACCGTTGATTTCAGATGGCAAGAACGAATTACTAGTCTTACCAACGTTCAAGGTCACCGTAAAGTCAGCGTAGCGTAAAATAGCCACACCCTTACCGTCAACGCCCGTTCGAATCAAGGTTGGGTAGTAAGCCACCTCTTCCGGCATGCCGAACCAGCCGACCGCATCGTAGGCCAGGTACACACCTAAATCCTGAAGCGCCCCACCGGCAAAGTTCAACGAGAAGATATTCGGTTCTTCACCAGCCAAGACGGCGTCATACCGTGACGAGTACTTCATGTAAGTCAACGTCGCACCCTGAACTAAGGATAACTTTTTAATCTGATCCTTGACGCGTTGGAAATTAACTTCGTGAATCTGGCGTGCTGCTTCAAATAATAGGACATCAGGGTGAGCCTTTAAAACGGCATCTAACTGTTCAAATTCTTGTTGGTTCGCCACGGCTGGCTTCTCGACGATGACGTGCTTACCATAGGCGATTGCTTGTTTAGCCTGGGCAAAATGCAGACTGTTTGGTGATGCAATGTAGACCGTATCAAAACTACCCCGACTGAAAAATGCATCTAAATCCGTAAAAGTCTCATCGGCATGATTCTTGGCGGCAAAAGCCTTCGCGGTCTCAGCATGGCGGGAATAAACACTCGTCAATTGCCATTCACCAGAGGCAGCGGCAGCATCAATAAATTGTTGTGTAATCCAATTCGTTCCGATAATTCCTAATTTTAACATCGATTTGACTCCTCTCAACGGCGCTAGTCAACCAGTCGTGATTGGTGGCGCTTACTCGTGCGTTTAGTTTATAATTCTATTTTACCAGTTTTCGCCGTTAAGTTGGGCCATAAGGATCAAAAGTCACCCGCTATTTTGCGCATAAAAAAAGAGCCGCCACACGGGCAGCCCTTTTAAAAGCTAAGCTTATTGAGGAACAACGTTAGCAGCTTGTGGGCCACGATCGCTTGATTCTTCATCAAAGGTAACTTTTTGGCCTTCTTCTAAGGTCTTGAAACCGTCAGTTTGGATAGCTGAGAAGTGAACGAATACATCGTTGCCATCTTCACCAGTAATAAAGCCATAACCCTTATCAGCATTGAACCATTTTACAGTACCATTTTTCATGAACTAAATCCTCCTAGGATATAAAAATAAAAAGTAACTAACACATGTTATTAACACCTATAAAGAATTTACGGTAACACAATTAAATGATACTTTAAAACTTCACATAAATGCCAATCACATTATATAGATTAACACACTCACCCAGTAATTTCCAATCAGAACACAAATTAATTCAAAAAAATTAGTTACCGCCCTTCCGAAATTGATAAAATATTACGTTCATTACCCGCAGGTAACAGTGACATAAAGGCTTTAATAAGAATCCACTTATTACGTGACGTTAACGCCGTTTTAGTGGTATATTTTAATTATAGATTTATTCAGAAAGAAGGTTGATCCAGTGAAGCGGCGTGGCGCAATATTATTTGGTTTATCATTACTTGCAGGACTTTCTAGTACACTACTCCACAAACGGCACCCTAGTACGATCGCTGACGGTGACTTAGCGGTTTTCTACGCGGGAACTTGGACCTATCGTGATGAGGCTCATCACCGGGACCACACGTTGGAGATTGATCCCAACATGATGATTCGCATCGACGGGCGCTCGGTACCAGCCACCGTCGAATCCATCTCATCGAGTGCGCTCGTCTTACTTGATCAATATGGATTTCACCTTGAGGTGCGGGCTAATGAGCAACGACCTGTAACCCTCTTTGACGAAGCCGATGATCGCAGTTATGTCATCTTATCGCCAAATACCTAATGACGCTAGTGACGTCCTAAGGATTTTAATAGGTCGCCATCAAAATAAGTCGCAAGTTCAAGAAGAGTCTTGAACTTGCGACTTATTTTTAGTCAGCCTAGCAGCTAATAAGCTGTTAATTTAATTTGTGAAATAAGTTATTCAAGGATTAGGCCTTAATTTAAGCCCTGCGCCACAACTTTATTGTACGCTGTCACACTACCGTTGAATAGAATTCCAGCGAACTCTTGACGAGTCCCGTTCTGGCGGTAAACGGCGCGATCGGAATAATGCATAAACATCACTCGTTGTCCCTGTTGGTGGGTCTTCGCCGTGTCCAGCCATAAGTCAGTGTCTTTTAGTGCGGGCTTAACGATCTGCTTGGCAACTGCGGGCGTTGACCATACGACGCAGGAGCGATTATAATCCTGGTTCAACGTGGTCACTAATGCCTTAAGCTTGGCACGACTTTTTCGAACCGCAATCGTCTGGTCCGTGTAGTCACCGTAGTATTGCACTTGAATCGCAATTGGTAAATTGCCGATGCTATCCCCGACCGTTTTCTCGAAATAGGCCGCTTGGGCCGCAGCAGTCGATGAAAAACTAAACGTATGGATTACGCCAACACCTAAACTTGTGCCAACGATTCGTTCATAATTGCTTGCAAAGTTATCATCCGTATAACTAGCTCCTTGAGTAGCGTGTAAATAGACAAACTTGAGCCCATCATTTTGCAAGGCCGCAAAATCTAAATAACCGTCATTTTGTGACACAGCAACCCCACGGACATCAAACCCACTCACGACAGCGTCACTACGCCAACGTAACCAAGCCAAGCCGCCCCAAACGCTGCCAATGATTATTAATAGAACTAATAACCAGCCCAGTCGATAACGCCACCGCGCCCACCGCGTTTTTGCGTATACTGGTCGATAATGTTGCCGCTTTGTCATCTCATCAATCCTTTGCCTACAGCATTAAAGCTCCGTTCGTGTTTGACTAATGGCCTCGCGAACCCGGCCAAGACTTTCTGCCATTTCGATATTGCCATGAACAGCAGTCATCAAGAAGAGACTATCGATAATACTCATCTGGGCAATCAACGAAGTCAGCCCTTCCGAACGATAGTTAATTTCTTCTGCAACTGAAATAAAGGCAACGGTACTGTCCTTAGCCAGGGGCGAGTTACCGAAGCTAGTTAACGCGATCACTGGCACACTTTGTGAAGTCAGGGTAGCCAGCACTTGTAGTGTTTGCTGATTACGCCCGGTATGTGAGATAACCACTGCCACGTCGCTGGCATTCATCTGAGCCGCTTGCATCAGTTGCATATCATAGTCACTATTATGGGCACACGGAATACCGGTGCGCACAAACTTATGATACCCATCTAAGGCAGCGACTGCGGAGCCCCCGAGACCATAAAAGCCAATCGAGCGAGCATTCAGCAATAATTCCACCGCCCGCTTGAGATCTGCTTCCGTCATTACCTGACTTGTCTGATCTAGCGAACTACGAATACTATTGAATGTTGATTCCGCAATTCCTTTGAAAGTCGTTTGTTTTTCGACATCTTGAAAAGCTTCCGCATTAGTTTGTTCAATCGGTTCGGCCGCCGTTAGTTCACGTGAGAAGTCACGGAAGCTACTAAAACTAATCCGTTTGACAAACCGTGAAACCGTGGCCGTTGAAACGCCAACCGCGGCAGCCAAGTCTGAAATCGACTGAGCCGCCGTTTTAATTGGGTCGGCAATAATATAGTCAGCAATCTTGCGGTCCGTCACACTTAAATTCGGATAATAAGACCGAATTAAAGTCAGGACCCGATTGCGATGTACTGGTGATTGTGTGGACATTTCGGCCACCTCCATGACCAAATTTTACCACAATTCTTAATAACACCCTAAACTTCCTCACAGGTGCCACCGTCACAAACTCTTGAACACTGTCCAGTCCACAACGACTGAACCTCGTTGCCGCTCATTCGACAGTCCCCGTCGATACTAAGCCCTTACGAGTCTGTTTCGGCTTATCCAACATGTAAGTTCTAATCAACGTGACAATTTGCGCATTTTGAGGTAAATCGGAGTGCTGGGCATTCGTACCAGTAACCGTAATCTCTGTAAAATGCTTGACTTGCCCTTGATAGATATACTTGCCAGCCTCGACACTCCGCGCTGGAACAAGACCGTCTGAATCATAGTTTTCGGTACCTGCGACCGAATACATTGTCGCTGACTTAGGCAATCGATCGCGGTACTTAATAAAGTCAGCTAACATTTGTGTCTTATGATTCAAATTAGCTTCTGAGAAATTGTAAGGTGAGCCAATGGTCATAATTCGTTTGACCTTAATATCGTCGCGATTAAAATAGTGTTCAAAGTAGTACGTATAAATCAGACCACCATTCGAGTGACCAATTGCTTTGAAATTATTGAATTGATACTTGGCAGCCAACTTCTTAAAGGCCAGTGAGAACCAACGGGCCTGATGCTTAATATTATCATAGCCGTCACGATTATTTTGAAAGCCAACGACGATGATTGGCTCGTTATCACGGGCACGCAACGACCCCGTCATTTTAATCGTATCATCCGTCATCACGGTCAGCTTAATTAAACTATGCCGACGATGATCAGCCTTATTAAGTTGCTTGACTAAGGTGTCAAACCGATTCTGAGTCGCACTACTGCCGGGAATCATAATAATTGGTGACATCTGCGAATCATGGCGTCCTGCCATCGCAGCCACGTTGGTTTTCGTCCACTGGTATGAGGGCTGAATCAAAAAGCCCAGAAATAGTAAGCCTAATACAAGCACTAACAGACTTCGCCGCCGTCGCTGCCAATTAGGTCGATTATACATGCTTAGCACCCCCCACTTGTGCTTGCGCCGCCTGCACAATGGTTTCCGCCAACCGCATGAACGGCAAATAGATCACCACTGATAGTGCCAAATCAACGATACCAAGTAAAAGTGCCACCACGTTACCGTTAGTGCCGATAAAGGCAATCAACGGTCCCGGCGTACCCACGGGAACCGGATAAACCACGGGTGGAATCCAATGAAACCCAATTGCCAGCGCCGCCAGTCCCATATTTACGACAGGCGCAAGCACAAATGGTATTAGATAGATTGGATTATATAGAACTGGTAAGCCTGTCAGTAGCGGTCCATTACTATTAAAGAGCGCAGGTAATAGACTCCACCGCGCGACTACGTGGTAGTTATGATTGTTGCTACCGATATAAATGGCAATCACTAAGGCCAGCAACATCCCCGTTCCGCCAAACGTCCCAAATGCGTGATACAACGTGTTGGCCGTATACGGATACGGCACGTGATACGCCGAGTGATGTGTGAGTGCATAATTCAAATTGGCCGTCATTGTCGCACTGTTAGTCACCAAGCGTTCTTGGTACGGACCAGCTAGTCCAAGAATTTCTAACAACAGCGTCACAACTGCCATGCCAAAGGTCAGCCACAGACTGTGACTAGTCGTTGCGTACTTTTGAAATGCCGACCAACTTTCAGCAGAGTACGTAATAATCATCAGCCAGTTCAAAGCGAGGCTCACTAGCACGGCCAATACTAGTATTAAGGCCATTGGAAGTAGTGAACTGAAAGTCCGTGTCAAGATATCGGCCGTATGCGGACTACTTTGTGCCGGAACCGGCTTGCTGAACCATTTGAAGAGCAGGCCGGTCAAACCACCCACAATCAATGCGCCCGTTAGACCGTTAGTCCCGATCAATAAAGTGTTAAAAACACCAATTTGATTTTGATTCGTATACTGATAAGCCACGATCAATAGCGCAATCGCGGCGGTCAATCCCGCTAGTTGGTCATCGCGCTGATTGAGTTTGGCATGGTATTTTGCCGCACCAAATGCTGCTACTACGGCCACACCGTTGAGCGTCAAGGTTGTTAAACTATCAAACGGATAGTGTAAGTAACGATAGTATGGGACCCATTTTGACAGGTGAAAGATACTGGCAATAAACCCCGTTTTCGTCAACACGGTCAGTTGAATGATTTGACTGAACGTCCCAATCAAAATGAATGGGAACGTCAACATCAAGGTCCGTTGAATAATCCGATAGAAGTTAGTTTGCCGAAAACGCAACAAGCGCGGCACTAACCGTTGAATTAACCGTTGTTCATCAAGCCACACAATACCGCCCCCATTCCGGTAATCTACTGAACTTCATTATAAGCCGTTTTAGACGCTGCTGCCTATTAAAATCTGTTATAAATTTACATGCTATGCTGGTATCAACCATACTTATATCGGATTGTTAATTTAATCTGACTGGTCAACAACGGTGTGGCTTACGCTGAGACAGCAATCTGATTACACCAAAAAAGGCCACGCCGTAATTGCAGCGTGGCCCCGTCACCTAAATTTGATCGATTATCGCCAATTGATCTTGCTGAGAACGCGTTTTCCTAAGCCATTTTGCAGAACAATGAACACCGGATACGCACTGATCATCAGTGGTAGGTAAATCACAGCTAACGACCAATCTAATAGGTTAACCAATGAGAAAATTCGGCCGGCAAACAAAAAGACTAGGACGAACAGTGTTGCCATTAACACGACTAACCCAATTTTGAACCGGTTCAACGGCCGGGCTGCAATCAATAACGCATTTAAACTAAAGATCCCGGTCATCAACACACTCAACGTCGCGGTCGTTTCGAAATTCAGCTGGAACTTATTACCTAACACCATGATGACCATGATATAGCCGACCACGCAGATCGCCGCGGGAACGGCAATCTCCATCACCTGTTTCATAAAGCGCCCGGTAATTCGCGTATAATCAGGCTGTAACGCCAAGAAAAAGGTTGGAATACCAACCATCAACGATGAAATCGGTGTTAATTGGATGGGCTCAAACGGGTAGCTGTGGCTCATGAAGATAAAAATCAACGTCAGAGCGACCGAATACATCGTCTTAATCAAGTAGAGTGCGGCGACCCGTTCAATATTATTGATAACGCGGCGACCCTCGTTCAGCACTTGCACCATCGCATCAAAGTTCGAATCGATTAAGACAAAATCAGCCAAACTCTTCGTGGCTTCACTCCCACTCGCCATCGCGATACTACAATCCGCCTGTTTCAGCGCCAACAAATCATTAACGCCGTCACCAGTCATCGCTACGGTATGGCCGTTGCGCTGATAGGCTTTAATTAGTTGCTCTTTTTGTTGCGGCGTCACTCGACCGAACACCGTATAATTTGTCACTAGCTGATCATAGTCGGGGGTAGTCCCCACTTGACTCATATCAACCAGCCGATCAGCGTCCTTGATCTCAGCCCGTTGTGCAATACTGGCGACCGTCACCGGATTATCACCAGAAATAACTTTTAGGGCGACGTCTTGATTAGCAAAAAAACCAAACGTCGTCTTAGCGTGTGGCCGCAACTCATCCGTAATCAGAATTAATCCCAAAGTCATCGGTCGAGTCGGTTTGGGCGTCGTTAAGGCGGCCACTTCGGCTAACACTAATACCCGGTAACCTTGTTGCGCGAGCGTTTTGATGCGAGACTGTAACTCGCCGGGTACCGTGGTAAAAATAAATTCCGGTGCGCCCATAACGTAAGCGTGACCATCAAACGCAGCCCCACTCCACTTACGACTTGAAGAAAAGGGAAGAACTTCTGTCGCTTGCACTGGTGGCTGACCAAAAGCAGTCTTGATGGCCCGGGCCGTTTCATTATCATCATCAATAGCAGTGACTAACGCAGCTAACCGGTGCTCCACTGCTGTCAAATCATGCTGGTTCCACGGCTCAACGCGTTCAAAAACTAACTTGCCACTAGTAATCGTTCCAGTCTTGTCGAGGCACAACGTATCGACCCGGGCCAGTGCTTCAATGGCGGGTAGCTCCCGCACCAATACCTGGTGCCGGCCTAAAGTGAACGCCCCAGCAGCTAAAGCGACTGACGTTAACAGCACCAGTCCTTCCGGAATCATCCCGACCATCGCGGCCACCGTCCCGAGGATTGCCCGGTTCTGACTTTCACCCCGCATCATAGTGGAAATGAACAGTCCAGCACCTAGTGGAATAATCGTAAAAGTCAAAATTTTGATAATTCGATTGATAATCGTTAACAATTGACTTGGCGTCCGCCGTTTTTGCTTAGCTGCTCGCGCCATCTGCTTGATAAAACTGCCGTGACCAACCTGCGTTGCCTGCACGATTCCGTGACCACCAAGGATGACACTCCCAGAAACCAGCTCATCACCCGGCCCCTTAATAACCGGATCAGCCTCACCAGTAATCTGGGACTCATCGACCTCTAATCCAGCGGTCGCCCGCACGAGCCCATCCACAGGAATCTGCTCGCCACGGGTCACTAATAGTAAATCATCCTGAACGATTTCGTCCTGACCAATCGCCACCGTTTGACCGTCACGGCGGACTTGAACCTTAGTGGCCGATAATAATGCCAGCTTATCGACCTGACGCTTGGCACGAATCTCCTGAAAAATACCGATGGCCGTGTTGACGATGACCACGAATAAGAACAGCATGTTCTTATAGCTTCCCGTCAAAAAGACTAATCCGGCTAACAAAACATTGATACAGTTAAAAAGTGTTAGCAAATTATCACGAAAAATCTGTTTAACAGACCGCGTTAAGGGCGGTAACGGCTCATTCTTTAGACCCGCTGTCAGGCGCTGGTCAACTTGCTTAGTCGTTAACCCGTGTTCAATTGCTGATAAATAACGTTCCGACATGGTGGGCCCCCTTAAAATTAACTTTAACCTTATTGTAAACGATTTTTTAAGCCTGGGGCCAAAATAACGCCCTAATTTAGCGTTTACCATGCAGAATTAAGATTTTCATTACGATTGATCATAAAACTACTTCAATAAATCATTATTGATTTTGATTTCAGCCTTAACAAAGATTATTGTATTACGCCCCATTTACTGCTAAATATTGGCGAATTTAACCTATAAAAAAACGGCTATCTGCTAAGATAGCCGCACTGAATCTTAAATTATTTTTTCGTCTTATCAGCAGGTAAGTGTGTCTGGTCAATCGCTAACTGCATAACCTTCGTGAACCGTTCATCAAGTTCAGTCCCCTGCATCTTAAAGAAGCCGCCAATCTCTTGGATAATGAATCCGAACAACGTGGAACGGTACAAGGTATTCTCCACCCGCGCCGAATCATCCAGTTGTAATGGTTTAAACATATCCTGGTATAACTGCACAATTGCTTTACGAGACCGTGGGATTCTTAGGTTATCATTTAAGTCAAGTAATAACGGTGCCAACCCCCGATGCTGGTTGCAGGCCGCCCGGAATTCTTGAGCAAATGCCATCAAAGCCTCATCACCGTCAACGTCTGAGATTGTTTCAGTTAAACGATCCGCAACATTTTGAACAAATTGGAGGCCAACCTGATCTAATAAATCACTCAAGCTATCAACATAATTATAAATCGATTGCGGCCGCACATCCAAAACTAACGCTAAATCCCGAATTGTTAATCCGTTAATTCCCTTGCTTTCAATTAACTGATTAGCTGTTGCTAATACTTTTGCCTGTGTCAGTGTTCTTCTCTTTACCATCATGCTCCCCCATTTATCGGTTTATTTCGTTTATCATTATAACCCAAACTGGTCAAAAACCGAGATGAAATACATACTTTTATCAAAAGTAATACAATTGATGGTTTTTGTGGGTGTTTTTTGACCAATAAATACAATTATTTAATTTAATACGCTAAATTTGACTCAAACAGCTCCAGTGAACTAGTTTACAGCAATTACAGCGCATTATTTATTAAATTATTTAAAGCAATAATTATAATTATCAATAAACTGTTTTATTAGCCGATTCTAAATGATCTGTCTATTAAAATCGGACGAATTCAAATCAATATCAGCGCTTAAAAACGGTTATTTTGTGCTTCTAATTCAAAGTTAGCCCTCAAGCTGAGTAAAAAAGTGTGTTGGTTACCCGACAAATAATCAGGCACCCAACACACTTTTCATAATTTCATTAATAATCCAGTTTTAAAATGCTTATTGTTCGCGTTCTAACACCGTTACCGATTCAATATGTGGTGTTTGTGGGAACTGGTCCACGGGTTGGACCGGGGCACTAATATGGTAGCCGTATTCTGCAAACCGTTGGGCGTCTCGAACTAAGGTTGATGGGTTACAACTAATGTAAACCACCCGTTTAGGCGCCATTTCACCGGCACTCTTGATAAAGTCGGCGTCCAAGCCCTTACGTGGCGGATCAACGACGATCACGTCCGGCTTAACGCCATCTGCTTGCCATTTAGCCATGGCTTTTTCAGCGCTATCCAAAACAAAGGTCGCGTTCGTAATACCATTCTTATCCGCATTCTGCCGTGCGTTATCGATGGCTGCTGGCACGATTTCAACACCATACACTTGCTTGGCATGTTGGGCCATCGTTAACGAAATCGTTCCGATACCGGAATAAGCATCGATCACCGTCTCATTACCCGTCAAACCAGCTTGATCAATGGCTAACTGATAAAGCTTTTCGGTCTGTTGTGGGTTCACTTGATAGAAGGACTGGGCTGAAATGGCGAATGTCAGGCCCAGTAACTGATCATCGATAGTGGCCTTACCAGCTAACACGTTGTTAACTGGCCCTAAGATCACGTTAGTCTTCTTAGAATTAACGTTTTGAATCACACTGACAACTTCAGGTAACGCTGCTTGAATCTCTTGTGTGACCACGTCAGCCATTGGTAAGTGTTTCGTTCGCGTCACAATAACAACCATCATCTCATGACTGTAATACCCACGCCGTACCATGATCGTCCGAATCGTCCCACTATGATGGAATTCATCGTAGGCTGCCTCGTGATATTTCCGTAAAATATCGCGAACTACCACGATAGCCTTATCAATTGCAGGATCTTGAATATAATAATCTTCAATTGGCATCAATTGATGACTGTTCTTCTTGTAAAAACCAGTCGTTAGTTGTCCTTGGACTTGTCGTACGGGTACTTGGGCCTTGTTCCGATACTGCGTCGGGTTGGCCATACCAATCGTTGGTAAAACTTCGACATCATCCATGTGGACCTTTGCAAATAATTCGGCCACCTGGTGCTGTTTAAACTTCAATTGTTCACTGTATTCCAAGTGTTGTAGTGGTGCAATCCCGGTTTGACGATAAACGCGCCCTTTAGGATTAACCCGATGAGGACTCACTTGGTTAATCTTTTCCACATCACCAAACGCAAAGTTCTTCGTCGTCTTCGTGACCTTGACCGTAATTTTTTCTTCTGGCAATGCATTTTCGATAAAGATTGGGTAATTATCGACTTTAGCAACACCCATACCCTGATAGGTTAAATCCATGATAGTGACGTCTAAAACTTCACCCTTGTGCACTGGTAAATTAACTTTCATTTGTTTCCTCTTGCTTTCTTTGTTAGTGACTTATTAATTTTTAGTTACTGCCTGGTAGCCACTGCTCCGGGCAGCGAGTGATATGGTCATTAATACTGCCACACTTGGCAGTGTCGTTAACATTTACTGATTAAACATGCTATTCAAATTGCTTACCATGAGTGTCAAAACGCGCGAATTTGAGCTGTCTCATGCTTTGCACCACTGACAAATCATTGCTAAACCGACAAACGATTAAATCGTCAGGCAATGCTCAATCATGTCCCTGTGACGGTAACACTTTTAAAAAAATTACCGTCCACCATTGTATCGGTAAACGGTAATTTAAGCAAGTTATTCTGTTTTTTCGTCGTCCTCAGTTGCAGCTGGCAACTGATCAACGGCTGAGACAAAGTGTCGCTCAGCGTCTTCCAACTCTGGATCCGTATCCGTGATTGCCTCATCGGGGATCCGATCCGTATCGGCAAACATTTCGATATGTTGCTTTAAATTCCGGAACGTCATCGGTGCATCACCACCGTACTCCCCATCCAAATTGATCATTAAGCGATCCTTGTCAGCCGGTTTGGCGACGACCTTGCTCGTCTTCACATAAATAATGCTTGGATCATTGATATGCTTGCCACCATTGAGCACTAATGTCATTAAGTGAAGCATTTTGGCAAGGTTGCTCGTCTTCACAATAATCATGGTAAATTTACCATCATCTAATGACGCGTCCGGCACTAACTGCTCAAAGCCACCAACTGAATTAGTCAGCGCTAAGAAAAACATCGAAGCCTTGCCTTGATAATGACCACCATCATATTTCAAATCCATCTCAACTGGTTTTACTCGTGGTAATAACTCAGCACCCTTGGCTAAGTATGCCGCGTACCCAAAAATCGACTTCAATTGTGATGGTACGTCATAGGTCAGCTCCGTTAACATGCCCCCAGCCGCAATGTTAATGAAATACTGTTCACCAGCCTGACCGATATCCATCTTAACCGTCTGGTTCTTTAGGACTACCTTGGCCGCCGCAACCGGATCATTGCGCGGAATCCGCAGTGCCCGGGCATAATCGTTGGTCGTACCCGCCGGAATAATAGCCATCTTAGGTCGCCGCTTTAACCCGGCTAACCCGTTTACTACTTGATTGATGGTCCCATCACCACCAGCTGCTACAATCAGTTCAAACCCGTCCTTGGCACAACGTCGCGCTTCATCAGCCGCCGAATTAGGGGCGGGCGTCGTTGCGAACGCACTGGTCTCATAACCAGCTTGTTCAAAGATACCAAGAATTTCAACTAAATCGTGGGCCAATGCCTCACGTCCAGAAGTCGGGTTATAAATAAGTCGTGCCCGTTTACGCATGTTTCCTATTCCTCCGCTCACACGGTCAAGCGTTCAGCGTCTCATCTCTACCCCAACGCTGGACATGCATCAATCGAGGCTCAACACCTTATCGACCAACGCTTCTACCGTGCTTTTAATGATGTCATTAATAGTTGGTTGACGACTTTCGGGTTAGCTTGACCACGTGTCTTCTTCATGATTTGACCCACGAGGAACCCAACGGCCCGGTCTTTCCCGTTCTTAAAGTCATCAATTGATTGTTGATTATTATCCAATACGTCGTCAACGATTGGTTGTAACTTCGCCGGATCAGACAATTGGACTAAGCCCTTGTCGTTGACCCATTGGACAGGTTCTGAGCCCGCCATAATGGCCTTAAAGACCTTCTTAGCAATCTTACTTGAGATGGTTTCATCTGAAATCATCTTGATCATCCCAGCTAAGTTAGTTGGCGTTAAGTCAGTCGCTAACAAATCAACTTTATGCTCGTTCAAGTACGCGTTAACGTCCCCTTGCAAGTAGTTTGAAGCTAATTTAGGATCCGCACCTTCAGCAACGGTTGCATCAAAGAAGTCAGACATTTCCTTAGTTTGGGTCAACACACCCGCATCATAAGCAGTTAAACCAAATTCATTGATGTAACGTTCACGCCGCGAACCAGGCATTTCTGGAATGGTCTTCTTAACGGATGCAATCCAGTCATCATCGATATCGACTGCTGGAATATCAGGTTCTGGGAAGTAACGGTAATCATCGCTACCTTCCTTGACCCGCATCAAGATCGTTTGGCCCGTTGTTTCATCAAAACGCCGCGTTTCTTGTTGGATCTTGCCACCCGCCATGAGAACTTGTTGTTGGCGTTGTTCTTCATATTCTAACGACTTGCGCACGTAGTTGAAGGAGTTCAAGTTCTTCATTTCGGTCTTCACACCATACTTGTCGGAACCGGCCGGCCGAATTGAAATGTTAACATCGACCCGCATTGAACCTTCTTCCATCTTAACGTCCGAAACGCCCGTAAATTGGATCCGTTGCCGCAACGCTTCACAGTAAGCATAAGCTTCTTCTGGGGAGGCAATGTCAGGCTTAGAAACAATTTCAATTAGCGGCGTCCCTTGCCGGTTCAAATCGACATAGGAATAGTCGTTTTCATGGGTGTTTTTCCCGGCATCTTCTTCAATATGCATCTCTTCGATACCGATTTTTTTCTTTTTACCATCAACTTCGATTTCAATCCAACCATCATGCGCAATTGGTTTTTCATGTTGCGTAATTTGGTAGGCCTTCGGGTTATCCGGGTAAAAATAGTTCTTCCGGTCAAAGTACGTGTGATGTTCGATTTCAGCATGTAAAGCCGTTGCTGCTTTAATCCCAGCTTCGACCACGCCCTTGTTAGGCGTTGGCAATACCCCCGGATACCCCCAGTCGATCACGTTCGTGTTGGCATTTGGTTCGGAACCAAATTGCACGGGTGAAGGACTAAAGATTTTTGAGTTCGTTTTTAATTCAACGTGGACTTCCAAACCAATCGTGGTTACAAAATTCATTAGTTAGCACCTCCGACTTTCGGGGTTTGCTTGTAAACTTGCGTTGCTTGTTCAAAGGCATAGCCCGCTCGATACATTGTGCTTTCATCAAACGCCTTACCAATTAATTGCAAGCCAACTGGTAACCCGTCTGCAAACCCAGCTGGTACTGACATTCCTGGTAACCCAGCCAAGTTGACTGGAATCGTCAAGACATCGTTCATATACATCGTAATTGGATCAGATAATTCGTCACCCAACTTAAAGGCTGGCGTTGGTGCAACTGGTCCCATAATCAAATCGTAGTCTTCAAAGACCTTATTAAAGTCATTGATAATCATCGTCCGAACTTGACCAGCTTTGTGGAAGTACGCATCGTAATAACCAGCTGACAAGGAGAAGGTCCCTAACATAATCCGGCGCTTAACTTCATCACCAAAGCCCTCGGAACGACTACGGACATAGACATCTTCCAAATTCTTAACATCGTCAGCCCGGAAACCGTAACGAATCCCGTCAAACCGTTGTAAGTTTGAAGAAGCTTCTGAAGATGCAATGATGTAGTAAGCAGCCACACCATAGCGACTGTTTGGTAAGGAGACTTCTTCAACCGTAGCACCTAAGTCTTCAAACTGCTTGACTGCTTGTTGAATGACTTCACGAACTTTAGGGTCGATCCCCTCGCCCATGTATTCTTTTGGTAACCCGATCTTCATACCCTTGATATCACCCGTCAAACCGGCCGTAAAGTCTGGTACAGTTTGTTTGGATGACGTAGTATCATGCACATCGTTACCTGCAATCATATTCAAAGCGGCCGCGTTATCCTTGACCGTCCGTGTCATTGGGCCAATTTGATCTAATGAAGATCCAAAGGCAATCAGCCCCCAGCGCGAGACCCGACCGTACGTTGGTTTCATGCCGACAATTCCGTTAAATGATGATGGTTGCCGAATCGAACCACCCGTATCAGAACCGAGTGCCACTGGCACTTGTCCAGAAGCCACTGCGACAGCTGAGCCACCTGAAGACCCACCGGGCACTCGACTGATGTCCCAAGGATTACGAGTGACATGGAACGCCGACGTTTCAGTTGACCCTCCCATGGCAAATTCATCCATGTTGGTCTTACCAACGATCAAAGCGTTGCTTGCTAATAGTTTGTCAACCACCGTGGCATTATAGACCGGCACGAAGTTTTCCAACATTTTGGAAGCCGCCGTCGTCGTTAGGCCCTTCGTCACAATATTATCCTTGACTGCCATCGGAATCCCAGCAAAAACGTTGTTCGCGTCGATGCCATCCTGATCCAAAGCAGCCGCCTGTTGTAAGGCCTGTTCTTCATTTAAATTCAAGAACGCCCCTAGCTTAGGGTCAACCTGATTCATATTCGCAAAAGTGGCCTTCGCTAGTTCCGTAGCACTGATCTTCTTGGCTACCAAGTCAGCGTGCAGACTAGTTAGATCTTGGTCGAAATAAGTCATTATTCACCGTCCCCACTTTCATCAATAATTGCTGGCACTTTGATCAAGCCATTGGCCGTTTCTGGAGCATTCTTCAGCAATGCTTCCCGGAGTGCTTCATCACTCTTAACTGCCACGTCTTCACGTAGCGTATTCGTATGATCACTCATCCGTGACGTAACGGGTACACCCGTGGTATCAACTGTGCTTAATTCTTCGAACATGCCGATAATTTTTTCTAGTTGCGGTGTGAACATCGCTAATTGGTCTGGTGTAAACTCCAATTTGGCTAAGCTCGCCACGTGTTGCACTTGTTCGGCATTAATTCGTTCTTCAGCCATCAGATTTCCTTCTTTCTCAAATCTTACTCAATATTATTGTTTAATCGTCGCCCTGGTCACTAAAGACATGGGTGTAATACGAACTACCCTTCGCCGTTCTGGCTAAGAAGCTTTGAATGTCACCATTGGCACTCTTAACCGTAATTTCAACCGGTACACCAGATGGCAAGTACCGTTTAGCAGCCGTTGCTAAGTACTGCGTGAAACTGATAATTTCCGTTTCGCTGTAGAACTTAGTCGTGATGTTGACACTTAATTTACTCAACGATTTGTCCTTGTAATGAGCATTCGCCGTTACGCCAGACAAGTTCGGGAAGAAATTCTGCACGTGGGACTTAAACTGACTAAAGTCCGACTCATCATTACTATTCGCACCTGAGTTCTTTGACTCAGAGGTCGCTGGGAAGACATAATTCTTCCAATTCAACGACGTCCAGTTTGAGATCGAAGTGGAGCCGTTCTTAGAAACCGCGTAGGCAATCATGTCGCCCCCAACTAAACTATCATTCGAAGACTGCTTATAGAGTGCCAAGACAATCGGCACATTCTTCAAAGCTGAGCGTTGCCGCAACCGCTGTAAGACAGTATTCGCCATCTTCTTACCTTGCGCCGTTAACTCAGTCGTTGAGATGTCCGTTTCGTATGTTGCCCCATATTCGACCTTAGTATAATAATCGACCGAGTTCATTCCCAAGCCAATCGTGACCCCGCCAAGCGATAACTTACTACCATTTTGAACCATATAATCTTGTTCTTCAAGCTGTTGTAAGTAAATCGGATTCCGAGTATTCGGATCCTTCTTACCGTTATTCTCTGGGTTCAAGCCCTCCGAATTGCTGCTTGATTTCCGTCCGAGCCAATTTTCAACTGTCGATGAGCTCAAATACTGCCCTTCTTGAAAGACATACTTACTCGTTGGAAAGACCTTTTTAGACACGTCCAATAAGCCACTTTCGAAGCTCTTCAAATTCATGACGTTATCATTTTGCGAAACGACCACGCCTCGCGACTTACTCGTCCGATAACGGCCATTTTTGATGACGCCTTGATAGAACTCACTATCAGCAGTTCCAGTGGTGGTCGTTGTTTTCGTTCCGGTCGTTGTGGTGCTACTACTAGTCGACCCAAAGGACGAATTCTTTAAATTACCGCAGGCGGCTAGAACAATGGCAGCTACTGCCACTAAGCCAATCGTGCGTATGCGTTTAACATTCACGCTTGTGCATCCTCCCTCATTGTTTCGCTGAACCGGGCTTCATCCCATACAGTAATGTCCAGCTGCTGTGCTTTTTGCAACTTGCTTCCGGCATCGCTACCTGCAATCACGAGATCCGTCTTTTTAGAGACGCTTCCCGTAACCGTGGCGCCGTGAGCTTGTAGCCATTGAGTCGCATCTGGCCTTGTAAAGCTTTCCAGCTTACCAGTTAACACGACCCGCTTGCCTGCAAACCAACTGTTACTATCTTCTGCCACGGTGGCACTAGGGCCTTGATAAGTGGTATTCACGTTGACTGCTTGCAATTCGCGGATGAGTGTATGAACTTCGTCGCTCTCAAAATATTGAACCACTGCGTTCGCAATCACATCGCCCATCGAATCGATCGCCGCAATCTCTTCTTGGCTAGCTGCCATCAACGCCTCAATCGTCCCAAAATGCTGCGCGATTAACCGCGCCACTTTAGCACCAACGTGCCGAATACCAAGACCGAACAATAACCGTTCAAGTGAATTATCACGGCTACGGTCAATTGCTGTCAAGAGCTTTTCAGCAGATTTATCTTTTATTTTATCTAATGTTAACAGTTGTGCCTTAGTTAATCGGTACAAACCAGCAACGTCACTAACCAGCCGATTTGCATAGAGTTGCGCAATGATTCGTGGTCCCAAGCCATCGATATTCATGGCATTGCGAGAGGCAAAATGAACCAGCCCTTCTTGGACTTGTGCTGGACATTTCGGGTTAATACACCGTAAAGCCACTTCGTCTTCCAAATGAACCAGCGGCGCCCCACAAGACGGACACGTGGTTGGAATAACTAATGGTTGCGCATCCTTGGGTCGTTTGGCTAAATCAACCGATGAAATTTCCGGAATAATATCGCCAGCCTTGTGTAGCAAGACCGTATCACCGATGCGGACATCTTTGGCCGCCACGTAATCGGGATTGTGTAACGAAGCCCGCGCAACCGTCGTCCCAGCTAGTTGAACGGGTTCCATAACCGCAGTTGGCGTAACGACTCCTGTACGGCCAACGGTCCATTCAACATCCTTTAAAAGGGTCGGCTGCTCATCAGGTGGAAACTTAAAGGCAATCGCCCATCGTGGCACCTTGACTGTCGCTCCTAGTGAGCGTTGCAGCGGTAACGGGTTAGCTTTGATCACGATGCCATCAATGCCATATGCTAATTCTGGCCGTTCATTTTGATAATGGTCAATGTAACTAAAGACATCGGCCATCGAATGGGCCACCTTAAAGTCAGGATTGATGGCAAAACCAAGATCTGCGAACTCCGTTAACATGTCACTCTGCGTACGGGCGGTTAACGGTTCATAGTCGGCAATGTTATACATAAACGTGCTGAGCTGTCGTTCCGCCACGACTCGTGAATCTAGCTGCCGTAACGTACCGGCCGCAGCATTGCGTGGATTCGCAAAGACTGGTTCTCCCGCTGCTTCTCGGCGTTCATTCAAGGCAGCAAACGCTGCCTTAGGCATATAACATTCCCCACGTACATCGATCGTCAGTGGTCGGGTCAACCGTTGTGGAATCGACTTGATTGTCTTAATATTAGCCGTAATATCTTCGCCAACCGTACCGTTACCCCGCGTGGACCCTTGAACGAGCACCCCATCTTCGTAACGTAACGACAGCGCTAAACCATCAATTTTCAACTCACAATTATAATCGACTGGATGACCAACGTTTTGTTCCAAGCGATCAACAAACTCTTGTAACTCAGCTTGTGAAAAGACGTCGCCCAATGACAACATCGGAATCTCATGGGTCACTTTATCAAAGCCTGCTTTAACCGTTCCACCAACTAATTGCGTCGGTGAATCCGGTGTAACGAGCTGTGGAAAAGTTTGTTCGAGTTCGACCAACCGTTCATACTTTTGATCATACACACTATCTTCAACGTTCGGCGCATCTTCGTCATAGTACTGCCGACGCCATTCATTTAACGTTTGCCGTAAAGCAGCCGCTTCATCAGCCGCCTGCTCAACCGTCATTGTGTTGGGTTTGTCCGCCATCAGCCAGTCCTCCTAACTAGTCCTGTACTTTTTGGATCGGTGCAAATGCGGCTAATAACCGCTTGATTCCTTCAGATTTGAAAGCAATGTCTAGTTCAGCATCTTCACCAGCACCGGAGACCTTCACGACCGTTCCGGTTCCCCACTTACGATGCTTGACTTTATCACCGATCGACCAACTATTCTTGTCAGCACCCGTGCCACTAGCCTTCTTGACCGTGGCCCGCGTCCCCACTGGATTCTTTTTATATGAAGGTGTAAAAGCACGCCGTTCACGATCCGCACCAAATGGGACTTTAGGACCAGTGCTACTTGCACCATCCAACGTATTTTCATTTTTGAGTAATTCTGGTTCGATTTCTTCAACGAAACGGGAAGCCGGATTATTCTGCCGCCGACCGTAAAGCATCCGTGAGTATGCATTGGTCAAGTACAGCTTCTTCTCAGCCCGCGTAATCCCAACGTATGCTAACCGCCGTTCTTCTTCCAGCTCGTCTTCATCCATCATTGCCCGGGACAGTGGGAAGATACCTTCTTCCATCCCAATCAAGAAAACAACCGGAAATTCTAGCCCCTTCGCTGCATGTAACGTCATCAGCGTCACGGCTTGGGGTTCTTCCTCAACGTTATCCACATCCGAAACCAGTGCTAAATCCGCTAAGAAGTCCACGAATTTGTCACTATCTTCATCTTCAGGTTGATAACTATCATCGAATTGTTTGGTGACAGACAAGAATTCTTCAATGTTTTCGATACGGGCTTGTGCCTCTAACGATTTCGTTGCCTTAGCATCTTTCAACGCCTTCATGTAACCCGTTCGGTCAAGAATCTCTTGTGTTAAATCCGTCACGGATAAGTATTCCCGCATAGCGCGCAATTCATTCATCGTCGCTGCAAACTTCGCTAAAGCACCCTTCGCTCGTGCTGAAATGCCATTAGCCATGTCAACATTGCTAGCTGCTTCCAACATGGAATAACCCGCTTCATCCGCGAACAACCGCAATTTTTCAACACTCGTTTGACCAATGCCGCGCTTAGGTTCATTAACGACCCGTTCAAAGTTCATTGAATCTTGATCGTTCACTGCCAAAGTCAAGTAGGATAAGACGTCCCGAATTTCTTTACGGTCATAGAACTTATTACCACCGACCATTGTATAAGGGATGTTCGCCTTAACGAGTGACTCTTCCATTACCCGGGATTGTGCGTTCGTCCGATAAAGGATCGCAAAATCGCCGTAGTCCATTTTGTCCTGCTGCATGCTTTCTTGAATCTTGGCAATGACAAAGTGAGTTTCATCACTTTCACTCTGACCACGATAATAAGAAATCTTGTCACCCGGTTCATTCTCAGTCCATAATTTCTTCGGCCGCCGCGTTGAATTATTGTTAATAACTGCATTAGCCGCCGACAAAATTGTCTTGGTCGAACGATAGTTTTGCTCCAACATCACCGTGTCAGCTTGCGGATAATCCTTTTCGAAATCGAGAATATTTTCCATGTTGGCCCCCCGCCAACCATAGATAGATTGATCCGCATCCCCAACTACACATAAATTTTTATATTTGTCAGCTAACAAGTTGACTAACGTATACTGTGCATTATTAGTATCTTGATATTCATCCACGTGAATATAATGGAATTTGTTTTGGTACCACGCCAGCGTTTCAGGATTCTGCTTGAATAATTGAATCGTCAGCATAATCAGATCATCAAAGTCAACGGCTTGATCAGCCGCTAATTCACGTTGGTATTGCAAATAAACGTCTGCCACGACACTCTCAAAGGGACTGGCAGCCGATTCTTTATACATCTCCGGCGTTTGTAAGTCATTTTTCGCATTTGAAATTGCGGATAAGATTGACCGCGGATCAAATTTTTTCGAATCGATATTTTGTTCCGTCAAGATTCGTTTGACTAAGGTCCGTTGCTCGCTAGTGCCGGCGATTGTGAACGCTCGGTTATACCCGATTTGTTCAATGTCACGTCGTAAAATTCGGACACACAGGGCATGGAACGTTGAGACCCAGACCTCCTGCGCCGATTCACCTAACAGCTTACCAACCCGTTCACGCATTTCGCGTGCGGCCTTGTTCGTAAACGTAATCGCTAAAACATTCCAGGGGTTGACCCCTTGCTCTTCAATTAAATAAGCTACCCGGTGCGTCAATACACGGGTCTTCCCCGAGCCCGCACCGGCCATAATTAGTAGCGGTCCTTCTGTGTCTAAAACGGCTTCTTGCTGCTTGTCATTCATTCCTGCCAATAGGCTTTCTTTCGACACGCTGTTCGCCACCCTTTCTAAAAATCAGTCACCAAACATTATAGCAAATTTTGGCCGTGATTGCTGTACTTTAAGGTCAGCATCTCATACAAAAATCGCGGTTTTTCCATTGTCAGTGACACCTATGTTAATTTTACAACTTCTACTATTCACGGGAAACGAATTGACGGCAATATTGCGTAACTTTAAGTAATTTTGAGACTCCCTCAATTTCTAACCAAAATACCCGCCACGCCAATCTCAACGATTCCCCCTCAGATAACCGTATCTCGCCATTTGGCTGGCTTCTCCCCAACCGCTAAAAAAATCCAATTCACAAAATGAATTGGATTTCGAACTTTATTTATTCACGACGGTTACCCATAATAGCTGGTCACCCGGTGCGAACAGTACGATTAGTTTAACCGTAATAATCCGTAAAACTAGGTTCTGATCATACACTACTCAGCTTCAGGTTCATTATCAGCCGGCGTCGTTTGCCCAAACTGCCAAATACTTGTGTCTTCGATCTGTTCGAGTGCTTCTTTAACACTTGGTGCTTCGACTAGCACGTGGCCAGCGACTGGTGCCCGGTGCGCTTGTAACAACGTTCGGTGATAGAAATTAAAGAACCAGTTCGTCTTAATCTGCCACTGCGTGCGAATGCCACTCTCCTGAGCCGGTGTAAAGTAAGCAGCAACCACGGGCATCAACTGCTTGACTGGCATTAACGGCAGTCCCGCAATTGCTCGCAAGTGTTGTTCTGCCATACTAATATTCGTAGCACGTTCGAAGACATAACCCGCCTGATGCATCGCAGGGACAATCCGCTTCACGTATAAATTACCACTCTTCGTTAAGAAGAAGGCAACTTCAAAGACACCCGTATAACTCAAGTTATCACTAATTTCCTTTGTGATCCGCAGCATTTCGTCATTCACAGCTGAATCAATTTGAGCTGGCACAATCGAGGCAACTAGCTCATGATTACGATACCGGTTTTCAACGGTTGGGAAGAAAGCTGTCGTATCACCACTCTTAGCGCCAAAAACGGAGAGTTCCTTATCATATGGAATCAATGACTCTAACAAGTATGTGCCCCAATCCAACAGATCAGCCGCCTTGACAATATCCGTCTGCGTCTTAATGACCAGTTGCCGATTTTGACCCAAGCCCTTTTGAATCGGCTTCAAAATACTAGGATATCCAATTGACCCGATCGATTGATAGACATCATCCAAACTGACAATTGTCGCTGACGGTGCTACATTCAAGTTAAGTTGGCTGAAAAACGCCCGTTCCAAAGAGCGGTCCTGTGTAATCTCAAGCGCATCGGCGCCTTGTGGAACCCGGGTATGGGCCGCCAAAAAATTAATGACCGACGCATCAATGGTTTCCGACTCGTAAGTCACCATATCACAACGTTCTGCGAAGTTCTGTAACTGTTGTTGATCATTGAGGGCCCCGACAACGCGAAAATCTGCCAGTTCCATGGTCTCAGTATTTTCGTTATCGCCGTATACCCCGACATTGATGCCAGCATTACGCGCGGCAATTACTAATCCAACACCATTAGTACTACTTCCAATAATGCCAAGCGTACCACCTGGGTTTAAAATCGAGTTGTCCACTTCAGTCCCTACTTTCCTATGCTTTAAATAATTATAATCTGATTATTGAATTATTTTAACGCTCATTATCCTGTAACAATCATACTTGCTGACACGCACAGTTGCAAGTTTATCACTGCTTTTTTCGGCGAGCATTGCGTCGCTTAACTCGCTTGAGCCAAAAGCCACCGGAGATGTAGCGTGGTTCATACGCGATCACAAACGCATTGGGCGCCGCGTCTTTAATCAGGCCATACAGCCGCCGTTCGTTCTTCCGTGGGGCCAAAATTTCTAGTTCTAGCCGCTCACCTTCTAGACCATAAGCAGCGTGTTGTGTGACCCCAAAGCCATTTTCACGGAGCACTCCCGGTAACGACGACTTGGGATCAGGTAAAATGACTGAAATCATTGTATACCCTAACGCTAATCGATCTTCAATTACCATCCCAACATACACCCCGACACCGTAACCTAACGCGTATACGACTAAATTGATCGGATTATTGAGACGATTTAAGACCAATGATAATCCTAGCACATAAATCGTAATCTCAATGACACTTGCAAAAGCTGCAAAATACCGATAACCCCGCATTACAAGCAAAAAACGTACGGTGTTTAACGTAATGTAAGCAAAGTTGATGATGAAAATAAGGACTAGCATCCCCATGTCAATGTGCATCACAATCCCCCGCTTTCTTAACTTAAGCCTGGGTGTCCTCCGATGCAAAGTGCACCCGGTCACCATCAAATGACGTAATCTGTGCTAGTGATTCTAAACGGACACCCCGATCAGCAATCAGTTGATGACCCGTTTGGAAGACTTTTTCAATCACAATACCGACACCCGCAATTTTTACGTGCGCTTTATCACAGATTTCAAACATCCCTTGAACCGCCTGACCATTGGCCAAAAAGTCGTCAATTAACAAGACTTGGTCATCCGCCTGTAAGAACTTCTTGGCAATCGAGATGTGGTTAGACGTCTTCTTCGTGTAAGAATAAACTTCGGCTGTATATAAATCATCAATTAACGTGACTGATTTGTGCTTACGTGCGAACACAACGGGCACGTGCATTGCTAACCCCGCCATGACTGCCGGCGCAATTCCTGATGATTCAACCGTCAAGATTTTCGTTACACCCGCATCTTGAAACAAGTGGGCAAATTCCGTTCCCATGGCAAACATCAGGTCGGGATCAACTTGGTGATTCAAAAAGCCGTCCACTTTCAATACTTCACCGGGAAGTACCCGGCCATCTTTCAAAATGCGTTCTTCAAGTTCTCGCATAGTACCCTCCTAGAATTATAAGCGACATTGAAATACTGCTATTAATTTCATTACTTTCTATCATACCGTTGTAAGTCATATTTTTGAATAATATTAATTAATTTTTGTGCATAACTTGGATCAGTCGCATATCCAGCCGTCTGCAATGCTTGCGCAGCTGTCTGATAATCAGTTGCCTTAATCACCGCAGCGTAGTGCTGAGAATCCCAAGTCGTTCCGTACGCCAATTTCTTGGCATGATCGACCAGCGAAGCGTGCCAGCTATCATAAACGGCGAAGCGCCGTTTGACCGTATGATAGGCCCCGTCATAATATTCCTGCGTCGTCATGAGCCGTCCCGACGTGGACTTAACCCCAAACAAATTATTATTCTCCGTCGCATTGGTACTTTGTCCCCAATCCGATTCCAAAATCGCCTGACTTAGCGTGATACTAGCCAGCACGTGGTATTGCTGATCAAGCTGTTGCGCAGCTGGTACTAGCTTTTTAATAAATGCCGCATGCGTTGTTGTAGGTGCTGTCGCCGTAACCCGCGACTTAACCGCCCAATTATGCTGAATATACCAAACCATCCCCACCATCGCCGCCAACACTAATAAGATATTGACCCACTGAAGGCGGCCCTTCTTCACAAATAATTGTGACTTTGCCCGTTGCTTCCGGCGCGATTTTCGCCGCTTACCCGCCATCATAGCCGCCTCCTTTCTGGTAATTACCTTACAGATTACACCTGTTCATTTATCATGAATTAGGATTAAAACATGCTGGTTTCTTAGTTCAAAAGCTGCCAGCTTAGGCCAACTGTAAAAAGTGCGAGTTAGTGTAAACGTGTTTAGATTAAGACTCGTATTTGAGATGACGCGGGTTGGGCGTTAGCTCAAATCGACATCGGCTGCGTTCCAGTAATTGTCACCCGGCCCCGAAAGTCGGCATAAGACGCGCACGTGCTGACGAATAAGAATCCAACTAACCAACATGTTTTAATTCTAAGTAAGCCTAAATCGCAATGAGCATCGGTCATATTACACTCTATTTTACCGACTTTTGAATTAATTTTACATGATTATTGGGCGCCAATTCCTTATTTTTTTGCTAAAATGTAAGTGGTCACATTCGATTAATCCTAGGAGGAACCTATAATGTCGAAAACTTATCGCTGGGCCATTGTTGGCCTTGGTAACATCGCGCACAGTTTCGTTAAATATTTTGATCAACCTGACGGAGAAATCTACGCCGTTTGCTCACGTTCGCAGGATAAAGCTAACGCCTTTGCTGCTGAACACAATATTCCCAAAGCTTATGGTAATTTAGACGAGCTACTGGCTGATGAACAAGTCGACATCGTTTACGTGGCAACGCCCCATAATTATCACATTGACACGATTTTACCCGCCTTACGTGCTGGCAAACACGTCCTCAGTGAAAAGGCCATCACAATGTCTAGCACCCAACTCGCAATCGCCAAGGAAGTGGCTGCTAGCAACCACCTTATCTTAGCGGAAGCGATGACCCTCTATCACATGCCATTATACGAGAAGCTCCATGATTTTGCGGCAGAACGTCATCTTGGTGATCTGAAAATGATCCAAGCTAGCTTTGGTAGTTTTAAAGAACCGGACCCAACTAATCGCTTCTTTAATCCCGACCTTGCCGGCGGTGCTTTACTGGACATTGGTGTCTATGCCCTAGCCTTCGTGGAAGAATTCTTGACTGCTAAACCATACATTACAGGAACAACCATGCACCGATTCAGCAGTGGCGTCGATGAATCTTCGACAATCACGTTACGAAACGCCAATGATGAACTGGCCACCGTTGCCTTAACGTTCCGAGCTAAAATGCCTAAACGCGGTATCGTCGCGTATGAGAATGGTTACTTTACCGTTGATACCTATCCACGTGCCGACAGTGCCACTTTCACCGACAGCGAAGGCCATACTGAAACCATCACAGCCGGCGATAGCACTAACGCCATGAATTACGAAATTGCTGACATGCAAAAAATGGTTGCTGGCGAATTACACAACACGAGTCTTGCTAAAACGACTGACGTTATGGATATCATGACTGCCGCTCGTGCACAATGGGACTTCCGCTATCCATTTGAAAACTAGTTATAAATAACATCTTTATGTAAATTAAAAAAGCTTAGATACCGTGTGTTTTTTCACACGATATCTAAGCTTTTTTTACCCCCGTGAAATACCATTGAAAAACCCCAAGCCATAAAATCAGAAAGCCAGCTTGGACTCGCTGGGAAAAATACTGCTTAGTATCAACTTGGTTAGTTGGCGCTTTCTCAAAGCCATACTCGTTTATTGAAGGACTAGTTAAAAATCAGTCCTAAGCCCATGAAAACGATAAATGAAAGACAAATCAACGTTGCGTTTTTAATTGAAATCGTGAAAGTTTCTCGTTTGACCTGTTTGTGCAAGAAGACCCGCGTATTTTTCCAAACTGGAATAATACTGAGCAACGTTAGTAAACTAAACTTTGGTAGCACACCCATCAAGACCGCAATCACCAGACAAGCATAACCAGCAACGTAACTCCATGCAAATACCTGAAGCATCACCGGTTTGCCAAGGTAATACAAAATCGTGTGTCGGCCTAACGCAATGTCCTCGTCCATATCACAAATATTATTAGCTAACATAATGTTAGAAATTGCAAAAATGGCCAGACCTGACGCAATTAAAACAGCCAGCGTTGACTGCCAAGTAATGGCTGCCGTGTCATACGTATTAATAAAGACGGCAATCCAGAAGATCATAAAGCCCATCGTAAAGCCCGAGAAAAATTCGCCAAACGGGCCTTGTGAAATTGGCTTCGGTCCGCCAGCGTAAAAGTAACCGACCGCATATGAATATAGCCCCATCCACAACAACGGCAACCCGGTTTGTGTTACTAACCATAGTCCGATAATCAATGAGATTCCGGCTAAACCAAACGTAATCGTCCGGGCCTGACCAATGGAAATCTGGTTAACACCGACCACATTAGTCTCTTGCAAAAATTCTTGATTGTCGTCATTACGTGGCGCGTGTAGGAAGTCTTGGTAATTATCATTCGCATTAGTCGCCATGTGAAAAAGTGAAGATGCAATGAAAAATAGCAATAAATAACCAAGATGTAACTGATGATAATTATAATAGGCGTACATACTCCCCAAAACGAACGGTAACACGCTCGCAATTAATGATTTAATTTCAACAAATTCAAGAAACACTTTTGGTTTCAATGATTTACACCATCCTTTTGTTTGACAACGAAACAAGTTATTTGTACCTTTAATATAGATTGTATTTTAGAATGTGACTGGCTGCAAGTGTTGGCGTCAAAACGTCCCGGAGCCATCTCTCAAATAAAGCGGGGTATTTTGATTATGATGCAAACCATTTGGCAACCGGAAAGTCTTGTCGCAAAGGAGCTAGCAGCGCTGAAGCCGTATCTAGCTACTAACGTAAAAATTGATAACGCCGCCATTAATGACCGCGTACACGACTTACTCGCTGCGGGTGGTAAGTTTTTACGCCCGGGCTTCTTTTACTTGTTTAGTCAATTTGGACCGGATCATAACACGGCCCGGTTACGTGCTGGCGCAGCGGCTATGGAACTACTACACGTGGCGACACTGATTCACGATGATGTAATTGATGAATCGCCAGAACGCCGCCATGTGACAACGATCCACCAAGACTACGGTCAACGTAATGCTATTTACGCCGGTGATCTGCTGTTTACCTGCTATTTCGATCAAGTCCTGATTGCTGCCAAGACAGCTGACGACGTTAAAATCAATACTGCGGCGATGCGAGCCATCCTCCAAGGCGAACTGGATCAAATGGCACATAACTTCGATCCGACGACCACGGTCGATGACTACTTAGCAATTGCTCGTGGCAAAACGGCCCGTCTGTTCAGCCTCAGTTGTGAACAAGGTGCCCACTTCGCGGGTGCCGACGCAAGCGTCGTTAAACTAGCGCAACAGATTGGTGAAAGGATGGGGTTAGCCTACCAGATGTTAGATGACGTCCTTGACTACGCCGGTGATGAGGCCTTAACTCAAAAGCCGGTGCTTAATGACTTACGGGACGGCGTTTATTCACTGCCACTTATCTACGCCCTGACCGCTGAACCACAATTGGCCGAACAATTACCCCAACCCGGCGACCACATCAGTAATGAACAGCTACTGACAATTCGCGATCAGGTCATTGCTTTGGGGGGCGTTACCCAGGCACAACAATTGGCTACTCACTATACCAAAACCGCACTGAACCTAATCGATCAGCTACCAACTGGTGAAACACAACAAACTTTACGCCGGCTAGTGACTGAATTACTGGTTCGCAACCATTAATACACAAATTAAATCAGCGCGTCAAAGTAACCTATTACTCTGACGCGCTGATTTTTCAGCTACAACCATTACTCACCCTACACCGCCGCGATTTAGTCAAAATTGTTATCCATTCCGCCGAAATAAATAGTATTATAGTGTTTGTATAAAAATTGTAATAACGGGGCTATTTTTACTAGGAGGGGTTTCATGAAAAAGATTGTTAATTGGTTGCTGGGGAGCGTACTAATGATCGCAGCGGTCACAATGCTAAGTTCAGTATCTGCGAATGCCAGCACTTACTATCATCGCACGCCAACGCGGGCAACGGCTAGAAAGGCCTATTATACGACCGATACCAAATCACATACCTTTAGGGCTAATGGTAATTATAATCGTTGGACATTCAGGGCCAATCATGATTTGAAGAACTATCGCAACACCGTCTGGACAACGACTCAGCAAACTGATATTATCATGCACGGCAAAAAGGTTCGTTACTACTGGGTTCACAATAGCAAGAATGGGGCCACTGGCTGGATTTGGAGTGGCTACTTAAAGCCAGTTAAAGCCAAAGCTGCCACCCCATCCGAAGCAACACTCGTCTCCAGAATGCGCGTGTCCAAAAAGGCTCAGCAAATCGTGACGGTCATTCAAAATGGCTCATCCACGGCCACTCTTAAACTTTGGCAAAAAACCAATCGCGGCTGGAAGAATACACTAACTTCCGCAAGTCGCATCGGGGCCGCTGGCATCGGCAATTCTCACGAAGGCAGCAGTACCACACCCAAAGGCGTTTATCACTTAAGCTTCGCATTTGGTAAAGCTGCCAGTGCAAGAACTAGTGGTATGGCCTATCGACAGATCAACCGGAAATCTTACTGGATTGAAGATCCACATGACCGGAAATATAACACTTGGCAGAACCGAAACTGGGCCAATAATAAGAACGAGCATCTGATCGATTACACGAAGGCCGCGCCCCACAATCAGTATCAATTAGCGATTGTGATGGACAATCACGGTCAGCATAATGGCTCGGGCTTCTTTATTCACGTCAAGAATCAATGGGCAACGGCTGGTTGCGTCTCAATCAATTACAATGATGTACGGACCTTACTCAGCCGCTTAGGCACGAAAGCCTACGTGGTCGACGTTCAGAATCGGGCACAATTACAAAATTACTAACAGGTTAAATCATAACCTGGCGATTAATTGCATATAAAAAGGACTTGGTCACAGCGACCAAGTCCTTTTTACGCTCTAAATCGGCGGTGTAATCAGTAATGGTCATCATGACCACTACATTCGTAGGCTGAATACCCATTCAGCGCAGTAATTAAAAGTCTGTTTCACAAGCCCAAGGTGCACGTGAGGACTGCTATCAACCGGATTACCGATCATTGTTCGCATCATCACGCCCTTGATCCAAATCATAAAGGCGTTTAAACCGCGGTGCGTTCGCATACAATTCGCTCGGCGTACCGGCCATATCGAATTGACCATCTTCCAAGAAGCAAACTTGGTCGACATGGTTGACCCCGGCCAAATGGTGCGTGACCCACAGAATCGTCTTATCATGCAAGACCCGGAACACCGTGGTCAGCAAATGGGCCTCGGTAATCGGATCAAGACTAACTGTCGGTTCATCTAAAATGATGATGGGCGCATCTTGTAATAAGATGCGGGCTAGCGCGAGCCGTTGTCGTTCGCCACCAGAAAAGCGCGCACCGCCCTCTTCTACAACTGTCTCGTAACCATCGGGGAGCGTGTCGATCAAGGGCGCTAACTCGACTGCTGCTAGTGCGGCTTTAACTTGTTCGTCAGTCGCTTGCAAGTTACCCATCCGCACATTGTTCATAATCGTGGTATTGAACAAGTACGGCTGCTGATCCAAGACGCCGAATAACTGGGCGCGCTCATTTTGTAACCGTGTGATGGGCACATCATTCAATTGAACCGTCCCACTATCCGGTGTCAGGTCACCTAAAATCAGCTTGAGCAAGGTACTCTTTCCCGTTCCGGAAGGTCCTAGCAGGGCTAACTTTTCACCGGCTTTTAAAGTCAGATTCAAACCGTCAAAAATCGCGTGACCACCTTCCGCATATTTAAAGTCAAGGTCCGCAATACGCAATACTTGAAATGGCTCCGTTAAGACTGTCTGATCGTGTTCATCTTCAGGCGTGGTGTCTAAGGCGTTGACTCGTTTGATTGACCGTTGATAACTTGGCCACTCACTAACACCCTGACTAACAGACTGCATGGCATCGACCAACGGGAATACGGAGAGGACAAACGCCGCAATCCAATTGGAACTAGCCGCATTCGTTGTCCAGTAAAAACTACTCCAGATCAAGAGCGCCAAACAAATCACCCCGAAAATGATCTGAATCGTAAAATCTCGCCACCACTGAAAGCGATGGTCCTGTTTACGAAGTGCCGCAATTGCTTCGATAGGCTGGGTTTGCCGCTCATAGAAATCCGTTTGACGTCCGGCAATCAACCAATCACCGAGTCCCATTACCGAATCAGTCAGCTGCGTATAAAAGCCCTGTTGAATCTGACGACTGCGTGATTCACGAGCACCATTCAGTAAGACCGACCATAGCGGCATTACCACAACGACCAATCCTAACATCAACAACATCAATAGCCCGAACCACCAGCTAAAGTAGCCCAGACCAATCACAATCACTAGCGTCATCAACCAGGCAATCACCGTTGGAAAAACGGTCCGTAAATATAAATTTTCAATATGGTCAATATCGTCAGCTAAAATGCTCAGGACATCACCAGTCTGGAAATTTTGGCGAATCGCTACGGCGTGCTTGGCGACGGATTGGTACAGTTTCTTACGAAAATCTGACACGATCCGTAGCACCCAGTTATGACTCGTAATTCGCTCCGCATAGCGAAAGGCAGGCCGACCAATCCCAAACGCTCTCGTTAGAACGATTGGCACATAAATCATCAGAATATTATACGGGTGTCGTGCGGCTTTACTGATCAAGTAGCCCGAGTTGAACATCAGCGCTGAACCGCAGAAAAATGTCATTAGACCCAAAAACAGTGTCAGGGCTAGTAACTTTTTATACTTGCGCAAATACGGCATGACCCAAGTATCATTTTTAAAAGTTGCCAAAAAATCTTTCATTAGATCGCACCTACCATTTCATCACGTAACCGAACGTACGCCCCGTCATGCGCGGCCAATTCCGTCGGTGTCCCTTGTTCAACGATTTCCCCATGATCCATCACTAACACGTAATCCATCTGATTAATCCAGTGTAACCGGTGAGTCGCAAAGAAAACTAAGTGATTATCAAGTACGGGTAAAATCGTCGTTTTCAGTTCCGCTTCAGTTTCAATATCCAAGTGGGCAGTTGGTTCATCAAATAACAGAACTCGCCGCGAGTCGTCAAGAAAGGCCCGCGCCAAAGCAATCCGTTGCGCCTGACCACCACTGACACCACGGGAGCCTTCACCAATCGCCGTATCCAACCCCGCTGGTAACGTTGCAATCCAGGCCGTTAATCCAGCGTTTTCAGCAGCTCGTTCAATCGCTTGACGTGAAGCGTCTGGCTGATAAAAAGCGATGTTCTCTGCTAACGTTGCATGGAACAGATATGGGTTTTGCGGAATGTAGAAAAAGCTCTGCTGCCAGGCGTCCTGGCTCAAATGCGAGACTGTTTGCCCGTTGACTTGAATTTTACCCTGATCAGCGACCGGGGTTAGAAAGCCACCTAACAAATTGATCAAAGTTGATTTGCCGGAGCCGGATGCCCCAATAATCCCGATCCGTTGGTAACCATGCACATCAATATTAATGTGTTTTAAGGCCAGCTGATCATCATCATACTTAAAATCAACGTCATGTAAGCTTAACGTACTATCACTTTGCCATTGCACAGGCTGAGTACCGAGCTGTTGACGTTCAGTTGGCACCGGCAAAGCTAGCATCTTCTGGACATCCGCAAACGCATTCTTGCCATTTAAAGTGGCATGATAATCATTAGCAAATGTTCGTAATGGCAAGAAATAGTCTGGCGATAAGACCAAAATAACCAACGCTGGTAGCAACGTAATCGTGCCGTTAATCAAACCAAAACCAAGGAAGACCGCGACAACCGCAATCGATAAGGTCGTGAAGAAATCCAAGGCGAAAGTCGATAACATCGCAATCTTGATGACCGCCATCGTTTGCTTACGATAACCTTCACTAACCTGATAAACGTTGTCAGCGTACCGTTTGCTCAGTCCTAACTGCTTCAAGGTCGGTAAACCGCGCAGCGTATCAACGAAGTGATTAGACATCCGTTGATAGCCCACGTACTGCTTATCCGCTTTAGCTTGAGCGGCATAGCCCAAAATAATCATAAATAGAATAATTAATGGAAAAATTGCCAGTAGAAAAAGGGCCTCACGCCAGCGCAACCACGCGATGTAAATTAAAATGATCCACGGGATAACCATCATGTCGATTACTTTAATCACAACCAACATTAAGTATGTCTGAACTTTATCGATACCTTCAAGCGCTGTCGTCACCACGTTACCAGTCCCAGTCTTAGCTACATAACTTGGGCCGAGTTGGTATAACTTCTGCATCACTTTACGCCGCAAGTCACCCGTCGTCTGTTCGACTAACGGGTACATCACACGATTTTTAATGACGACCAGTAACTGCCGTCCGACCCAAGCTAATGCGAACCATAGCATGGGCTGACTGATCGACGCTAATGAATGCAAGTGCCACAGTCCAACAATCGCCACTGATAGATAGTAGGCCTGAAAGACAATACAAATACCCTCGACGATGGCCAATAACCCTAAAATCGTGGCTGCTCGGCGCATCCCTGGTAGTTTAAATAATGCCGGATCAAACACATTCGATCACTCCCTACTTAAAATGAACGGGGTCGCACCCTGGCACTTGGCCAAGGTCGCGACCCCGTTGGTGCTGTTAAATTAATTGTACCACCGCACCAGTGATACTGTCGTCATCTGCATTTGAATTACGATGCCAACCGTTTATAGAAGACCCAGTAACTCCAAATAAAGTAGATCAACATAATCGGTAATACCGATAATGAGATTACAGTCATCAGATGCAACGTATATGGTGAATTAGACGCATCTTTAATCAGAATGCTGTATGCAGAATTGTTCGCCACCATGACACGTGGGAATAGTCCATTGAACAGGAGCACGACCACGTCGATCAGTGAGAGACCACTGCTAATAAATGAGAGCCATTCATGATTTCCATAAACACCCCAAGTTGCCAAGACCGTCAAAGCCACTAAGGCGACCACTAAAATCGTGGTTGAGATTGGTTTCTTGGTAAAGAAATCGGTGTTAAAGAACAGCAGAATTGCGAAGACAACTTCACCGGCAAACAGGACCCAGTATAACGGTTTGGCCCACTGAAGCGCCCGTTCACGCAACGTCCCGGTCGTCTTCAGACGAATAAAGTTTAACCCGTGCAAATAGCAGAGTAACGTTACGGCAACCCCACCAACGATTGAGAACAAGTTCACGTAATCGGTGAAGTGGGCAGTCATATCGCCATTGGCATTGATTGGCATCCCTTTGACCAAAGCAGTAAACATCATCCCAAATAGGAAGGCAGCAAAGAAACTACCTAGGGCTGCGGCCCATTCCCAGAAATTCCGGCCGGCGTCACTTTCCATCCGGCTTCTAAATTCAAATGAGACCCCTCGCATAATGAGGGCCACTAGAATCAACAATAAGATAAGATAGAATCCGGAGAATAAGGAAGCATACCACATTGGGAACGACGCAAACATCGCCCCACCAGCAGTGATCAACCACACTTCATTGGCATCCCAATGTGGGCCAATCGTATGAATCACAACATCGCGCTCAGCGCGTGTTTGGGCTAAGCTCTTAATCGTCATCCCAACCCCGAAGTCAAAACCTTCAAGGAAGAAGAAACCACTAAATAGAACGCCCACCAGAATAAACCATAAGAATTGTAGATTACTCATGACTGAACGCCTCCTTACCATAAGGATCGTACGGTGCGTCATCGCTAGCTTGTAACAAATCATCAGGGCCTTGGTGTAAGGCACGCCGTGATAAGACGATCATGACAATGCCTAAGCCACTGAACAAGCAGAAGTACACGATGTTAGAGATCAGCAACGAAGCGACACTAACATTTGGTGAAACGGCATCTGCAATCGTCAGTAAACCATAAACAACCCATGGATAACGACCTAATTCAGTAATCAGCCACCCGGCCGTGTTTGCGGCGAATGGTAAGAACGTACAGATTCCTAGTACCCACAGGAACCAGCGCTGCCGCTCAATCAGCGTTGACTTTGCACGGTTGAAGTATAGACCGATAATGGCAATCAGTGCGAAGAGCCCACCAGCTACCGTCATGACCCGGAAGCTCCAGAAAAGCGTCTTTGTTGGCACGTAGTAGTTCATGTCCTTACCAAATTTCTTGTCATACTTGGCATGAAGTTCCTTGTTAAGGGTATTTTGTCCCTTCACATTACCGGACAACTTATGATAGCTTAAAATATCCAACACATACGGGATTTCAATCGACCAGTTGGCCTTATGGTTCTTAGTATCCATCCCTTCAATAACTGCCCATGAAGCTGGCGAGCCGGAATCCTTATATAAGCCTTCCGTTGCGGCAAACTTCATCGGTTGTTCTTTAATGATGTAACGCGTCTGTAAATCTCCCATTCCAATCACACCGATGGAAGCAACCAGGCCAACGATTAAACTGACCTTGATCGATTTGCGGAAGAACGTGACGTTTTTCTTTTTGAGTAACGCAAACGCCGCCATCCCAGCAACCACAAATGAGCCGGTAACAAACGCCCCAAACAACACATGTGGTAATTCATACCAGAGCTGTTCGTTCTTGACGACTGCTGCAAAGCTCGTCATCTGTGCACGACCAGTCTTGGTATTGATCATGAAACCAACTGGATTTTGCATGAAACTGTTCGCTGCTAAAATCCACATCGCGGAAATCATCGTCCCAATCGACGTTAGCCAGATAAACGCACAGTGGAGCTTGGCATTAAACCGATCCCAACCAAACATCCATAACCCAATAAACGTGGATTCCATAAAGAAGGCAACTAACGCTTCAATCGCTAGTGGCGCCCCAAAAATGTCACCCATAAACCGTGAATAATCAGACCAGTTCATCCCAAATTGGAATTCTTGTATAATCCCTGTCACGACACCAACGGCAAAGCTAAGTAAGAAAATGCGGCCCCAAAATTGTGCCATGTGCTTGTACATGATGTCTTTTTTGACAACATACACCGTTTCCATGATGGCAACAACCAAGGCTAAGCCGATTGATAATGGCACAAAGAAGAAATGAAACACCGTGGTCATCGCGAACTGAAAGCGCGCCAAGGATAAAATACTTAATCCGAGATTCATAATGGTCCCCCCTTTATTAATTTATTCCCTACGAAAGCGGAAACACTTTATTCACCTTTCATAATAGCAAGTGATAAGTGAAATTTCAATCAATCTCAACTTTTATTCCCAAAATAGTCAAAGCCGCTAATTTTCAAGGCCACTATTAGTACGCTTATTCGTTTGTAAGTTCACATTTTGCAATCTGGCATCTGCTGGTAAAATCACGCGTGACTCCCGCGAATAACTGAGCTTGTCGCATCATAAAAATCAATCATCGTACTCAATCAGTTAACAAATTAGTTCATACAATAAACAACTGATGCCGTTATTAAAAAAGCACCTCATTTAACAAGTTTAGCCCGCGAAAACGCAAACAAGCCTGGGTTGTCGTGCTATATTTTAAAACGTGCAATAGAATAAAACGTTACGAGGAGTAAATATAATGAAAAGGAATTCACAACAATCAACCACCGTTGATCATTATAAAATGTTCAAAGATGGCAAACATTGGGTTTACGCGGGGATTACCATTGCGGGGCTCGGTAGTACGTTAATGCTGACGACTAACGCCTTAGCAGCAACGGCTACCCCCGTTAGTGCCACGACCACTTCTGCGGCCAACGCCCCAGCTAGCGTTGCCAGTCAACTCAGCCAAGCCGCCGGGGCAACGGCAACCGAGTCAACCACGACAAGTAGCATGACTACTGGTGAAGACAGTAATACCACGTCAAATACCGACAGCAGCGCTACCACTGACACCAATCAAATTACGACTAGTACTAACGCTACTGAGACTAGCGCGACTGAACAAGCCACAAGTGCAGCGTCAGCTACCGACCAAGCTAGTGAGGTTGCTAACAGTGCGAGTGGCACAGTAACTAGTCAGACGACCAGCGCTACTAATTCGACGGCAGCCAATACCATAAGTGGTAACGAACAGGCCGCTAGCTCAGCGACGAGTGACGCTACTCAAGTCACGGATATGGTGACAGCCACGACTAAATCAACGACCGATTCAGCTATTGATTCAACTGATGATACGAGTACCAACACCAATTCGACCGCTGCGGCAACGCCAACTAGTGTGGCGACGACCAGCGCGGCTAGTGCCGCGACAAGTGACAGCGGTCATGGCTTAATCTACGAAACCAACGACACGACTGGCAATCAAAAGAGTACGGTCACCATTACACAAAGTGGCCCTTACAGTGTGACCTGGAAAAAAGTTACTACCTCTGATAAGACGGACACCACCACGGTCACGTTAGATGCCAGTGATATTGTGGCCGTCGTTAATACGATCAAGGACTTAGCAAATCAAGCAGCGACCCCGTCTGGAAAAGAACAATTAGCAGCAGCCAAAGCCAAACTGACGACAATTCTTGACGAGTTGAAAGAGCTCCCCACAGATATCGCCAGTACGATCGTGGGTAATGTACTCTACCCAATCGTCTTCACGGGAACTGGCTCAGAAGCCCTATCTAATTTACGTACTGAAATGAACCAGCACCGCTATGACATCTCCAATACGTGGACCGGCCTCGATCCAGTCGCTTATGCTGCTGACCGGGCTGCGGCCGAAGAATATTACCCGACAACGGTTACTTGGTGGGATAACGTTACCAAAGAAACCTGGACCCTGCCTGAATACAATGACCCGACGCAGTCTGTCCGTGCTTACTATATTCAAAATGGTGATTCCACCAAGACCGTCATCATCGGCCAAGGTTGGACGGAACATGTTGATTGGATCGGCTACGTTTCAAAAATTTGGTATGACATGGGTTATAACGTCCTCATGCCGAGTCAACGTGGGCAGTTCCTAAGTGACGGTGATAACTTAACGTTTGGTTATCAGGACAAGTATGACTGGCTGAATTGGGTTAAGATGGTCGACGAACGCAATGGCGCCGACAGTCAAGTCGTCTTTTATGGTCAATCATTAGGTGCCGACACCGTGTTAGAAGCAGCCTCAGTTCCTGGACTTTCAAAATCCGTTAAAGCAGTTGTGTCGGACGCCGGGTACGCAACCTTACCAGAACTAGGTAGTTCGCTATACAACAAAGCCATCACCGCCGTTTCAAACGCACTTCAATCCATTGGTCTGCCAGCCATCACGAGCCTGCCCTTCTTATCCTATGATAAAATCGTGGCCGCGATGAACGCTCGTTTGATCAAGGAACAAGGTTTCAGTGTCGATGACTTATCAGCAACCGATGCAGCTAGCAAAATCACTATCCCGTTACTCTTGATCCACACGCAAGACGACGCCTTCATTCCATATACTCAATCATTGGAATTAGCGGCCGCCAATCATTCTGCCAACCAAGAAGTTTGGATCTTACCAGGGACTGTCGGTGGTCACGCTGCGGCTAATAACGCGATCCTACAATACCGCCAACACTTGTTAGCTTTCTTAACACCATTGCTATCCGTAGCGGATGCTGAAGATGAAGCAGTTGATGTTGATCAAGTAACGGATAATCGTAATCAGGGAGCGGCTGACAACGGTACAACGACCGATTCCACAGCACAGGACAATGTTACCGATGAAACGACGGCTGACGAGGCCATCAGCGACCATCAAACTATCGTGGATAACACGACCACTGACACTACCAACATAACTAGTGATACAACACCAGACACGACCAATCATGCGAAACCTAATGATGATTCAACGACTAGTTACGTTGACTTGAACGACACGGATAACGCAGTGGATAATGATTCCGACACGGCGGTTGACGCAACACGTGCGACGACCACTGTGAACCAGACAAGCACTATCGATCAGAGCAGCGTGATTAAGGGCCAAGTCAGTGATTCAATTATGGTCAGTTCAAACGCCACGACTAACACTGACTGGTTAGTTAATCACGATGACAGCGGTTCGGCCGTCACGGCTAGTCTGCTTCAAGATTATAGTGACCAGGAAGCAAGTGTGACGACGCCAGCCACGGTATCTGCCACAACAACTAATACTGACAGTGCCGACTTAGTTGCCGTCTCCTCACCAGCATCCAAAGCCACAACTGAGCTCCCGCAGACCGACGAAACAACTCAGTCATGGCTCGCAACGCTGGGTACCAGTCTCTTAGCCCTAGCAACGGGGATTTGGGCCCAAGTTCGGCGACGTTTTAATTAGTGAACTTTTACCTGTTACGTCCACTGGTGTGTTATCCTTAATAAAACTATCGTGCGAAAAGAGGCATCATCATGGATATTGGAACACAAGTGACGTTCATTTTGGAAGGCCAGAATTATACCGGGACCATTGCGAAAAGTTACACTAATTCGTATTTAATCACCTTTACAAGTCCTGATCCAGCCATCGTTGATAAGTATCACAACAAAGTAATTATTAGTCAGAAACAAGTTCAAGCCGTTAAATAGCGATTTAAAACAGCCACCCTTGAAATTCAGGAGATTTCAAGGGTGGCTGTTTTAAATTTGAATTGATTCAAGCTAGCTGTCACTTTAGCGACTTATTTTTTAAAACGTAGTAATGGTGTCCCGATCAGTGGTGTGAGAATTCCAGCTAAAATCGCTTCCGGAATCCCATTCGAGGCCACGATCGTTAACAAGTACGGCATTAGTTTGCTCAAATTAACTTGATAAAAGCCGGCTGCTTGATGACTATAGAGTAGCCCAATCAAACCTAAGACTAGAATCGTGTTCGTTAATGCCCCGGCCACGCCCGCCAGCGTCATCCCCAACACTTTTTGATGCCGCTTCTGAAACCAAATAAAGACCCAACCGGCTATCAAACCGACGAGAATCCGGGGTATCACCGAAATCAATGGATTGGTAAATACGATTGGTGCTAAGGGACTCGTCGGTGCGACGAACGCCCGTATCCACGCAATAATTCCCCATGCGCCCCCAATAATTGCCCCATCACGCGGTCCCAAGACCACGGCGGCCAGGATAACCGTCACGTGAATTGTCGTAATACTCAATCCTGGTAATGGAATGTACCCAAAAAACGGAACAATATTCTGAATGATCACGATTGCCATTAGTACCGCTAATACACTGATATGATAGGCGTTTGAACGTCTCTGCATCATCAGCCACCTCAACTCTCTTTACCTTATGAATTATGCGCTTAATTATAGCATATCCCAAAGCTTAGTAGCCGCGAAAAGAATGGGTGCTTACCCGCCCCGGTAAGCACCCACTATTAATTACGATTTTGATTCTTTGGCACGTAACCCTGCTCGAATACGGGAGTGCCGATAACTATAGGCAAAGTAAATCACGATGCCAATAACCAGCCAAATACCAAACATATGCCACGTAAATGCCTGCAAATTAAGCATCAGGTAGACACATGCGAGGAACGAGACAACTGGTAACACTGGATAAAATGGTACTTTAAATGAACTATTGATTTGTTGTAGCGTTTCGTGTCGACGCAGGAAGACAACACCGATAGACACCATAGCGAATGCAAATAGCGTTCCAATATTGACTAACTCCGCAATTTTATCTAATGGAATCACAGCCGCAAATACACTGGCAATAATGCCAAAAATCCAAGTACTCTTAACTGGCACTTTGGTATGGGGACTGACCGTCCGAAAGACTTTCGGTAACAACCCATCCCGGCTAATCGCAAACAGTAACCGGGTCCCACCATATAACATGACAATCAAAACGGTCGTCATACCGACAACGGCACCCAGTGACACAATCCCCGCCGCCCAGTTTTGATGAATGACGGCTAAGGCATACGCCACGGGATCACCCACGTTAAGCTTACTGTAATGCACGACCCCGACCAGAACGGCGGCCATTGCCACGTATAAAATCGATGCTACGACTAACGAACCGACAATTCCGATTGGCATATTACGCTTAGGATTTTTCACTTCTTCTGAAGCAGTCGACACCGCATCAAACCCAATATACGCGTAGAATGCTAACGACGCGCCTTTGACCAGTCCGCTAACACCATGGGGCATGAACGGATGATAATTGGCAGGTTTCACAAAGAAAATTGCCACGCCAATGAAAAGAACAATCACTAGAATCTTAACGATTACCATAATTGAATTGACCCGTGTTGACTCTTGTAACCCACCGACCAATAACAGTGAGACGGCCAAAACCACGACAAAAGCAATTAAGTTGAATCCAGCACCACTGACACCGGCAGTACCAGCTGCGGCGGTCAGAAATGTTGGTAGTTTTAGGCCAAAGCCGCTCATTAAATTCTGAAAGTACGATGACCAACTTACCGCCACCGAAGATACCGCGAATAAATATTCTGAGATCAGAGACCAACCAAGAATCCACGCTAAGAATTCCCCAAAAACGGTATAAACGTAAGTATAGGCACTCCCCGCCAAGGGAATGGTTGAAGAAAATTCAGCGTAACATAATGCGGCCAACGAACACACGACCGCAGCAATCACAAATGAGAGCATGGCAGCCGGACCGGCATACTTAGCGGCGATAATTCCGGGTGTGATAAAAATCCCAGAACCCACGATTGCGCCAACACCCATCATGGTTAAACTAAATGCGCTCAACGTCTTTTCGAGGCCACCCTTATTAAAATTAGCTGGATTGACTGATTTTTTAACCAGCAATCGTTGTGATGCTTTCATCCGGTACGCCTCCTAATCAAAATCTTAATAATGCAACGTTGTTAATTCTATTAATTTTTGTGCAATTAGTCAAGTAAATCTAACAATTTCAATCAATTCCTAATTGAATCCTTTCAAGGCAGCACTTTACAGCATTGGTTATTTTAAACAA
>OLQI01000074.1_pt1 | contig 101950 bp, 92 predicted proteins | sample 1672171 | NCBI WGS metagenome assembly OLQI01 (sample SAMEA3136655, study PRJEB25190) | human gut metagenome
GCTTTCTGTAAATTTAGGTGGTAACGCGGGACCCGGTTCTCGTCCTAAAGGGACAAAAGGAACCGGGTATTTTTTTATTCAGGAGGAAAATAACATGACAGTTTGGGAAGAACTGAAAGCCAGAGGGCTCATCGCCCAGGTAACTGACGAAGATGAGATTAAGGAAATGGTAAACAACGGTAAGGCTACCTTCTACATCGGATTTGACCCTACCGCAGACAGCCTTCATGTAGGACACTTTATGGCACTTTGCCTGATGAAGCGTCTTCAGATGGCAGGAAACAGACCAATCGCCCTTCTTGGAGGCGGAACCGGTATGATCGGTGACCCATCCGGAAGAACCGATATGCGTCAGATGCTGACCAAGGAAACCATCCAGCACAATATCGACTGCTTCAAGAAACAGATGGAGCGTTTTATTGATTTTTCCGATGGCAAGGCACTCATGGTAAACAATGCAGAGTGGCTGATGAATTTGAACTATGTAGAGCTTCTTCGCGAGGTTGGCGCCCACTTTTCCGTCAACCGTATGCTGACTGCTGAGTGCTACAAGCAGCGTATGGAAAGAGGCTTAAGCTTCCTGGAATTCAATTACATGATCATGCAGAGCTATGATTTCTACATGCTGTACCAGAAATACGGCTGCAACATGCAGTTTGGAGGCGATGACCAGTGGAGCAACATGCTCGGCGGTACAGAGCTGATCCGCCGTAAGCTTGGCAAAGATGCATACGCTATGACCATCACCCTTCTTCTGAACTCTGAGGGCAAGAAGATGGGCAAAACACAGTCCGGCGCTGTATGGCTTGATCCGAATAAGACCTCTCCATTTGATTTCTATCAGTACTGGAGAAATGTAGATGACGCAGACGTGATCAAATGCATGAAGCTTCTTACTTTCCTTCCGTTAGAAGAAATCCAGGAGATGGAGAAATGGGAAGGCAGCCAGCTGAATAAGGCAAAAGAGATCCTTGCATTCCAGCTGACCGAGCTTGTTCACGGAACTGAGGAAGCAAAGAAAGCAGAAGCAGGGGCAAAGGCCCTTTTCGCAGGCGGAGCAGACACAGAGCATATGCCAACTACTGAGCTTGCAGCAGAGGATTTTGATGAGGAAGGAAACATCGACCTGATCAGCCTTCTTGTAAAATCCGTACTGGTAACCACCCGTTCCGAGGGAAGAAGAGCCATCGAGCAGGGCGGCGTTTCTGTAGACGGCGAGAAAGTAATGGACATCAAGCATGTACTTTCCAAGGATGCCCTTACAGGTGACGGCGTTGTCCTCAAGAGAGGAAAGAAGAAATTCAATAAAGTATTTACAAAATAATTTTGACCGTAATAAAGATCTATGATATCATATAGACTATGCAAGCATTTCCGGTGCAGCAGCTGCGGCTTCTGCACCCAAAGAGGAAATGCACTTCTTTATTGCGTAGGAGGAGATTTGAAATGAAGAAATACGGAGTAAACGAACTTCGAAAAATGTTTCTGGATTTCATGGAGAGCAAGGGACATCTTGTACTGAAAAGCTTTCCATTGGTTCCACAGGGCGATAAAAGCATCCTGCTGATCAACGCAGGAATGACACCACTGAAACCATATTTCACAGGAGCAGAGAAACCACCGCGTACAAGAGTAAGTACCTGTCAGAAATGTATCCGTACAGGCGATATCGAGAATGTAGGTAAGACAGCACGTCACGGTACCTTCTTCGAGATGCTTGGAAACTTCTCTTTTGGAGATTACTTTAAGACAGAAGCCATTCACTGGTCCTGGGAGTTTTTAACAGAGGTAGTTGGACTGGATCCGAACCGTCTTTACCCGTCTGTATACCTTGAGGATGACGAGGCTTTCGATATCTGGAACAAAGAAATCGGAATTCCGGCAGAGCGTATTTTCAAATTCGGCAAAGAGGACAACTTCTGGGAGCATGGCGCAGGTCCATGCGGTCCATGTTCAGAGATCTACTATGACCGCGGAGAGAAATACGGCTGCGGCAAGCCAGGATGTACAGTAGGATGCGACTGCGACCGTTACATGGAAGTATGGAACAACGTATTTACCCAGTTTGAGAATGACGGAAACGGCAACTACACAACCCTGAAGCAGAAGAACATTGATACCGGTATGGGACTTGAGCGTCTGGCAGTTGTTGTCCAGGACGTAGATTCTATTTTCGATGTAGACACCATCTGTTCCCTTCGTAACCTGGTAAGCAAGATTTCAGGCAAGGAATACGGCGTACACCATGAGGACGACGTTTCCATCCGTCTGATCACAGACCATATCCGTTCCGCTACATTCATGATTTCCGATGGAATCATGCCGACCAATGAGGGAAGAGGATACGTACTTCGCCGTCTGATCCGCCGTGCAGCAAGACACGGAAGACTTCTTGGAATCGAGGGCAACTTCCTTGCAACCTTAAGTGCAGAAGTGATCAGCGGTTCCAAAGACGGATATCCAGAGCTGGAAGAGAAGAAAGAGTTCATCTTCAACGTTCTTACCAACGAGGAGAATCAGTTTGGCAAGACCATCGACCAGGGACTTCGCATCCTGGCAGATATGGAAGAAGCTATGAATGCAGCAGGAGAGAAGACTCTTTCCGGCGAGAACGCATTCAAATTATATGACACCTACGGATTCCCTCTTGACCTGACCAAGGAGATCCTTGAGGAAAAAGGCTATGAGATCGACGAGGAAGGCTTCAAGGCTGCTATGGATGAGCAGAGAGAGAAAGCACGTTCCTCCCGTGAGGTAACCAACTATATGGGTGCTGACGCAACTGTATATGACCAGATCGACACCTCTGTAACCACAGAGTTTGTTGGATATGACCACCTTTCCTTTGAGTCCCCGGTTACTGTTCTCACAACAGAGGATGAGATCGTGGATTCCCTGATGGAAGGCCAGAAAGGCACCATTTTCGTAGAGAAAACACCTTTCTACGCTACCATGGGCGGACAGGTTGGAGATACCGGTGTGATCGAGACTGCAAACGGCAGATTCGTTGTGGAAGATACCATCAAGCTTCGCGGCGGCAAATTCGGCCATGTAGGACATATGGAATCCGGCATGATCTCCAAGGGTGAGACTGTTTCCCTGAAAGTAAACGTTGCCGCAAGAAAAGACATCGAGAAGAACCACAGTGCAACACACCTTCTTCAGAAAGCCCTGAAAGAGGTTCTTGGTTCCCATGTAGAGCAGAAAGGTTCCCTGGTAACTGCGGACAGACTTCGTTTTGACTTCGCTCACTTTACAGCTATGACACCTGAGGAGATTGAGAAAACAGAGAAAATCGTAAATGAGCAGATCCAGGCTGGCCTTGAGGTCCACACAGACATCATGGGCGTTGAGGAAGCAAAGAAATCCGGCGCTATGGCACTGTTCGGCGAGAAGTATTCCCAGAAGGTACGTGTGGTATCCATGGGCGATTTCTCCAAAGAACTTTGCGGCGGTACCCACGTTGCAAACACAAGCTCCATTATGCTGTTCAAGATCGTATCTGAGTCCGGTATCGCTGCAGGCGTGCGCCGTATTGAGGCACTGACTGGCAGCGGCGTTCTGGAATACTATAAGAAACAGGAAGCACTTCTTCACGAGGCTGCTAAGGCTCTGAAGACCACTCCTTCTGAGATGGTTGAGAAGATTGCACACCTTCAGGGTGAGATGAAAGCTCTTGCAAGCGAGAACGAGTCTCTGAAGAGCAAGCTGGCTCAGGGATCTCTTGGGGATGTTATGAACCAGGTTGTGGAAGTAAAAGGCGTGAAGCTTCTTGCTGCCAAGGTAGAGGGCGTTGACATGAACGGACTTCGTGATCTTGGTGACCAGCTTAAAGAGAAGCTTGGTGAGGGCGTTGTAGTTCTTGCAGCAGTGAACGAGGGCAAGGTAAGCCTTCTTGCAATGGCTACGGATTCCGCACAGAAAGCAGGAGCACATGCGGGCAACCTGATCAAGGCAGTGGCAGCTATCGTTGGCGGTGGCGGCGGCGGCCGTCCGAACATGGCTCAGGCCGGCGGAAAGAATCCGGAAAAAGCAGATGAAGCCATTGCAGCAGTTGCCGGAATCCTGGAAGGACAGCTTCACTAGAAGATCTGTTCATAACTGCACCCTGGCCTGCGGGAAATTCGTCAAAATTTTTTGTAAAATTAAACCAAAAGTTGTTGACGAACCCCGACTGTATGATATATAATAATGTTCGTGCAAGAAAAATACCCAGACAGTTGTATTTTAGCACAATCTACAACTGGAGGGAGGTTAGGTGTGAGTCTATGTCAAACGTAATCGTAAAAGAGAACGAGACTTTAGATAGCGCTCTTCGCAGATTCAAAAGAAGCTGTGCAAAAGCAGGAATCCAGCAGGAAATCCGCAAAAGAGAGCATTACGAGAAACCAAGCGTTCGTCGTAAGAAAAAATCTGAAGCCGCAAGAAAACGTAAATATAATTAATTGTGCGCAAAAATCCCTGGCTGCATTCAGTCAGGGATTTTTAAATGAGGGAAAGAAAGACTTATGATGATTCTGAAGAAAATTGCCAAGCTTCTGTTTAACCGGATTTTTTATGTGGTATTTGCGATGGCAGTACAGCTTGGCTGGCTGCTGACCATCTTTCTCCGCCTTGCAGGCTATTCCAGATATATGTCTATCGCGTTGGATGCAATCAGTATTCTTGTGGTTCTGGTGATTGTAAACCGAAAGATCAATCCCTCGTATAAACTGGCCTGGACCATGCTGATTTTGTGCCTGCCTGTATTTGGCCTTGTTCTTTATCTGGTATTTGGACGTTCCAGAATTGCGGCTTATATGCAGGAGCGGTTTAATGATATGCTGGCGAAATCCAGCAATCTTTTGCAGACAGAACCTGACCTTCATGAACAGCTAAGAATGGAAGATGCCTCTGCCTGCAATCAGTCGGACTATATATATCGGAATTCCGGCTATCCTGCCCATGGAAACACCACAGCGGAATATTTCCAGGTGGGAGACGATATGTTCCCGGTTCTTGTGAAGGAACTGGAGCAGGCGCAGCATTACATTTTTATTGAATATTTTATTATCCATGATGGGGTCATGTGGAGAACCATTCTGGATATTCTGGAGAAGAAAGTTAAGGAAGGGCTGGACGTCCGTCTGATCTATGATGACATGGGCTGTCTTACCACACTTCCTCATAAATATTATGAAACCATGCGGGCGAAGGGCATCAAGTGTCAGGTGTTCAATCCTTTCCGTCCGATCCTGAACATTATCCAGAACAACCGTGACCACAGGAAATTCTGTATCATTGACGGTTACGTGGGATTTACAGGCGGGGTGAACCTGGCAGATGAGTACATTAACCAGAAGGAGCGCTTCGGCCACTGGAAAGATACAGCTGTCATGCTGAAAGGCGAGGCAGTCTGGAATATGACCGCCATGTTCCTTCACATGTGGAATGTGGTAACCAATAATCGCCAGGACAGCAGCTTGGAGGAATATCTGCCCCATGTATGGCACCCGGAGGCTTTTGAGGGGGATGGATTTATCCAGCCTTTCTGCGATTCCCCTTTGGACAATGAGACAGTGGGTGAGAATGTTTATCTGAACATCATCAATCGTGCCAGAGATTATGTGTACATCTGTACGCCCTATCTGGTTATCGACAATGAGATGATGACTGCCCTTTGCCTTGCGGCGAAGAGCGGTGTGGATGTGCGTCTGATGACACCGGGAATTCCGGACAAGAAGCTGGTATTTCTTCTTACCCAGTCTTACTATGAGCAGCTGCTTGAGGCTGGGGTAAAGATTTATGAGTATCAGCCGGGATTTCTTCATGCAAAGTCCTTTGTGTGCGATGATGAGATTGGCGTGGTGGGAACGATTAACCTGGATTACCGCAGCCTTTATCTTCACTTTGAGGATGGAGTGTGGATTTACCGCAACAAGGTGATCGGGGACATTAAAAAAGACTTTACAGATACCCTGGATTACTGCAATCCAGTGACACTGGAATTCTGCAGAGGCAGAAATATTGCAGTGCGGGCAATGCAGAGCATACTGAGATTGTTTGCGCCTATGTTGTAAATGATTACTGTGAAAGTCCCAGATGGCAGCCAACATGTCCATTTTATAAGAAAAAATGGGTTTCTAATTAATAGAGGATTTTGAGATATGGACAGAATATATGCAGACAATGCGGCAACAACTAAAATAAGCCATAAGGCTATGGAGGCTATGGTTTCCTCAATGGAAAATACTTACGGGAATCCATCCAGTCTTCACCAGATCGGTATGGAAGCAAATGATGCACTGCAGACTGCAAGAGAGCAGATTGCACGCTGTCTTGGATGTACGCCAAAAGAGATTTATTTTACATCAGGCGGAACGGAATCTGACAATCAGGCAATTATATCTGCGGCTATGCTTGGTGAGAAGCAGAATAAGAAGCATATTATTTCTACTGCGTTTGAGCATCATGCAGTGCTTTACACATTAAGAAAGCTGAAAGAGCAGGGATTTGAGGTTGAGCTTCTGGATGCAGGTGAGGAAGGAAATATTACGGCAGAACAGGTACAGGCGGCAATTCGTCCGGATACATGCCTTGTTACTACAATGTTTGCCAATAATGAGATTGGATCTATTCTTCCTATTGCTAAAATCGGTGAAGTGTGCCGTGCCCATGGAGTACTTTTTCATACAGATGCTGTGCAGGCTGTTGGACATATACCTGTGAATGTGAAAAAACAAAATATTGATCTTTTGTCTCTTTCGGCACATAAGTTTCATGGCCCCAGGGGAATTGGCGTATTGTATGCCAGAAGAGGAATGGAGCTTCGCAGTCTTATGGAGGGCGGCGGTCAGGAACGGGGAAAACGTCCGGGTACGGAGAACGTTCCGGCAATCATGGGAATGGCAGCTGCGCTGAAAGAAGAATGCGTTCTGATGGAGGAAAATACGCGGAAGATTTCTGCTATGCGGGATCGGCTGATCCAGGGGCTTTCCAAGATTCCGCACTGTATTTTAAACGGTCCGGCAGGAAACCGGCTTCCGGGGAATGTGAATTTCTGTTTTGAGGGAGTTTCCGGAGAAAGTCTTCTCCTTCTTCTGGATAGTAAGGGTATTTGTGCTTCCTCGGGCTCTGCGTGCGCTTCGGGGGCGTTGGACCCGAGCCATGTGCTGCTGGCACTGGGAAGATCCCCGGAAATTGCCCAGGGATCCTTAAGGCTGAGCCTGGATGCATCTAATACAGAAGAAGAAGTGGATTACATGCTGGAGGTGATTCCACAGGTGGTAGAGCATCTGCGGAGAATGTCTGCTGACTGGCAGGAGAAAGTAAAAGGCAGTCGGGAATTTGAGCTGTAAAAACGTGTATGATACAAAACGTAAACTGTAAAAGTCCTGGCCAGCAACTGGAGACGAACTATGCTTGTATAGGCGAATTCATGGATATGGTTCAGACTAAAACGTAGGAGCAAGCAGGGCAATCGCCCGTTTAGAATAATATTCGCGAGGTATAAATATATGGAGTCAGACAACATGAAAAAGGCACTGATCGCTATGAGCGGCGGCGTGGATTCTTCCGTAGCCGCTTACCTGATGAAAGAGCATGGATACGACTGCATTGGCGTGACCATGAAGCTTTTCCAGAATGAGGATGCAGGCGTCAGCCGCAAAAAAAGCTGCTGTTCCTTAGATGATGTGGAGGATGCAAGAAGCGTAGCCCACAATCTGGGAATCCCTTATTATGTTTTTAACTTTACTGCAGATTTCAAGAAACAGGTCATGGACCGGTTTGTAGCTGCTTATGAAAATGGTGCAACTCCAAACCCCTGTATTGACTGCAACCGCTATCTGAAATTCGACAGCCTGTATCACCGTGCAGAGGAGCTTGGCTGCCACTATGTTGTGACTGGCCATTATGCAAGAATCGAGCAGCGTGAGGATGGCAGATACCTTCTGAAAAAAGCCGCAGACCCGGCCAAGGACCAGAGCTATGTGCTCTATTCCCTGACCCAGGAGCAGCTGGCACATACCATGTTCCCGCTTGGGGATATGAACAAGCACCAGACCCGTATGATTGCAGATGAGCAGAATTTCTTCAATGCAGATAAGCCGGACAGCCAGGATATCTGCTTTGTTCCAGATGGGGATTATGCAGGATTTATCCGCAGATTTACAGGTAAGGACTATCCAGCAGGAGATTTTACAGACAAGGACGGCAACGTTCTTGGCAAACATAAAGGAATCATCGGCTACACCGTGGGACAGCGGAAAGGTCTTGGCATTGCAGCTGGCAAGCCGGTTTATGTGACAAAGATCTGCCCGGCAGAGAACCGGGTAATTCTTGGTGACAATGAGGATCTGTTCCATCGGGAACTGGATGTGGAGGACTTTAATTTCATCGCTTTTGACAATCCCCCGGCAGAGTTCCGTGCCAAAGCCAAGGTGCGCTACCGCCAGAAGGAGCAGTGGGCAACCGTAAAAGTCACCGGAGAAAAAACAGTGCACATCATTTTTGACGAATCCCAGAGAGCCATCACCAAAGGACAGGCTGCCGTTTTGTATGATGGAGACGTTGTCATCGGCGGCGGTGTGATTGTGGGCTGAAAAATAGAACGAAAGTAACTGTGAAAGTACGGAACAGTTCTGAATTGAAATATTATAACAGTCAGGGAAGTATAGAATAAAACTATATTTTTTCCCTGGCTGTTTTTGTTTATAAAAAGTTAAGAATATATCTTTAATTTATAGATGGCGAACCCTATGGAAAAATGGTACTATAATCCATATCAGCCGCAGCAGAGCATAAAGAATTGGAGGTATATGTGGAAAAAAGAAAATTAATTGGAAGGTTCGGGACGCATCCGTCCGTACTAAAGGAAAATGCAAAAGAAAAGGCAAAGGAATCCATCAGCGCAGTACTGCCCATTGTACTGATCGTTCTGGCGCTTGGGTTTACCATAGCGGCCCTCTCGCCCAGTATTCTGGTGGAATTTCTCATTGGATCGGTGCTGGTGATCATCGGCATGATCTTTTTCTCCATGGGCGCGGAAATGTCCATGACCCCTATGGGAGAGCATGTGGGAGGCAGTATGCTTCGCACGAAGAAATTAGGCTTTATTGTAATTCTTGGTTTTGTTCTTGGTTTTATTATTACGATTTCTGAACCGGATCTGCAGGTTCTTGCAGAACAGGTTTCCTCTGTGCCGAATATGGTGCTGATCTTATCAGTGGCATTAGGAGTTGGCGCATTTCTTGTTGTGGCATTGCTTCGTATTCTGTTTGGAATCGCGCTGCCGCCGTTGTTATTCTGTTTTTATATTCTGGTTTTTGTCATTGCAATGTTCGTTCCGGAAAATTTTCTGGCAGTGGCCTTTGATTCCGGCGGGGTGACCACTGGACCTATGACCGTTCCCTTTATTATGGCGCTGGGTGTTGGTATCGCAGCCATCCGTAACGATAAGCATGCCGGGGATGACAGCTTCGGACTTGTAGCGCTGTGTTCCATAGGTCCCATTCTGGCAGTTTTGATCCTGGGGCTTGTGTATCATACTGAGGGGATTTTTACCTCAGAGGCGGTCACTGAGGTGGAGAATTCTGTGGAACTGGGACGACTGTTTGCGTCAGCTCTTCCGAAATATTTTAAGGAGATTGCAGTGTCTCTTTTCCCGATTACTGTATTTTTCGGGATTTTCCAGGTGGTGTCCCTGAAACTGAATAAGGATGTGCTGTTTAAGATTATTTTTGGTTTGTTCTATACATATATAGGGCTTGTGCTGTTTCTCACAGGAGCAAATGTAGGCTTCATTCCTGCCGGAAATTATCTTGGAACTGTGCTTGGAAACCTGCCATGGAACTGGATTCTAGTGCCGCTTGGAATGGTGATCGGATATTTCATTGTAAAAGCGGAGCCTGCGGTTTATGTGCTGATGAAGCAGGTGGAAGAGCTGACAGACGGGGCTATTTCCGGCAAATCCATTCAGATCAGCCTGTCTGTGGGCGTAGCGGTTTCTGTGGGAATCTCCATGCTCCGCGTACTTACAGGGATTTCCGTGTTTTATTTTCTGGTGCCGGGATATGCAGTGGCCTTAATTCTCAGTCTGTTTGTTCCGAAAATTTTTACAGCTATTGCCTTTGACTCCGGTGGAGTTGCTTCCGGTCCTATGACCGCTACCTTTTTGCTTCCCCTGGCTCAGGGAGCCTGCCAGGCAGTAGGCGGAAATATTGTGACAGACGCGTTTGGCGTGGTGGCTATGGTAGCCATGACTCCGCTGATCACGCTGCAGGTGCTTGGTCTGGTTTACCGAATCCGTGGCGGCGAGCTTGGGGAAAAGCGCAAAGAAGAGAAAAGAGTGGCACTGCCGGATGGCATGGCTGTACCGAAGTCTGTGGCGGAACTGTATGGCGAGCTTGGGGATGAGGAGATTATTGAGCTCTAGAGTCTGTTTGAAAAATCATTCCCGCAATCTGCACGCCCCACTTTGCGGTATATTTCACCCGAATTCGGCCTACGTAGCCCGCTACGACGCCCTCATCCGGGCAAAATCTCCCACAAATTGTGACGCACATCTTGCAGAAAGCCTTTTTCAAACACGCTTTAGCATTTTTTAGGAAGCCCGAGGCGACAGCCAAGAAAGCATTCAGAGAGGAATGAGACATGAGCGGATTATATATGATGGTGACCATCACCAGCAGGAAGCATATGCCTGCGTTTAAAAAAATTTACCGGGAAAACCAGGTGGAGGTTGGAACCGTTTCCCTTGGAATGGGAACCGCATCCAGTTCCATCCTGGATTATATGGGACTGGAAGATGATGAGAAAAGCATCTGTTTCCATTTTGTAACAGCAGCGACCTGGAAAAAGGTGAAAAAAAGCCTTCAGAACCAGCTGCGCATTGATGTGCCGGGAACTGGAATTGTATTTGTGATTCCCATGAGCAGCATTGGCGGCAAGCGGGAACTGGGATTTCTTGTTCAGGGACAGGAGTTTGTAAGAGAGGAGGAGAGCACATTGAAGGAAACCAGACATGAACTGATCGTGGCAATTGCCAATTACGGATACAACACACAAGTGATGAAGGCAGCAGAAGAGGGCGGCGCCACAGGAGGTACCGTGCTTCACGGAAAAGGAGTGGGAATGAAGCGGGCAGAGCAGTTTCTGGGCGTTTCCCTTGTCTCCGAGAAAGAACTGGTTCTGATCGTTGCCAGATCTGAGCAGAAAAATGCGATCATGCAGGCAATCATGGAAAAAGCCGGAATCACATCCAAGGCCGGAACCATTGTATTTTCCCTTCCCGTAACGGACACGGCGGGGCTTCGGATTCTGGAGGATACGGAAGAAAATCAGTAATTGTGACGTATATCCTGCAGAAAGCCTTTTTTCAAATACGCTCTGCTGCAAAGGCAACCGTTCCGAAAACGAAATCTCCACACAAACTCCATATTAGTGTAGTATAATACCGATTATAAGAATGGGCGTGAAGGAGAGAAAATGAACTGTATTTTTGTGGTAGAGGATGAATTTGATATACAGGAGCTTCTGGGGAATTATCTTGCAGAGGCAAGCTATCAGGTGCTAGCAGCTTCCGATGGAGTGGAAGCCATCAACCTGTTTGAAAAGGAAAAGGATCGGATCGACCTTGTGCTTCTGGACGTGATGCTGCCGAAGATTGACGGCTTTGGCGTACTGGAGGTGATACGCCAGTCTTCCCTGGTTCCGGTGATCATGCTTACCGCACTTGACGATGAGGCCTATCAGATCAAAGGCTATGACCTTCAGGCAGACGAATATGTGACCAAGCCTTTTTCCATGCAGATCCTTTTGCGGAAAATCGGGGCAGTGCTGCGAAGAAGCGGGAAAATTTCAAAAGAAGAAAATACAGAAGATCTTCTGTGCTATGGCAATCTGCGCCTGGATCTGGCAGGCTACCAGGCATGGGAAGGGCCAAAGAAGCTGGAGCTTACCCAGAAGGAATTTGAACTTTTGCGGGAATTTCTGGAAAACCAGGGGCGTGTGCTTACAAGAAACCAGCTTCTGGATGCTGTGTGGGGCGCGGATTATTTCGGTGAGGACCGAATTGTAGATACGCACATTAAGAATCTTCGAAAGAAACTGGAAGCTGATTATATTGATACCATCAGAGGAGTGGGATACCGCATTGATAAAATACATAAAAAGCAGAATTAGCATAAAAATATTTCTTCTCACCATGATCATCCTGATGGCGGTTTCCGGAATTTCCTATGGCTTTGTAGCTGCATTTATGCCGCAGAGTTATTCGGATTCCCTGAACCGGACCCTGGCGGCAAAGGCAAAGGATCTGGCGGAATCCCTGTCTGGCTATTCCCTTAAGAATGCGGCTTCTATTATAGGGGAATTCAGCGATGCCAACCAGTCGCGGGTTGTCCTTTTAAATGAAAAAGGAGAGATTGTCCGGGAGTGGCTTGGGAACGGAAGCCTTGTCAGTGAGGTTACAATTTCATCTTCTGTATCCGAAGAAGAACAACCGGTAACAGAAGGATTTGCTGAAGAAAGCACTGCGGCGGAGTCGGGTGACTGGGAAGGTCAGACGGATCAGGAAGTGAGCTATGGGGATACTATTGGAACCGTAGTAGAAGGTGAGGGATCTGTGGAAGAGGAGATGGAACAACAGGCGATGGGACATTATGAGGTTGCCTTTAAAGGCAGTGAAAACAGGTATACACTGTTTGTATTTGGTTCCACCCAGCTTGTGAACCAGGCAGTGGAAGCGCTTGGACAGATTCTGCCCTGGATGCTTTTTACCGTATTTGGAATCTCTCTGGTGATTTCCCTTTTTTATTCCAGATATTTGTCAAAGCCTATCCGAAAGCTTGGAGTTGCTTCGGATAAAATGGCGGGCCTGGATTTTTCTGTGCGAACGGAAATGAAACGGACAGATGAGCTTGGGACACTTTCCCGGAGTCTGGATACAATGGCACAGAATCTGGATCAGGCGTTGAAAAGCCTTAGAAGTGCCAATGCGAAATTAAAGGATGAGATGGAACAGGAACGGGAACTGGAGCGAAGACGGATGGAGTTTTTCGCCGCGGCTTCCCACGAACTGAAAACCCCGGTTACGATCCTGAAAGGGCAGATCGAGGGCATGGAGCAGAATGTTGGCGTGTACAAAGACCGGGACAAATATCTTGCCAGGGCAAGGGAAGTGACGGTGACCCTGCAGAATATGGTCCAGGAGATTCTGATGATTTCCAAAATGGAGTCCTGCGGATTATCCCTGAAGAAAAAAGAACTGGATCTGGCGGAACTGGTAAGACTTCAGCTGGCTGACCTGACGGAGCTTTTTGAGCAGAAAAACATGAAACTGGAAATCATGCTGCCGGATCAATGCCTGTGCAGGGCAGATCCGGTGCTGATGGAGACGGTACTTCGGAATGTTCTTGTAAATGCGGTGCGGTATTCACCGGAAAATGAGCGAATCTGTGTGAAGCTTTATAAAGAATTACAGAAAATCTCCTGTGAAGATTGCCAGGCTATTTCAGGAAGTTCTGCGGCTGCAAGTGGGCCAAAAGATACTGCACTTGTGATAATGGAAATAGAGAATACAGGGGTACACATCGAGGATGCGGAGCTTTCAAGAGTGTTTGATGCCTTTTACCGGGTGGATTCCTCCAGAAACCGGAAAAGCGGCGGCAGCGGCCTGGGACTTTATATTGTGCGGCAGATTCTGGAACAGCACGGCGCTGGATATGAACTGCGAAATACGGATAATGGGGTTTTGTTTCGAATGAAACTGCCCCTGGAAAATATGACCTTTACAGGGTGATATTTAAAATAGCATTTCTTTGGATTTTTCATGAATTTATATGGAAAAGTTTGAAAAGTGGTGATATAATTGCTGATAATTTTGTAGTGGAGACAGGAATCTGCATGCGGATCAGGGTTTTGTCTCATACGTTAATTTTTAGCAGAAGGTGAAAGAAAATGTCAACATCCATGACCAAGGGAAATCCTCTGAAGCTGATGCTCCAGTTCGCTTTTCCGCTGCTGATAGGAAATCTTCTTCAGCAGACTTACAACATTATTGATGCAGCTATTGTAGGCCAGATCCTGGGGGCGAAGGCCCTGGCAAGCGTTGGAGCCAGCAGCAGTATCCAGTTTCTGGTACTGGGCTTTTGCATGGGAAGCTGTACCGGATTCGGTGTACCCATTGCAAAGTATTTTGGTGCAGGCAAGCTGGATCAGATGAGAAACTATGTTTTTAACGGAGCGCTTCTCACTGCCGGAATTGCGGTGATCCTTACTGCGCTGTGCTCTGTTTTTTGCCCGCAGATTCTGCATATGCTTTCTGTACCGGAAGATATTTATGACAATGCCTATGCATATCTGCTGATTATTTTTCTGGGCATGCCGTTTACGCTGCTGTATAATTACCTGTCCAGCATTTTGAGATCCGTTGGAGACAGCCGGACGCCCTTTATGTTTCTGGCTTTGTCCGCAATTCTGAATATTTTCCTGGATCTGTTTTGCATTGTGGTATTGAAGTGGGGCTGTGCAGGCGCAGCCATTGCTACGATCACAGCGCAGGCAATCAGCGGAATTCTGTGCCTTGTTTTTATTGGGAAGAAAATGAATCTTCTCTGGCTGGCTAAGGCTCACCGTGCGGCAAATAAGGATGCGGTAAGCGAGCTTCTTATGATGGGAATTCCCACAGGACTTCAGTTCTCCATTACCGCTATCGGCAGTATGGTGATGCAGTCTGCAAACAATGGTCTTGGAAGCGTGTATGTATCCGGATTTACAGCGGGAATGAAGATCAAGCAGTTTACTATGTGTCCTTTCGATGCTATTGGAACAGCTGTCTCCGTATTCTGCAGCCAGAATCTTGGGGCAAAGCAGCCGGACCGTATCCGCAAGGGACTGAAGCAGGGCATGGCAGTTGCAGTAGGATATGGACTTCTGGCCGGCCTTGTGCTTATTTTTGCAGGAAGACCTCTTTCCATGATCTTTGTCAGTAAAAGTTCTGCAGATGTGCTGGACGCATCTGCCAAATATCTGCGCTGCATGGGATATTTTTACTGGAGCCTTGGCATTCTCAATACTACCCGTATGGTGACGCAGGGACTTGGATATTCCACAAGAGCTGTTTTTTCCGGTGTTACGGAGATGCTGGCAAGAACCATTGTCAGCCTGGGATTTGTGGGAACCTTTGGCTTTACCGCCATTTGCTTCGCAGACCAGACTGCATGGATCACCGCCTGCCTTTACATTGCGCCAACCTGCGTTTTCTGTATTAAGAAAGCAACGAAGTCCATTATGGCTGGAGCGTATGAGTAAGTAGGGCGATAGCCCGGATTACGAATGCGGTCGGCAGCTGTGGGAGCGCCCATAGGAGCCAAGTAGCTGACTTTCATATATGGTGATGTCGCCAATAGGCGACATGTCCGTTTTGCGGCTCCACACAAACCACATAAAACTTACATATGGAACACAAGGAAATGCTCTATTCTTCTTATTGTAGTCAAGGGAACACATTCCCAAAAGAAGAAAGGAGCATTTTTTATGAAGAAAACAGTATTTACAGGAAAGAACGCTTACGGCTTAACCGCTGGCAAATCAGGAAAAAGAGGCAGAAGAAAAGGGCTGGCACTTGGAATCTGTGCCGCAATTCTGGGAACAGCCGGTGTGGCAGGAGCATCTCAGGCAGCATGGGCATATACAGAGAGCTATATGGATGCAGACGGAAAACTTGTGATTAAAATTTATAAAAATGGGGACACGGATACTGTGACAGATGAGTCTGATGAAGTGACAGCAGCCGAGCAGGGAAATGCCATAGAATCAGCAGCAGAGGATTTTACGATCACGACTGTACAGGATGGACAAAATCCCGAAAAAAAAGCGGATACAGAGGCAGCGGAAAATTCGGTTGCAGGCCAGATTGAATGTTGGGCCGAAGTCGATAGCTATCTATATAAGGCGTTAGGTTTGGAATACAATGAAGAGCAGAAAGCCTGGATGTGGAAAGGAAAACCAGTTTATGCGATCTGGTTCGCGGATACAGGACTGACCATTTACGGAGATGTAAAAGCAGAAGGCAAAAACTGCCTGCATATCACCTGGGAAAGCAGCGATGGAACCGCCACATTTAAGGTCCAGGAGATGACGAAAGAAGAGCTGAAGAAAGCCTACGGAACATCCTTGGCGGAGTGATTACGATTCTTGTTTTATAGAAGTTCCAAGGAGCCTGTTTATTACCTGTAAGAAAAGCACCTACCATTTCTGATAGATGCTTTTCTTATGCTATGCCGTTTTCTTAAACTACTTCTTGAATAGCTCTGAGTGTGTACCGAGCCTGTAAAGCATTAGTACTAAAATATTGTTCTGAATTTCATAAATGAGCAGCCAATCTGGTTCAATGTGACATTCACGCGTGCCTTTATAGTTGCCTGTAAGATCATGGTCCCTGTATTTTGCTTCCAGCGTACCGCCATTCGCCAGAACATTGATTACCTCAAACAGCTTATCAAGATTCTTGTTTCGCTTTTTAGCAAGTTTCAGATCTTTTTTAAACTGCGTGGTAAACTGAACATCATATTTCATACATCAAGTGCCGCCTTAAGAGCATCCATACTGGAATATCTAGGGGCAGAAGGGTCATTCAGTAGTTTTCTGCCTTCCTCAATGGCAGCAGCTGTAGTATCATTCGGTACTTCCAGTTTTAATTCAAAAGGAATACCATGTTCACGGATAGCGGTTCTCAGGAACATATTTACAGCAGTTGTCATATTCAGGCCAAGCTCATTGAAAATTTCCTCTGCCTGATCTTTGATTGTTTTGTCTATGCGAATATTTAAATTAGTTGTTGCCATATAGAACACCTCCATTCAAGTATAGTATACTCAAGCGTTCGTTTGCTGTCAATACAATGTCATTATTATAGCAACAATGCTGAAAGTTTACGGAACGTCCTTGACGGAGTGATAATTATTCTTGTCTTATAAAGTGTGCCATGATAATATAAGGATGCAAAAGAGATGATGGGTGAGATTGGAGGTCGTGGAATGGGATATCTGTTTGAAAATATGGAGAAAATGGACATTCAGGCTGAAAGACGAAATACGCAAAGAGAAAAGAAGAGAGCTGATGAAGCAGAAAAAGAGAATCTGCGTTTACAGCAGGAAATTTTGCACTTGCAAGAGGAACTTGCCAGATTACAGAAAAAAGAGTAACTTGGGTGATTTATACAGTAGTTTGCTTATAAGCTTTTGAACTGCTGTATCATTTGGAGAAGCAGGAAACAAACCATATCTAAAGATATTGACGTAAATTTTAATGCCTGGAATTGGAAAGGAAAAGAGATACATGGAAATGGAAAACTTTTTCTTTGACAATTCCGGGCATTTATCTTTGAAAGGCATTCTATTTTATGTACATTCCATGCATATAATCCCCCTGCGGGATTTAAAATAGAATAGAATCTGTTTTTCAAGGAGACAATCTATGTTTCTTAAGGCAATAAAAAAAGCAGTTCTTCCTGTTTTGATCGGCAGCCTGTTAACTGGTCCGGGCTGCCGGATTACATATGGGTATGTGGGGGATTCCGGGAGAGCAATTTATGAGTATGCGGGGAAAAATAGCTGGGATACGGCTGTTCTTTTCCAGGAAGACAATAGCCAGGAAGAAAATACCGGAGACAATACTTCGGATACGGATACGCAGCAGGAAAACGCCTCGCCCCAGATCCCAGCCACCGACGACACCCTCATCCAGGCCCCTTCCGCGCTTCTCATGGAAGCCACCACCGGCACCGTGATCTACGAAAAAGACCCGGACACCCGCCGCAGCCCTGCCAGCATCACAAAAATCATGACCCTGATCCTGATTTTTGATGCTCTGGAAAATGGCACCCTGAAAATGACCGACACCGTTACCACCAGTGCCTACGCCAAATCCATGGGCGGCTCCCAGGTTTTCTTAGAAGAAGGGGAAACCCAGGATGTGGAAACCATGATTAAGTGCATTGTGATCGCATCCGGCAACGACGCCAGTGTGGCAATGGCGGAGCACATCGGCGGCAGCGAGCAGGAATTTGTCCGTCAGATGAACGAGCGGGCAGCAGGTCTTGGCATGGAAAACACCCATTTCGTGGACTGCTGCGGCTTGACAGACTCTACCGACCATTACACCACTGCCCGGGACATCGCCCTGATGAGCCGGGAGCTGATCACTAAATATCCCAAAATACTGGAATATTCCTCCATCTGGATGGAAAATATCACTCACGTCACCAGACAGGGCTCCAAGGAATTCGGCCTGACCAACACCAACAAGCTTCTTCGAAGCTACGAGGGTTGTGTCGGCCTCAAAACCGGAAGCACCAGCCTTGCCAAATACTGTGTATCCGCAGTTGCCGCCCGAAACGGCATCACTCTTATTTCCGTAGTCATGGCAGCGCCCGACTACAAGGTTCGCTTCAAGGATGCGGCTGCCATGCTGAACTACGGTTTTTCCAAAAGCAGTCTCTACACCGATGAAAACCCCGAAAAACTCCCTTCCATCGAAGTCCGAAAAGGAACCAAACCCACAACCGAAGTAAAATATGAAAAAACCTTCCAGTATCTAAGCTGCGACGGTAAAACCATAGGTGATGTCCAGACGAAACTGAATCTGAATCCACAGGTCCAGGCCCCAGTAAAAGCAGGCGACACAGCCGGAACCCTAGAATACTACGAAAACGGCAGAAAATTAGGCGAGATCAACATTCTTTTTACAGAAACCATAGAAAAAGCCACCTACAAAAACTGCCTGGAAAAAATAATTGCAGAAGCATTTTGACAAAACAGTCCCTGTCGGTTTATAATAAATTCTGTATGAAAATTTTTGCTGCTATCTTACAAAACAGACATGTCGCCTACCGGCGACATCACCATATATGAAAGTCAGCTGTTCCGCGCCTATGGGCGCTCCCACAGCTGCCGACCGCATTCGTAATCCGGGCTATCGCCCTACTTACTCATACGGTCTAGCCCATCCGATATCCAAGAATTCGCTCATGCAAGCATGGCTCATTCTTGGCTGCCGTCTGGGACTTTCATAGTAAAAAATAGCAAAGACGGAGGGGAAACACATGAAACAACCAAAGAAAGAGCCAGGTAAGCTAAAGCTTCTGGCCCGCTATTATAAACCATATCAGGGACTGTTTTTCGCAGATCTGTTCTTTGCATTTCTGGGAGCAGCCGTAACTCTGGTCATTCCGCTGCTGGTGCGCTACATTATGAACACAGTAGGGGAAATGCCAGCCCAGGAAGCCAAAACCATTATCCTGAAAATCGGTATAGGAATGCTGGCATTGATCCTGGTACAGCTGGGAAGCCGTTATTTTATCACCTATTACGGACATATGATGGGCGCTTACATTGAGCACGATATGCGAAACGAGATTTTCAGCCACTATCAGAAGCTATCTTTCGCATTTTACGATAATCAAAAAGTAGGCCATCTGCTTTCCCGAATCACAAGCGATTTATTTGATATTACAGAGCTTCTGCATCACGGACCGGAAGATATTCTGATCTCCGTGATCAAGCTGTTCGGAGCGCTGATCATTCTGATGAACGTGAAGCCCCAGATGGCACTGCTTTGCTTTGCCATTGTAATCATTATGCTGATCTATGCGCTGGTTTACAATAAGAAAATGAAAAGCGCATTTAAGGAAAACCGCGTGCGCATGGGCGAGATCAACAGCCAGATCGAGGACAGTCTTTCCGGAATCCGCGTGGTGAAATCCTTTGGAAATGAGAAGCGTGAGATCGAGAAATTCCGCAAGGGAAATGAGCGCTTCGTGGATGCCAAGAGAGTGACTTACCGCTACATGGCAGGCTACCACGCAGGCATGGATGCCTTTACCACCCTGATTACAGTTGCAGCCTTGGTTTCCGGTGCTATGTTCCTTGCGTCCGGAAGCATTAGTGCCACAGACCTTGTGACCTTTCTTTTGTATATCAACAACTTCACCGAGCCGGTTACCAAACTGGTAAACTTCACTGAGCAGTTCCAGAACGGCTACAGCGGTTACGACCGTTTCCTGGAAATGATGTCCATTGCGCCGGATATTGAGGACGCGCCGGATGCAGTGCCGTTAGACCATGTGGACGGGGACATTCGCTTTGAAAATGTTTCCTTCCATTATGAGGACCATGATGACAAAGTTCTTTCCAATGTCAATCTGGAAGTGAAGCCGGGAGATTATGTTGCTCTTGTGGGCACCTCTGGCGCAGGCAAAACCACCCTGTGCAGCCTGATCCCCAGATTTTATGATGTAACCGAGGGCGCCATTTATCTGGATGGAAAAGACATCCGCAAGATCAAGCTGAAGGACCTTCGCCAGCAGATTGGAATTGTTCAGCAGGATGTATATCTGTTCGCAGGAAACATTATGGAAAATATCCGCTACGGCCGCCCGGATGCCACAGACGAGGAAGTCATCCGCGCAGCCAAGCTTGCCAATGCCCACGATTTTATTATGGAAATGCCGGATAACTACGCAACGGATATCGGCCAGCGGGGCGTGAAGCTTTCTGGCGGACAGAAGCAGCGCCTTTCCATTGCAAGAGCATTCCTGAAAAATCCGTCCATCCTGATCTTCGATGAGGCAACCTCTGCCCTTGACAACGAAAGCGAGAAGGTAGTCCAGGAGTCCCTAGAACGTCTTGCCAAAAACCGAACCACCTTCGTCATCGCCCACCGCCTTTCCACCATCCGCAACGCAAGACGAATCCTGGTCCTCACCGAAGACGGAATCGCAGAAGAAGGCACCCACCAGGAACTGATGGAAAAAGACGGCGTATACGCCAAGCTTTGTAAAGCTGGATTGTAAAAGTTACGAAAGGAAGACCGTACAATGAAAGAAATCCGAACCGAAGACGCAGTAGGCCACATCCTCTGCCACGACATTACCCAGATTATCAAAGATAAGAAAAAAGGCGTACTCTTCTCCAAAGGCCACATTGTAAAAGAAGAAGACATCCCCCTCCTCCTCTCCGTCGGCAAAGAGCACCTCTTTGTCTGGGAAAAGAAAGAAGGCATTCTTCATGAAAACGAAGGCGCTGACATCCTCTACAAAATCTGTGCCGGCCCCTCCATGCACGGAACTGATGTAAAAGAAGGCAAAATCGAGCTGGTAGCCGACACCGACGGCGTTCTGAAAATCCGCCGTGACGCCCTTCTGGCAGTCAACTCCCTCGGCGAGATGATGATCGCTTCCCGCCACGGTGATTTCCCTGTAAAAAAAGGCGACAAGCTGGCCGGAACCCGCATCATCCCCCTTGTGATCGAAAAAGAAAAAATGGACAAAGCCGTAGAAGCCGCAGGCCCGGACCCCATTTTTTCCATTCTTCCCTATCAGTTTAAAAAGGTAGGAATCGTCACCACCGGAAGCGAAGTCAAAAAAGGCTTGATCCAGGACACCTTTACCCCTGTGCTGAAAGACAAGCTGGCAGAATATCCGACCGAAGTTATCGGCCAGACCACCCCGGGAGATGACAAAGCCCAGATTACAGCCGACATTCTGGCCTTTATAGACCAGGGCGCAGACATGGTAATCTGCAGCGGCGGCATGAGCGTTGACCCGGACGACCGCACCCCAGGAGGAATCCGCGACACCGGAGCCAGAGTGGTAACCTACGGTGCCCCGGTGCTTCCAGGCGCCATGCTTCTGATTGCTTACTACGAAAAAGACGGCAAACGCATTCCCATCCTTGGCCTGCCAGGATGCGTCATGTATGCGAAACGAACCGTATTTGATCTTGTTCTGCCAAGAATCATGGCAGACGATGAAATTTTCGCCGAAGAAGTGGCAGCCTACGGCGAAGGCGGCCTTTGCCTGAACTGTAAAGTCTGTACCTTCCCCAACTGCGGATTTGGAAAATAAAGAAAACACAAAAGGAGACCTATGGGCGAATTCCGAACTGTAACCTACGAAGTTCACAACCCCAAAATAAAACAAAACCAGAGCGTGCGTTTCGCCGTCCTTGCGGATGTTCACGGCAGCGAATTTGGAACAGACAACTGCGACCTGCAGGCAAAAATCCGGGAAAACCTGCCAGATGCCATTCTTGTAGCTGGAGACATGGTTGTGCGAAAAGATGTATCCACCCTGGAAAACGCCCGGAAGCTTCTTATTTCCCTGGCAAAGGATTTTCCTGTTTTCTATGGTCTGGGAAATCACGAATCCAAAATGAAAATAGAGGGCTATCCCTGCCAGAGCGAATATCTGGAATACGAACAGTCCCTGAGGAAAGCTGGCGTCCATATCCTGACAAATGAGAAATACGAATTCCAGGCAAAAGGCACCTCCCTTGTTATAAACGGCCTGGAACTTCCTTTAGAATATTATCACAAGCCAACCTCCCCAAAGCTTACAGACCAGGCAATGGAACAGCTTATGGGAAAACCGGAGCCGGACGCGGTAAACATTCTCCTCGCCCACAGTCCCAAATACGGCAGAACCTATTTTAACTGGGGCGCAGACCTGATCCTGTCCGGCCACTACCACGGCGGCGTGCTGCGTTTTTCCAGGCACATAGGCACCATCAGTCCCCAGCTCATGCCTTTTCCCAGGTACTGCTGCGGGGATTTTTACCAGGACGGGCAGTGCATGATCGTAAGCGCCGGGCTTGGGGAACACACCATGCCCCTTCGGATCCACAACCCCAGAGAACTGATTTTTATAGAAATGAAATCTTAAGGGAAGAAAGGAAAGCTCATGGCAATCTCCGTAAAACTAAATGTTTTTGAAGGACCGCTTGACCTGCTCCTTCACCTGATCGATAAAAATAAAATTGACATTTACGACATCCCCATTGTGGAGATCACAGACCAGTACATGGAATACATTCACGCCATGGAAAAAGAAGACTTAGGCGTGATGAGCGAGTTTATGGTTATGGCGGCCACTCTTCTTGACATCAAATGCCGGATGCTTCTTCCAAAAGAAGTAAACGAGGAAGGGGAGGAGGAAGACCCAAGAGCCGAGCTTGTCCAGAAGCTTCTGGAATATAAGATGTACAAATACATGTCTTACGAGCTGAAGGACAAAATGGACGATGCCAGCGGAGTCTATTACCGTGCTCCCGACGTGCCGGAGGAAGTGCTTCAGTACCGGGAGCCTGTGGATCCATCTGAACTGCTGGCTGGGCTGACCCTGGAAAAGCTCCACGCCATTTACCAGTCCATCATCCGCAGGCAGGAAGACAAGGTGGACCCCATCCGAAGCCGTTTCGGCAGGATTGAAAAAGAAGAAGTCAGTCTTTCAGATAAAATGCTTGAGATGAAAGAATTTGCAAAGACCCACAGAAAGTTCAGCTTTAAGGACCTTTTGAAAAAGCAGTGCTCCAAGGTGCAGGTGATCGTCACCTTCCTTTCCGTGCTGGAGCTGATCAAAATGGGACACATCCATGTGGTGCAGGAGGAGATTTTTGACGACATCCAGATCGATGTTGTGACTGATCCTGAAACCTGGAAAAATCTCACGGAATTTGCAGAGGAAGGATAATATATGGAAATCAGACAATTAGAAGGAGCCATTGAGGCCATTCTGTTTACAATGGGAGAGGCGGTGGAGCTTTGCCAGATCGCGAAAGCCATCCAGCAGGACAAGGCCACCACAGAGAAGCTGATCCACAATCTCATGGACAAATACCAGGATGAGGGCAGGGGAATCCACATTATCGAGCTGGAAAATTCCTATCAGCTTTGCACCAAGCGGGACTATTACGGCTGCCTGATCCGCATCGCTATGCAGCCCCAGAAGCCGGCACTTACCGACGTTATGCTGGAGACTTTGTCCATCATTGCCTACAAGCAGCCGGTGACCAAGGCAGAGATCGAGAAGATCCGAGGGGTAAAAAGCGACCACGCAGTGAACAAGCTGGTGGAATATAATTTGGTCAAAGAGCTTGGAAGACTGGATGCACCGGGACGCCCCATCCTTTTTGGAACCACCGAGGAATTTCTTCGAACCTTCGGCGTGCAGGGCCTGGAAGAGCTTCCTTCTGTGGACCCGGTGAAAATGGCAGACTTCAAGGCGGAGGCAGAAGAAGAGATACAGCTGAAGCTGGACGTATAAAAGGCTGCCAGCGGTATAAGCTAAGTGATGCAGGATGGAACATATGAGCCGCAGCTTTTGCGGCATAAGACAGGAGAGGATAAAAATGCCAACAACATACGCACATGATCTGTTTGGACAGAAAGTATACAGGCAGATGCCGGAAGAAGTAAAAAAAGTCATCAGGGAAAATGGGGAGCTGTACCGCATCGGACTGCACGGCCCGGACATCTTCTTTTATTATTTTATTTTCAAAAATCATGTCAGCGGCGTTGGATACCGGATGCATAAGGAAAAAGCCAGAGCCTTTTTCATCCAGGGAATGAGTCAGGTGCGTGAGACCAAGGATCAGGCCCTGCTTGCCTATCTTCTTGGTTTTGGCTGCCATTATCTTCTGGATTCCGCCTGCCATCCTTTTGTAAACGAGATGCACGACAAGGGGCGGATTTCCCACAGCCTTCTGGAAATCGAGTTTGACCGCTTGCTTATGGAAGAAACAGGGAAAGACCCTTATACCTATTATCCTTCCGTATGCATCGCGGCAAAGGAGCGAAATGCAAAAGAAATCCACAAGGTCTTTCCCCTTGTAAAAACAGGGGATATTCTTCTGAGCCTGAAGCTTATGAAATGGATTACCAACCAGCTGGTATGCGATGACGGCGGCGCAAGACGTGCCCGTCTGGCCAGAATTTCCAGTCTGGGGGGCCATAAAGCCCAGTCAGCCCTGATCGACCACTACATGATGGTCCATCCGGCAGGGGGCAGCAAGGAGCTTGTAGAGGAACTGAACCGGCTGTTTGAAGAGGAAGTGAAAAAGGCGCCTGGGGAACTGCTTGAGCTATATCAGCTTTCCAAGGAGGATCATCCGTTATCAGATCGGTGGAATTTAACTTATAACGGGTGATAATATCTTTTCAGGGGGCGGACATTCTTCGAAATCTCCGCCCCTGAGTCATATCCCGGACATGTCTGCGTAAAATGAATATATGGAAGATTAGAGCGTGTTTGAATATGAGGGGATGTGGAATATGAAGAAAAAAGGAAAAAGATTTCTTTGCAGACTTCTTATCCTGATCACCGGGACGGTATCTGTAGGGCAGGCATCCGCAAGCGCCGGAGCGGCAGACCTTCAGGGAGTGAGCACCGTGGTACAGATGATCCCGGCAGCGGTGGACATGAACGAAACAGATGGCCCCGGAAGCCTGTATGCCCTTTCGGCTGTTCTCATGGACGGAGATTCCGGCAGAGTGCTTTACGAAAAAGAGGGTTACACAGCCAGGCCGAACGCCAGCACCACAAAGGTGATGACCTGCATCCTGGCCCTGGAAAACGGAAAAGGCGACGACTACGTAATGGTTTCCAAAAATGCCGCCGCCCAACCCGAGGTAAAGCTTGGCTTAAAAGAAGGGGAGCAGTATTACCTGGAAGATCTTCTCTATTCCCTGATGCTGAAAAGCCACAACGACACTGCCGTGGCCATTGCCGAGCACATCGGCGGCTCTGTGGAAGGCTTTGCCCACATGATGAACGAAAAAGCAAAGGAAATCGGCTGCACCAGCACCCATTTTGTCACTTCAAACGGCCTGGACGGTGCAGATGCAGGAGGTGTTCATGAGACCACAGCCCGGGACCTTGCCCTGATCATGAGTTACGCCATCAAAAACAAAACCTTTCTTCACATTACCCAGACAAGAGATTATTCTTTTTACGACCTTTCCGGGAACCGGCAGTTTTCCGTGCACAATGCAAACGCCTTTCTGGACATGACCCCGGACGCCATTTCCGGGAAAACCGGATTCACAGGAAATGCAGGCTACTGTTATGTGGGCGCCTGCAAAAATGAGGGCAGAACCTTTATTATCGCTCTTCTTGGCTGCGGATGGCCCAACAACAAAAGCTACAAATGGAAGGACACCATGAAGCTTCTGGAATATGGAAAGGAAAACTTCCATAAAGAAGTGTACTGGCAGGAGCCTGCCATTCCAGAAATCCAGGTGAAGGACGGCGTTTCGGAAAACAGTACCGTTTCCGATGAGAGCCCGGCACAGTCCGAGCAAAACCTGTCAGCCGGCTTAGGGAAAGCTGCATTTATAAAAGGCGTCATCCAGGCAGAAGACTCCGACAAAAAGAAAGAGGTCCTTTTAAAGGACAGTGAAAAAGTCACCTGCAATGTCCGTCTCCAGAAGTCACTTGCTGCCCCTGTGAAAAAAGGGCAGAAGATTGGCCAGGTCACCTTTTCCATCGGAGAACTGGTGCTGGATGACTATTTTGTAACCGCAGACCGCAATATCGTCAAAATTACCTATTTGTGGTGCGTAAATAAAGTATTTCATGACTTTTTCCACTAAAAAGCCTGATGAAATATGTATGATATATCAAAAAATCCCCCGAATTTCGAGGGATTTTTTTGCATAAAAACACGGAAAACTATTGAAAAATTATGTGAAAAAATGTACAATTAGAATCGGCAGATTTTTTGGTTATACTTTTAAATTTTTATAAAATGGAGGGCAAGAAAGAATGAGTAACACAACACAAAGCTTAGCGGGCACAAGAATCACTTCTTTGCTGGACGCGAACAGTTTTGTTGAAATCGGCCAAAGTGTAACAGCCAGAAATACAGATTTCAACATGACTGAAAAAAAAGCACCTTCAGACGGTGTTATTACCGGATATGGTGTGATTGATGGAAATCTGGTGTATGTGTACAGCCAGGATGTTTCCGTACTGAACGGAACAGTAGGCGAAATGCATGCCAAGAAGATTACCAGACTTTATGATATGGCTATGAAGACCGGTGCTCCGGTGATCGGCCTGATCGACTGTGCAGGTCTGCGTCTCCAGGAGGCAACTGATGCGCTGGAAGCATTCGGTGAGATCTATATGAAACAGACTCTGGCTTCCGGACTGATCCCACAGATCACAGGTATCTTCGGCACCTGCGGTGGTGGTATGGCACTTGTACCGGCACTGACAGACTTTACCTTTGTTGAAGAGAAGAAAGGTAAACTGTTCGTAAATACCCCGAATGCCCTTGCCGGCAACAATATCTCCAAATGTGATACATCTGCTGCCAAATTCCAGAGCGAAGAGACAGGTCTTGTAGACGGAATCGGCACAGAGGATGAAATCCTTGGAAAGATCCGTGAACTCGTAACATATCTGCCATCTAACTGCGAAGACACTGATTCCTACATGGAGTGCACAGACGACTTAAACCGCGTATGCGAGGACATTGAGAACTGCACAGGCGACACAGCCATTGCACTTTCCAGAATCGCAGACAACGGACAGTTCTTCGAAGTAAAAGCAGACTATGGCAAGAACGTTGCGGTTGGATTCATCAGACTGAACGGAGCTACCGTTGGTGCTGTTGCAAACAGAAGCGAGAGCTATGACGCTGAGGGCAACAAGGCATGGGAGTCTGACGGAAGACTTTCTGCACGCGGCGCAAGAAAAGCAGCAGAATTCGTGAAATTCTGTGACGCTTTCGAGATTCCGGTACTTACTCTTACAAATGTAAATGGTTTCGAGGCTACTGTATGCAGCGAGAAGATGATGGCGAAATCTGTAGGACAGCTGGTTCATGCATTTGCAAATGCTACTGTTCCGAAGGTTAACGTGATCATTGGCAATGCATTCGGAACTGCTTACACAGCTATGAACAGCAAAGCAATCGGCGCAGATATGGTATATGCATGGGAGAATGCCCAGATCGGCATGATGGATGCAGACCTTGCAGCGAAGATCATATATGCAGGCGATGACGCAGCCGCTCTTAATGAGAAGGCAGCAGAGTACAGAGAGCTTCAGAACTCCGTTTCCTCTGCAGCAGCAAGAGGATATGTTGACACCATTATCAGCCCGGCTGATACAAGAAAATATGTGATCGGAGCATTTGAAATGCTGTTCACAAAAAGGGAAGAACGTCCGTCCAAGAAACACGGCACGGTCTAAGCGAGGTGGAGCATATGAAACAGATTTTTAAGAAAGTATCCTCCCTTTGCACAGTACTCCTTATGATGGCAGTTCTCACTCTTACAGGCGCATCAGCAGTATGGGCAGAAGAGGTGGACGACACTGTAAAGCAGACACTGATCACTACTGCTGAGGGACTTACGGATACCATCGTTACTCTTGGCGATGAGGACATTGAGAACTATTCCAAGTCTTCCGATGCATTTACAACATCTGCAATGTCTGCATGGGCTGGCTCCAAGGCAGAGCTTGGCGCCCTGAAGGAAAGAAGCGGTGAAGTGGAAGTAAAGGCTTCTGATGACGGATATACCGTTACTGTTCCGGCTTCCTTTGAAAAGGCAGATGCAAACTTTGTTTATGTATTTGATGGCTCTACAGGAGCACCTACCTCTCTTACTGTAGATGTTCAGTATTCCATGGCTGAGACCTTAAGAAGAGCTGTTATGAATACCATCATGGGTATTGCAATTGTATTCATCGTTCTTATTTTCCTGAGCTTCCTTATCTACCTGTTCCGATTCATTCCGAATCCGGAGGCAAAGAAAAAGGCTCAGGCTGCAGCAGCACCTGCACCTGCTCCGGTGGCAGCACCAGCAGTAGAGGAGCCGGCAGATGATACAGAACTGATCGCGGTTATCGCAGCAGCTATTGCAGCAGCTGAGGGAACCACCACTGATGGATTCGTAGTTCGTTCCATCCGCAAAATCAATCGTAAAAAAAGATAAGTACAGGAGGATTCTAAAATGAAAAGTTATACAATTACCGTTAACGGAACAGCATATGAAGTAACTGTTGAAGAGACAGGAAGCGTATCCGCACCAGCAGCTCCTAAGGCAGGACCGGCACCGAAGGCAGCTCCTAAGGCAGCACCGGCACCAAAGGCAGCTCCGAAAGCAGCAGCCGGAGCAGGCTCTGTTAAAGTTGCAGCTTCCGTACCTGGAAAAGTTCTGAAAATCGCAGCAACTGTTGGACAGGCTGTAAAAGCCGGAGACAACATTGTAATCCTGGAATCCATGAAGATGGAGATTCCGGTAGTAGCTCCTCAGGACGGAACCGTTGCAAGCATTGATGTTGCAGAAGGTGCCTCTGTAGAAAATGGAGATACCCTGGCAACAATGAACTAAGTCGGGAGGTAATAAGATGTCTTATGTAGCAGACACTCTGTCCAACCTGATCCATCAGACCGCGTTCTTTAACCTGACATGGGGTAACTATCTGATGATCGTGGTTGCTTGTGTATTTTTATATCTTGCCATTGCAAAGGGATTTGAGCCGCTTCTTCTTGTTCCTATTGCATTTGGTATGCTCCTTGTTAATATTTATCCGGACATTATGGCTAATCCGGAAGACATGTCCAACGGTGTTGGTGGTCTTCTTCATTATTTCTATATCCTTGATGAGTGGAGTATTCTTCCATCCCTTATCTTCATGGGTGTAGGTGCGATGACAGACTTCGGTCCTCTGATCGCGAACCCGAAGAGCTTCCTGATGGGTGCTGCAGCACAGCTTGGTATCTACATGGCTTACTTCCTTGCAATCTTCCTTGGATTCAATGGTAAGGCAGCAGCAGCAATCTCCATCATCGGTGGTGCTGACGGCCCGACCTCCATTTTCCTTGCAGGTAAGCTTGGACAGACAGCTCTTATGGGACCGATCGCTGTAGCGGCATATTCCTATATGTCACTGGTTCCGATCATTCAGCCTCCGATCATGAAACTGTTTACAACTGAGAAAGAGCGTAAGATCAAAATGGAGCAGCTTCGTCCTGTATCCAAGCTTGAGAAGATCCTTTTCCCAATTGTAATCACAATCGTTGTCTGCATGATCCTTCCTACAACTGCTCCTCTGGTTGGTATGCTTATGCTTGGTAACCTGTTCAGAGAGTGCGGCGTTGTTAAACAGCTTACAGAGACAGCTTCCAATGCACTTATGTACATCGTAGTTATCCTTCTTGGAACATCTGTCGGTGCATCCACAAGTGCTGAGGCATTCCTTAATGTTGCTACTCTGAAAATCGTTGTATTAGGTCTTGTGGCATTTGCATGCGGTACCTTCGGAGGCGTTATGCTTGGAAAGCTTATGTGCAAGCTTACAGGCGGCAAGATCAACCCGCTTATCGGTTCTGCTGGTGTATCTGCAGTACCTATGGCAGCCCGTGTTTCCCAGAAGGTTGGTGCTGAGGCTGATCCTACCAACTTCCTTCTGATGCATGCAATGGGACCAAATGTTGCCGGTGTTATCGGTACTGCTGTTGCGGCCGGAGCATTCATGGCAATTTACGGAATCTGACAATGCCAGGTTTTCAAAGCCGAAAAGCGGCGGAACGATCCGCAGGCATTGGTTCGTGTCAAAAGAATTTTTGACACGAACTTCATTATAAAAATATAAGGAGAACAATTATGGCAGAAATTGAAAAAAAACCTGTTAAAATTGTGGAAACCATTCTGCGTGATGCACATCAGTCCCTGATTGCAACCCGTATGACAACAGAGCAGATGCTTCCAATCGTTGATAAACTTGATAAAGTAGGCTACCATGCAGTAGAGTGCTGGGGCGGTGCTACTTTCGATGCAAGCCTTCGTTTCCTTCATGAGGATCCGTGGGAAAGACTTCGTAAATTACGTGACGGATTCAAGAATACCAAGCTGCAGATGCTTTTCCGTGGTCAGAACATTCTTGGATATCGTCCGTATGCAGATGATGTTGTTGAGTACTTTGTACAGAAATCTCTGGCAAATGGTATTGATATCATCCGTATCTTTGACTGTATGAATGACCTTCGTAATCTTCAGACTGCTGTACATGCTGCAAACAAGGAGCATGGCCATGCACAGGTTGCACTTTCCTATACACTTGGTGATGCTTATACTCTGGAATACTGGACAAGCATTGCAAAACGTATCGAGGAAATGGGAGCAGATTCCATCTGTATCAAGGATATGGCCGGACTTCTCCTTCCATATAAAGCAACAGAGCTTGTTACCGCACTGAAGGAGACTGTTAAGATCCCGATCGATCTTCATACACATTACACCTCAGGTGTAGCTTCCATGACTTACTTAAAGGCTGTTGAAGCTGGCGTTGATATTATCGACACTGCAATGTCTCCATTTGCACTTGGTACTTCCCAGCCTGCAACAGAGGTTATGGTTGAGACCTTCAAGGGAACACCATATGATACAGGCTTTGATCAGCAGCTCCTTGCTGAAATCGCAGATTACTTCCGTCCAATGCGTGACGAGGCTCTTGAGAGCGGTCTTCTCAATCCGAAGAACCTTGGTGTAAACATCAAGACTCTTCTGTATCAGGTACCGGGTGGTATGTTATCCAACCTTACCTCCCAGCTGAAGGAGCAGCATGCAGAAGACAAATTCTATGATGTTCTTGAAGAAGTTCCGCGTGTTCGTAAAGACCTTGGTGAGCCGCCGCTTGTTACTCCGTCTTCCCAGATCGTTGGTACACAGGCTGTATTCAATGTTCTTATGGGCGAGAGATACAAGATGGTTACCAAAGAGACAAAGGATGTTCTCAGCGGAAAATACGGCGCAACAGCAAAACCATTCAATCCGGAAGTACAGAAGAAGTGCATCGGTGATGTAAAACCGATCACATGCCGTCCGGCAGACCTTCTGGACAACGAGCTGGATAAGCTTGAGGGAGAGATGGCACAGTACAAGGAGCAGGATGAGGATGTTCTGTCCTATGCACTGTTCCCGCAGGTTGCTACTGATTTCTTCAAGTATCGTCAGGCTCAGCAGACAAAGGTTGATGAGACTGCTGCTGATACTAAGAACGGAGCATATCCGGTTTAATCAGTGATGAATAATTTACCGAAGGGGCAGCCGTTATGGCTGTACCTGCGGTAACAATGACGAAAGACACGTGCAGAAAATATTTGCACGTGTCTTTTTAAAAAAGAAATGTGAAAGGTTTTATATGAGTAAAATACTGATCGTAGGCGGCGGGGCTGCCGGAATGATGGCAGGCGTTTTCCTGGCAAGAGCAGACCATGAAGTCCACATCCTGGAAAAAAATGAGAAGCTTGGAAAGAAAGTGTATATTACAGGAAAGGGACGCTGTAATGTTACAAATAACTGTGACACGGAAGAATTGTTCAAGGCAGTGATGTCCAACCCCAAATTTCTGTACAGCGCCTTCTATTCCTTTACACCCCAGGACGTCATGGAGTTTTTTGAGGAAGCAGGCGTACCGCTGAAAACAGAAAGAGGCAATCGTGTATTCCCTGTATCCGACCGTTCTTCTGATATTATCCGCGGCCTGGAGCGGGAACTGAAGAAGGCAGGCGTGCACATTCACCTTCGCACAGAAGTGAAAACTGTAAGTGCTGACCCTTATGAGGAACCCGATGTGGATGAGAAAAAGGCACACCACAGCAGAGTCACAGGCGTGCAGTTATCTGACGGAAACTTCCTGGAGGGGGACTGCGTTCTGGTTGCTACCGGAGGGCTTTCCTATCAGGCGACCGGTTCCACAGGAGACGGCTACCGCTTTGCCCGGGAGACAGGCCATAAGGTGACAGAGCTTTCCCCGTCCCTGGTTCCTCTTAAAACAAAAGAAGACTACATTCCCAGACTCCAGGGCCTTTCCCTGAAGAACACAGAGCTGACCATCAAATCCGGGAAGAAAGTTCTTTTCCAGGATTTCGGCGAGATGATGTTCACTCACTTTGGCGTGACTGGTCCCATGATCTTATCTGCAAGTGCCCACATTGGCAAACAGCTGCAGAAATCCGGCGAGCTTAATGCTTATCTGGACTTAAAGCCGGCCCTTACCATGGAGCAGCTGGACGCCAGGATCTTAAGGGAGTTTGAGGCAGGACAGAATAAGCAGTTTAAGAATGTGATTGGGGTACTTTTCCCATCTTCTCTGACGCCGGTTATGCTGGAGCTCGGAGGAATTTCGCCGGAAAAGAAGATCCATGACATTTCCAGGGAAGAGAGGATCCACTTTGAAGAACTGGTGAAGGCGTTCCCATTTACCATCAATGGAATGGGAGAGTACAAGGAAGCGGTTATCACTAGAGGAGGTGTTTCCGTGAAGGAGGTACAGCCGGGCACCATGGAGTCCAGGAAGGTGAAGAACCTTTACTTCATTGGAGAGGTGCTGGATCTGGACGCGGTAACAGGCGGCTATAACCTTCAGATTGCATGGTCCACCGCATATCTGGCTGCCATGGCGTTGAAAAATGCCTGAAAATGTGGTATTATCAAATAAGGAATGTTAGGGTCAAAATTGCCCCTAACCTGATATCTGCGAATTGCTCTGCTGCGAGGCAGCTCCCGCAATTCTGCGGGGCCCAAGTTCAAAAGCTTTATCGTGCAAGCACGAACAGCTTTTTGACCTTTTGCCCCTGATATCAGATACAAAATGTACCAGGAGGTAACACAATAATGGGATGCAATATCGCCATTGACGGACCGGCAGGAGCCGGCAAGAGCACCATTGCCAAAAGAGTGGCAAAGGAGCTTTCATTTATCTATGTAGATACAGGTGCCATGTACCGTGCAGTTGCACTTTATCTGCAGAAGAAAGGAATCGACGGAACGGATTCCCAGGCAGTTGCAGATCACTGTCAGGAAGCAGAGGTTTCTATCCGCTATGAAGATGGAGAACAGCTGGTGATCCTGAACGGGGAGAATGTTAATGCCTGTATCCGCACGGAAGAAGTGGGAAATATGGCGTCCAAGACCTCTGCCAACCCGGCAGTCCGCGCACATCTTCTCAACCTGCAGAGAAATCTTGCAGAGAAGAACAATGTGGTAATGGACGGCCGCGATATCGGAACCATTGTTCTGCCCGATGCCCAGGTGAAGATTTTCCTCACTGCAAGCGTAGAGACCAGAGCGAACAGACGCTATGAGGAATACCTTGCCAAGGGTGAGAAAGCAGATCTGGAAGATATTAAGAAGGATATCGAGATCCGCGACCATCAGGACATGACAAGAGAGATTTCCCCTCTTCGCCAGGCTGAGGATGCAGTGCTTGTGGATTCCTCCAATATGAACATTGAGGAAGTGGTAGCCGCAATTCTTGGAATTTACAGAGATAAGGTGGAATAAACCATGGAAGTAAAGGTTGCGAAAACAGCAGGCTTTTGCTTTGGTGTGCAGCGCGCGGTAGACAAGGTCTACGAGCTGATCGGCAGCCATCCGGACAAGCTGTTTACTCTTGGCCCCATTATTCACAATGAGGAAGTGGTGAACGACCTGGAGAAAAAAGGCGTCCGGGTTGCCTCTGAGGAGGATCTGAAGACGCTCCCGGAAGGCAGCACCGTAGTGATCCGTTCCCACGGCGTTGGAAAGGAAGTGTACGACCGTCTGGAAGAATACGGACTTTCCTATGTGGATGTGACCTGTCCCTTTGTGCTGAAGATCCACAGGATTGTGGAGAAAGAGAGCAGGGCAGGTTCCCATGTGGTGATCATCGGCGATCCGGATCACCCGGAGGTTGTAGGAATCTGCGGCTGGTGCATGGGTCCCTGCACCGTCATAAAAACGGAACAGGATGCGCTGGATTTTGTGCCTCCGCCGGGTAAAAACATATGTATTGTGTCGCAGACAACATTTAATTACAATAAATTTAAAGATTTAGTTGAAATTCTCCGCAAAAAGAGGTATGATAATACTGTTTTAAATATTCTTAATATTTTAAACACTATTTGTAATGCTACCGAAGAACGGCAGAGAGAAGCAAAGAGCATAGCCGGAGAGGTAGACACTATGTTGGTCGTAGGCGGCAGACATAGTTCCAATACTCAAAAGCTGTTTGAAATATGTAAAAAGGAATGTGAAAATACTTACTATATACAAACACCTGTAGACTTGGATTCTGAAATGTTCCAATGCAGTAGTTATGTAGGTATTACAGCAGGGGCTTCCACCCCAAAGAAAATTATTGAGGAGGTTCAAGAACATGTCAGAATTAAGTTTTGAACAGATGCTGGAAGATTCCGTAAAAACAATCAGAAATGGAGAAATCGTACAGGGAAAGGTCATCGATGTAAAAGAAGATGAAATTATCCTGAACATTGGCTATAAGGCTGATGGTATTATCACCAAGAGTGAATATAGCAATGATCCTTCCATAGTACTTACCGACGCTGTACATGTAGGTGACTCCATGGAAGCCAAAGTGCTTAAGGTAAACGATGGCGAAGGCCAGGTTATCTTAACCTACAAGAGACTTGCTGCAGAGAAAGGCAACAAACGTCTTGAGGAAGCATTCGAGAACCAGGAAGTATTAACTGCTCCTGTAACTCAGGTACTTGACGGCGGATTATGTGTAAATGTTGAGGAGACTCGTGTATTCATCCCTGCAAGCCTTGTTTCCGATACTTATGAGAAAGACCTCAGCAAATACGCTGATCAGGAGATCGAATTCGTTATCACAGAGTTCAATCCAAGAAGACGCCGCATCATTGGTAACCGCAAACAGCTTCTTGTTGCTGAGAAGGCTAAGAAACAGCAGGAGCTTATGGAGCGCATCCATGTTGGCGATACTGTAGACGGTGTTGTTAAGAATGTTACAGATTTCGGTGCATTCATTGATCTGGGCGGCGCTGACGGACTGCTTCACATCTCTGAGATGTCCTGGGGCAGAGTAGAGAACCCGAAGAAGGTTTTCACAGTTGGTGAGACTGTTAAGGTTATGATCAAAGACATCAAGGGTGAGAAGATTGCTCTTACAATGAAATTCCCGGAGGAGAATCCATGGCTTACAGCAGCCGAGGATTTCGCAGTTGGAAATGTAGTAACAGGTAAAGTTGCTCGTATGACAGACTTCGGTGCATTCGTAGAGCTTGCTCCTGGAGTAGATGCACTTCTTCATGTATCTCAGATTTCCAGAGAGCACGTTGCAAAACCATCTGATGTACTTTCCATCGGACAGGAGATCCAGGCTAAGGTTGTTGACTTCAATGGTGAAGACAAGAAGATCAGCCTGAGCATGAAGGCTCTTGAGGCTCCGGCAGAGGACGCACCTGTAGAGGAATAATGTAAAGAATTACCGCCATTCACAGGTTATTGTGAATGGCGGTTGCTTTTCGTATCAGAATGAGAACTGGTAAGTTTGGCTTATCAGAAATTTAAGGAGGCATTTTCCGCGATGGAAGATGTCTCCTTTTAAATTATGTTATTTCAGCTTCCAGAACAAATATTCCATGGTATGTACCAGATATTGTCTCTGCTTTTCTGAATTCTGCAGAAACTCTTCCGAGCAGGGGAACCAGGTATAGCAGGTGTCTCTTGTGGCGGACTGCTTCAACCCTTTTTCCATAAATTTGCTGATGGATTTTGGGACGGCCATGTCTTCGCCGGGGAGATAGTCGTAATGCTTGTAATCACTGTAATACTGGCGAATCCGTCCGTTTACAGGGCAGGTAAGTACGCTCACCAGATTTTCATGTCCGGTAATGTAGAACTCCTCAGTGCGGTTGGAAAAGGCGGCAGGAAGAGTATAGGGAAGCTTCAGCTGCAGAATCAGGTTTTCCTCGTCGAAATCCGCTCCGTTTGCCTGGAAATCTCCGCTTTTCAGGGAAAGATATCCCATCATCTTAAACACATCTCCAAGACCCAGAAGGTCCTCCATATTATGTCCCATCACAATATCCAGATCTGTCTGTTCCCTGCGTGACATATATTTTTTGTAAATGCGGATGCAGTCGCCGCCGTTGCAGTAGACACGCTTGTGTTCTCCAAGAAAGGCTTCCATTTGCTCCTGTTTCAGTCCTGGAAGCTTCAGAAATCCTTTTAAGGGGCGGAGAATCTTATAAAGGTCAATAGAAGGAAGCCCTTCAAATGGATCCGGCAGTTCATGAAACGCAAGCCGTGCCTGAAGATAAGGCTGGTCGAACGCATCGCCATTGTATTGAACGGTGCAGGTGAATTTTTTCAAAAATTCGGAAAAAACCTCCAGAAGCTGCTTTTCTTCCCGAAAATCCGGTGCCAGCCACTGATACAGCTGCCAGCCCTCATTTCCTTCATAGCACACAGCTCCGATCATGTATAAAAAAGAGGAATTTCGTCCTAATCCGGTGGTTTCAATATCGTAAAATAAAGGGGCAAAATCTACCTGATTTTTCCCGTTCCCAGATAAATTTTTAACAGTCTCAAAGTCTGGAAACCCTTGTAAAATCGGCATTTTTTTAACAATCATCCTGCTTATACTCCTTTCATGGATTGTATTCAATTATACACAATTTTTTTCTTTTTAGGTAGTGAATTTTTTTACAAAATGAGGTATAGTAGAATATAGAGAATAGTCAGAATATATAAAATACCAGGACCAAAAGTTCAAAAAGCTGTAAGGAGCAAGTCCTGGCATTAATAAAAAGAAAAGGAGAAACACATGTGGGATTTAGCAATTAATGGAGTAGATTTCTATCACATAGCCAACTGGTTTTACATATACAGTTTTCTTGGATGGCTGTGGGAAACCTGCTACGTATCTGTAAGGAAAGGCAAGCTGATCAACAGAGGCTTTATTAACGGCCCGTTGTGTACCATCTATGGCTGCGGAGCACTTGCCGTTTATCTGATCCTTCTTCCGGTAAGCGAAAATCTGCTTCTTTTATTTGTAGGAGGAATTGTAGTCGCCACTGCACTGGAATATGTGACAGCGGTATTGATGGAGAACATTTTCCATACATCCTGGTGGGATTACAGCGATAAGAAATTTAATTTCCAGGGACGTATCTGCCTTGGCTGTTCCCTTGGATGGGGATTGTTTACGGTAGGACTTTTCCGGGTGCTGCATCCGGTTGTATCGGATTTTGTGGAGTTGTATTCCAGGAGAACCGGAGAAATCGCGGTCTGTGTGATTACGGTGGTCTACATTGTGGACTTCGCTTTTTCCGCAGCAGCAGCATTCCACATCCACGAGCGCATTCCTGCATGGGAGCAGGCGCTGGATCAGATGCGAGTGGAGCTGCTTGTGCAGGCCCGTGAGAAGATGGAGAATCTGGAAGAGAGCAGCGGCCTTTCCCGTGAGAAGATCAAGCAGCAGCTTGGTGACAAGCTTGGCCGTCTGGACGATATCGCCCTGATCAAGGAGCTGGAAGAGAAGCGCTCTGTTATGATGACCGATATCTCCGAGGAACTGCAGAAGCGCAAAGAGGCAATGGCAGGAAAAGTCAGCCACAATATGCAGCGTTTCGTAAAGGCATACCCGAACCTGAACCGTGGCTATAAGATCCACAAAAAATACGGTTTCGGCAAAAGAAAAAAAGATGCGGATCAGAAATAACAGAAGCGCATCAGAAGGAATGAAAGATTATAATAAGTTTTTTCAATGCGGAAGTCTTATGGATCATACAGATAACCATAACAGCTTTCTGCCGTCGGGAAAGGCGGAGAGCTGTCCGAATCAGACAAAAGGGAAACAAAGAGTTATAAATCAGACAAAGAAATCAGGTTGCTGCGGACAAAAGAGTCAGTGATCAATACTATAAAGGCGGTGAATATTAGTGCGGTTAACTTTTAAAGGCGGCGTACATCCCTTCGAGGGAAAAGAAATGTCAAAGGACTGCCCGGTGGAGAAATATCTCCCCAAGGCTGATCTGGCGTATCCATTGTCCCAGCACATTGGTGCTCCGGCCAAGCCTGTGGTTGCAAAAGGTGACCATGTGCTGGCAGGACAGATGATCGCAGAAGCAGGCGGATTCGTATCTTCCCCTATTCATGCTTCTGTATCCGGAACTGTGAAAGGCATCGAGAAACGGCTCACAGCTACCGGAAGCATGGTGGATTCCATTATTGTGGAAAATGACGGATTATATGAGGAAACAGAGTTTACTCCCGCAGATCCGGCGGGGTTGACCCGTGAGGAAATTATCGGAAGAATCCGCGACGGCGGTGTCGTAGGACTTGGAGGTGCAGGCTTCCCCACACATGTGAAGCTTTCCCCCAAGGAACCGGACAAGATTGAGTACATACTGGTAAACGGTGCAGAATGTGAGCCTTACCTGACAAGCGACTACAGGCGCATGATGGACCAGCCCGAGAAGGTGGTAGAAGGCCTGAAGATCGTAGTAGGTCTTTTCAAAAACGCAAAGGGCTGTATCTGCATTGAGGACAACAAGCCAGACTGTATTGCGAAAATGAAAGAGCTGGTAACGGGCATCCCCAATATCGAAGTCAAGGAACTGATGACCAAGTACCCCCAGGGCGGTGAGCGAACCCTGATCTACGCAGTGACTGGAAGAGAGATCAACTCCTCCATGCTTCCTGCAGATGCAGGCTGTATTGTAGACAACGTGGAGACCATCTGCAGCATATATGATGCGGTAGCCCTTGGCAGACCTATCATGAAGCGTATTTTTACGGTAACCGGAAAAGGCATCAACCGCCCGGCTCATTTTGAAGTCTGTACAGGAACGGATATGGCCGAGCTGATCGACGCGGCAGGCGGTCTGAAGGACCACGCAGGAAAGGTAATCTCCGGCGGTCCTATGATGGGCTTTGCCATGTATGATCTTCATGTACCTTGTGTGAAAACCTCTTCCTCACTTCTGTGTATGCAAAGCGACCCTGTATCAGACGCAAATGCACAGCAGACAGCCTGCATCAACTGCGGACGCTGCGTCAGTGTCTGCCCGGGACACGTAATTCCCGCAAGGCTGGCAACCTTTGCTCAGAGAGGCGATATGGAAAGCTTCCAGAAATTTGATGGAATGGAATGCTGCGAGTGCGGCTGCTGCAGCTACATCTGCCCGGCCAAGCGTCCGCTGACCCAGAGCATCAAATCCATGCGTAAAATGGTGCTGGCAAGCAGGAAAAAGAAATAATAAGGGGGAAGAAACTCATGGAACAAATGCTTAATGTATCATCCAATCCCCATGTCCGGGCAAGGATGACCACTGCGAAGATCATGCAGCTGGTTGCCATCGCGCTTTTGCCTGCAGCCATAGTGGGAATTTATAATTTCGGATTCAAGGCACTGGCCATTCTGGTGGTATCCACCGGCAGTGCAGTGCTTGCAGAGTGGTTATATGATCATTTCATGCACAAACCAAACACCATCGGAGACTTCAGTGCAGTTGTCACAGGTCTTCTGATCGGCATGAACATGCCTGCAGGAATTCCTTTATGGATTCCGGCACTTGGCAGTATTTTTGCAATTATTGTGGTAAAACAGCTGTTCGGCGGTCTTGGCCAAAACTTTATGAACCCGGCCCTTGCTGCCCGCTGTTTCCTTATGATTTCCTTTGCGGGAAAAATGACGGACTTTTCCGTATCTGACAGCTTCAAGGGCGCAGTTGACGGTGTGACAGGGGCAACTCCTTTGGCAGCTCTTCGCGACCATGGTTTTGTGGCAGGCTCCTCTGTTCCCATTAAGAACCTGCTCATTGGAAATATCCAGGGTACCATCGGTGAGACTTCCGTAATCGCCATCCTGATCGGAGCAGCCATCCTGCTTTGCTATAAGGTGATCAGCGCAAGGATTCCTCTTACCTACATCGGCAGCTTTGCCGTATTTGTGATCATTTACATGCTGGCTTCCGGCAAAGGCTTTGACGTAAACTATCTGTTTACCCACCTTTTCGGCGGCGGACTGATGCTGGGCGCATGGTTTATGGCCACTGACTACGTGACAAGCCCCATCACGGTGAAGGGACAGTATGTATACGGTGTCTGTCTGGGTGTTCTCACCGGAATCTTCCGTATTTTCGGAGCTTCCGCAGAAGGCGTTTCCTATGCGATTATTTTCTGCAACCTTCTGGTACCTCAGATTGAACGTTTCACACGTCCGGTTGCTTTTGGAAAAGGAGGCGCAAAGAAATGAAAAACAAGATCGTGAAAGATACCCTTGCGCTGACTGTGATCACACTGATTTCCGGCCTGCTTCTTGGTGTTGTCAATGACATTACCGCAGGTCCCATTGCCAGTCAGCAGGCAAAAGAAAAAGAAGAAGCCTACAAGGCGGTATTTGCAGAGGCAGCTTCCTTTGAAGTAGTTACAAGCGGGGAAGATGCAGACCTTGAGAGCTATCTGGATGAGAACGGCTACAAAGCCCAGAGCATTGATGAGGTGATGCTTGCAAAGGATGACGCTGGAAATGAGCTTGGCTATGCCTTTTCGGTTACCACTTCCGAGGGTTACGGCGGAGATATCCAGTTTGCTATGGGAATCCAGGATGACGGAACCTTAAATGGAATTTCTATTTTGTCCATCAGTGAGACTGCCGGCCTTGGCATGCGTGCCACCACAGACGATTTCAAGAACCAGTTCAAGGACAAAAACGTAGAGAAATTTACATACACAAAGACTGGCGCCACATCTGATGATGAGATTGACGCTTTAAGCGGTGCGACGATTACCACAAATGCCATGACAAATGGCGTGAATGCCGGACTTGCCGCATTTCGTTATGAGAAAGGGGGCAGTCAGCAATGAAAAAGAATACACCATCTGAACGACTGATTAACGGTATCATCAAAGAAAATCCTACCTTTGTGCTGATGCTTGGTATGTGTCCTACACTGGCTATTACCACATCTGCCATCAACGGTATTGGAATGGGACTTACTACAACGGTAATTCTGGCTGCATCCAACCTGATGATCTCTCTGCTCCGCAATTTTATTCCGGACAGCGTGCGTATGCCAGCCTACATTGTGGTAGTTGCGTCCTTTGTAACAATTGTACAGATGCTTCTGCAGGGCTTTATTCCTTTCCTGTATTCTTCCCTTGGAATCTATATTCCGCTGATCGTTGTAAACTGTATCATCCTGGGAAGAGCAGAGGCCTATGCTTCCAAGAACAAACCAATCCCATCCCTGTTTGACGGCATTGGAATGGGACTTGGCTTTACCTTAAGCATCACCTGCATCGGTGCAGTACGTGAGCTGATCGGTGCCGGAACTATTTTCGGCAAACAGATCCTTCCGCTTGCAGATGCTGCAGCTGGCAAAATGGGCTATGAGCCTGTAACCATTTTCATTCTTGCACCTGGCGCATTCTTTGTCCTTGCGTTTTTATCTGCAATCCAGAACAAATTCAAGCTTGGCGCTGCCAAACGGGGCATTGATCCAAGCAATCCGGACTGCAAGGGCGGCTGTGCTTCCTGCGGAAATTCCATGTGCTCAGGAAAAAGGGGGTAGGAGAAGATGAAAGAATTATTACTGATCATTGTAAGCTCTGCGCTTGTCAATAACGTAGTCCTCAGCCAGTTTATGGGGCTTTGTCCGTTCCTTGGTGTTTCCAAAACTACGGATACAGCAGCTGGTATGGGCGGTGCGGTTATTTTCGTAATCACCCTGTCCTCCTTTGTAACCAGTGTGATCTACAAGTTGATCCTGCAGCCTCTGGATCTGACTTATCTGCAGACTATCGTGTTCATTCTGATCATTGCAGCGCTGGTACAGTTTGTGGAAATGTTCCTGAAGAAAAGCATGCCTTCTCTTTACAAGGCACTTGGCGTGTATCTGCCTCTGATCACCACCAACTGTGCAGTTCTTGGCGTGGCCCTTACAAACGTGCAGAAGGACTATAATATCCTGGAGGGTACTGTAAACGGTTTTGCAACTGCTTTTGGTTTCTCCATCTCCATTGTGCTGATGGCAGGAATCCGTGAGAAAATTGCGTACAACGATATCCCGGAGGCATTCCAGGGATTCCCAACTGTACTTCTGACAGCTGGACTGATGGCAATTGCATTCTTCGGATTTTCAGGTTTGATCTAAGGAGGCGTAAGGATGAATATAAGTGCGATTATAGGAGCGACCATTCTGGTTGCGGCAGTAGGACTTTTCATCGGTGTGTTCCTTGGAGTTGCCGGAAAAAAGTTTGCTGTTGAGGTGGATGAGAAGGAAGTTGCCATCAGAGAAGCGCTTCCTGGAAATAACTGCGGCGGATGCGGATATCCGGGCTGTGACGGTCTGGCAGCAGCCATTGCCAAGGGCGAGGCACCGGTCAACCGCTGTCCGGTAGGCGGCGAGCCTGTAGGAAAAATAATTGCAGGAATTATGGGGCAGGAGGCAGTAGAGACTGCCCGCCAGGTAGCCCATGTGAAATGCTCCGGAACCTGTGACAAGGCGAAAGAAGAGTATGTTTACACAGGAGTGGAGGACTGCGAAATGCTTCCCTTTGTTCCAAATGGCGGAGCAAAGGCCTGCACCTATGGCTGCTGTGGCTTCGGAAGCTGCGTGAAGGTCTGTCCCTTTAATGCGATTCACATTGTAAACGGTATTGCTGTTGTGGATAAAGAAGCATGTAAGGCCTGCGGTAAATGTATTGCCAAATGCCCAAGACACCTGATTGAGCTGATTCCATACGATCAGAAGGTGGTTGTGGACTGCAGCTCCCATGATAAGGGCAAGCAGGTGATGGCTGCCTGTGAGGTTGGCTGCATCGGCTGCAAGAAGTGCGAGAAGACTTGTTCCAATGGGGCAATTACAGTAGAAGATTTCTGTGCACATATTGATTATGAGAAGTGTACAGGATGCGAAGCATGTAAGGAAGCGTGTCCGAGAGGGGTTATCCGGGAGGCATGATTTCCTTGCAGTTAACGAATGCTCTTAAAGTAAATTTATAAGATGAGAACCTGCATTTGGGGTGAATGAAGCATAAAGCAAATCTTATGCATATTGCCCGGAATGCAGGTTTTTGTTTGGACAAAACAGAATCATGACCATTTGTCAGAGCACATTTCAAGAGATATTTTTTTGTGAACAGACAGGAGTCTGGCTTTCTTTCTTGATACAGGTATGATATGATGTTTGAATCAGGATGCACTGGAATCAAATATCAGATTTTGGTGGTCATCCGTTGTAGGTGAATTCTGCGAGGCAGGATTCCTGATGAAAACACACAAAAGAGGAGACATGCATATGATATGGAAATTACTTTGGCTGTTTCTCATCTATTCCTTCGCAGGATGGGTGCTTGAGACAGTTCTGGCATCCTTGAAACAGAAGAAATTTGCAAACCGAGGCATTATCAACGGACCCTTCTGTCTGATCTATGGCTTTGGAGGATTCTTTATTACCGTATTTACCGGAGAACTGACAGGCATCTGGCTGTTTATTGGCTGTGCCATTGTGGCGTCCCTTCTTGAGTGGATTGCCGGTCATCTGATTGAGCTGTGGTACCACGAGAGATGGTGGGATTACCGCAAGATCAAATGGAACCTGGACGGATATATCAGTGTTCCCACCTCCTGCGTGTGGGGTATTCTGGGCGTATTTGTCATCAAGATTGGAAACGGGCTTTGCATAAGCGTGTATGATCTGCTTCCTCAGCTGCTGGGCAGAATCCTGATTTTGGTGGTTCTGGGCGTTCTGGCAGTGGATGCGGGAGCTACCCTGACGATTCTTTTTGGACACAGCAAAAATCCGGAGAGATGGATCGCCACAGAGAAAAACCTGGATTCTGTGACCTGGAAGCTTGGAGCAAAAATTGATGATTTTGTAAACCGAAGAATTACCAAGGCGTATCCGCAGAAGCAGCATACAGAGAAAGAAGAGGCACACCCGGAAATTTTTGCTTATGGATGCAGCTTTTATAAAGTTGTGCTTCTGTTTTTCATCGGTGCCTTTCTGGGGGATATCACAGAGACCATTTTCTGCAGGATCACAGCCGGATATTGGATGAGCCGAAGCAGTGTGGTGTGGGGAGATTTCAGCATTGTGTGGGGACTTGCCATTGCGGCAGTTACTGCGCTGCTTTACCGCTATCGAAACCGCTCCGAACAGTTCCTTTTCTGGATGGGAACCTTCCTTGGCGGCGCTTACGAATATATCTGCAGCGTGTTTACGGAAGCTGTATTTGGAACCGTGTTCTGGGATTACAGCGACATTCCTTTTAACCTTGCAGGAAGGATCAACCTTCTGTACTGCTTTTTCTGGGGCTTTGCCGCAGTGGCATGGTTCAAGATCCTTTACCCCAGAGTTTCCCGTCTGATCGAGAAAATCCCGGTAAAACCAGGCAAGATCATCACCTGGCTTCTTCTGATCTTCATGCTTGCTGATGGGGTGGTTTCCAGTGCTGCTCTTGCCCGTTATAATACCAGAAGCAATGGAATAGAGGCTTCCAATAGTTTTGAAAGCTGGGTAGATGAACACTTTGACGATGCACGGATGGCGAGAATTTATCCAAAGGCAAAGCAGGTGGGATAAAATCTGGTACGAATTGTTAAAACAACGTAAACAGTGTAAAGAACTGAAAAAAGAACCTACTGCGCATGTGATCGTAATGTTAAATGTGCGTCAAATGACAGAAAACCCCATTGTTTTCTGAAAATTAGAATGCTATACTCCTTTCGGACAGGGAAATAAGGGCCCGCAAGTTTCCTTCCCCCACATCTGAAAGGAGTATTTGATTATTATGAAAAGAAAATATATCGCCGCAGTTTTAACTGTTTTTGCCATGACCACCGTTTGTTCCACAGCATTTGCATCCACCGAGCATTACACAGACAGCAGTATTGTTGGTGCTGAGACAGGCTGGGATGAATGGGTAGCAAACTGGGATGAGACCGCTTCTGATTTTACCAAGGTTTCCCTTACCCCAGGAAAAGACGACACCGAACTGAATTTCGCATGGTACAGTGAAAAGACAGATGCAGCTGCAACACCTGTTGTTCATTTCGGAACAGACAAGGATGCTCTGGATACGTTCGAAGGAACTTCAGGAGAAGTAGACCAGGATCTCACAGGCGATAAAGCTTACGAATACAACCACGTAACCGTTACAGGACTTGAGCCGAACACCACATATTATTATACGGTTGAGAAAAACGGTGAGCAGACCGAGCCTGTTGAATATACAACCAAGAGCACTGATACCGTAAAAATGATCTACGTAGGTGACCCGCAGGTAGGTGCTTCCAAAGGCCAGACCCAGGACGGCGCAGAGCTGGTTCCAGATGACGGTGCTGCAAACACAGCCGCAAGAAACGACGGATTTTCCTGGAACCGTACTTTAAACACTGCACTTGCTGAAAATCCAGACGTAAACTTTGTAATTTCCGCAGGTGATCAGGTAAACAAAACAGGTGCAGCAAAGGAAGAAGAGTACGCTTCCTATTTAAGCGCAGACGCTCTTACAAGTCTTCCGGTAGCAACTACCATCGGAAACCACGATTCCCTGAATCCGGACTATGCATACCATTTCAACAACCCGAACAACACAGAAAATGGAAAAACAGCAGCTGGCGGTGACTATTACTACAGCTATGGCGACGGACTTTTCATTGTTCTGAACACCAACAACTACAACGTAGCAGAGCATCAGAATACCATCGAGGAAGCAGTAAAAGCTTACCCGGATGCAACCTGGCGTGTGGTTACCATCCATCAGGATATTTACGGTTCCGGTCTTGACCACTCTGATACAGACGGAATGATCCTTCGTACACAGCTCACTCCAATCTTTGACGCAAACGATATTGACGTAGTGCTTCAGGGACATGACCACACCTACAGCCGTTCCAAACTTCTTTACGGTGACGGACAGACCCATCAGAGCTATGAGTTCAGTCTGAATGCAGATGGAACAGATTATGACTGGGATCATGCTGCAAATGTAGAGACAGGCGAGCAGATTACTTTAAATCCGGAAGATGGAGATACAGAAGCACAGGCAGCACTTGATGCATTCCACGAAGACAACCAGTGTTACACCATCGAGGATGTGGACGGAAATACAGTAACCGATCCCCAGGGAACCCTTTACATGACCGCAAACTCCGCTTCCGGTTCCAAGTTCTATGAGCTGGTTTCCACACAGCAGGATTACATCGCAGCCCGCAGCCAGAACTGGCTTCCAAGTTATTCTATCATCACAATGGATGCAGCGAAATTCTCCATTGACACTTATCAGATCACAGATGACGGCAGCGTTGAGGCAATTGACGATACCTTTACCATCGAGAAGACTGCGAAATAAATTACAGTCTGGATGTAACTTTTCAAAGGCAATGTTTTACGAAATGTTTTGTGAACAAAGTTTGCCTCTGAAAAGTTGACAGAAATCAAAAATATGCAATAGAAATGAGTAATAAAATGAATCAGATGCAAAACAAAAACAACGCCGGACTTCGCTTTTCCCAAAAAGCAGTCTGGCGCTGTATCTTAGGATTGATCATTGTTATATTTGGAATTTTTGTTTACTTTTTGAATCAGGTAGACAAAATAGAGCTGGTTGTCCGCACGGGACAGACCTTCGAAAAAGCAGAAGTAACGGAAATTCTCCAGGACAATCTGGAAGAAAACGGTACCAGAGTGGGAGAGCAGAGAGTGCGGGTGCACATGCTCACAGGTGTCCGCAAAGGGGAAGATCTTGAAATAACCAGCAGCTCCGGTTATCTGTTCGGTGCTGCATGTAAAGTTGGAATGAAAGTAATCGTTATGCAAAGTGTAGCAGGAGAGACCACCATCGCCAGTGTCTACACCCAGGACAGAGAGTGGGTCATCTACATTTTTGCGGCGCTTTATCTGCTGGCGTTGTGCGTCATAGGCGGACGTCAGGGTATAAAAGGATGCATTGGGCTGGTGTTCACATTTTTCTGCGTGATCTTCGTGTATCTGCCTATGATCTACCGGAATATTTCTCCTTTTGGAGCTGCGGTATTTGTGTGCTTCATCACTACGCTGGTGACCATGTATATGATTGGCGGCGCAACAAGAAAAACCATAGCAGCGACTCTGGGAACTGTGGCAGGCGTTGTGATTGCCGGAATTTCCGCCCAGCTTTTCAGCATGGCATCGGGAATCACAGGCTACAATGTTTCGGATATTGAAACTTTGATGACGCTGTGGAATACAAACGGCATTCAGGTGGGAGGGCTTCTTTTCTCCGGGCTTTTGATTTCCTGCCTTGGTGCAGTGATGGATGTGGCAATGTCCGTGTGCAGTTCCATGTATGAGATTTACGCCCAGAATCTGAGTATGAGCCGTGGGGCACTGTTTAAAGCAGGAATGCACGTGGCGAGGGATATGATGGGAACGGACAGCAATACGTTGATTTTGGCTTTTGCAGGAAGCAGTGTGAGCATGCTGCTTCTGGATTATGCTTATGATCTTCCTTACCAGCAGATTATCAACTCCAATAATATCGGAATCGCTATTATGCAAGGACTTGCAGGAAGCTTTGGAATTGTGCTGTCTGTGCCGCTTACGGTTTTGATCTGTACGTTCCTGTATCATGGGAAAGTTTTGCGTAAGGCAGAATAAAGCTTTATTATAATACCCGGCGCTTTTACAGTTGATGCTTTACTGTAAAATGCGCCCTTTTTAATTCTCTTTATTATTTTCCTTTTTTAATCGAATGAATGTTTGCTTTTTGCTCAGGGATATGGTATGATGACAAAGAATTTTAATCTCTTCTTTTTTAGAGGAAGTAATTTTGCAAAACATATTTTCAGGAGGCACTTATGATCTCATTCATCCGCGGAACCGTAGCTGATCTCACGGAAACCTCTGTAATCGTGGAATCCGGTTACATCGGTTTTGAAATAAATATGACAGGAAACGCCCTTGCCCAGCTTCACATTGGCCAGGAAGTGAAGCTTCACACCTATTTCCAGGTGAGAGAGGACGCTATGGTGCTCTACGGATTTTTCAATAAAGATGATTTGCAGGTGTTCAAGCTTCTGCTGGGGGTAAACGGTGTGGGTCCAAAGGCTGCGCTTGGCGTACTTGCTGGAATTACCGCCGATGAGCTTCGGTTCGCAGTGCTCTCTGATGATGTTAAAACCCTTTCCAAAGCTCCTGGCATCGGGAAGAAAACAGCCCAGAAGCTGATCCTGGAATTAAAAGATAAGTTAAGCCTGGAAGAGGCCTTCGAGCAAAAGCTTGCCAACGAACAGGCGGGAGCAGCAGCTGCAGCCACAGGAGCCGGAATGACGGATGCCAAGCAGGAAGCAGTGGAAGCGCTGGTTGCCCTTGGCTACAGCAGCACCGATGCCCTTCGCGCTGTGCGCAAGGTGACGGACGCCGAGGCGGTAGACGTAGAATCTATTTTGAAGGCTGCTCTGAAAAATTTCTGAGCGTGCCCCAAAATCATTCCCGCAATCTGCAAGCCCCACTTTGCGGTATATTTTGCAGAAAGCCTTTTTCAAACAGGCTCTAAGCAGAATTTTGTATGTAACTGTGAAGACATAAGCGGTTACAATTCGTTTATATGAATATAAGAGGTAAATAATGGACAATCGCATTATAACAACAGACGTCATGGAAGAGGATTTTTCCCTGGAGGGAAATCTCCGTCCTCAGACCCTGGACGAATACATTGGTCAGGAAAAGACCAAAAACACCCTGAAGATCTATATAGAAGCTGCCAAGCAGCGCCACGATTCCCTGGATCACGTCCTTTTCTACGGCCCTCCCGGGCTTGGAAAGACCACGCTTTCCGGGATCATTGCCAATGAGATGGGCGTACACATGAAGGTTACTTCCGGTCCTGCTATTGAGAAACCAGGTGAAATGGCAGCAATCCTGAACAATCTTCAGGAGGGAGATATCCTTTTTGTGGACGAGATCCACCGCCTGAACCGTCAGGTAGAGGAGGTTCTCTACCCGGCAATGGAGGACTTCGCCATCGACATTATGATTGGAAAAGGTGCCTCCGCCCGCTCCATCCGTCTGGATCTGCCCAAATTTACCCTTGTAGGAGCCACCACAAGAGCCGGACTTTTGTCCGCGCCTCTCCGTGACCGCTTCGGTGTCATCCACCATTTGGAATTTTACAGCAAAAAAGAACTTACTACCATTATTATGCGTTCCGCTCAGGTTCTTGGCGTGGAAATTGACGTGAAAGGCGCCGGTGAGATCGCCATGCGTTCCCGCGGAACCCCAAGACTTGCCAACCGTCTTCTAAAGCGCGTCCGTGATTTTGCCCAGGTAAAATACGATGGCAGGATCACCTACGATGTGGCCTGTTTTGCCCTGAATCTGCTGGAAGTAGACCAGTACGGACTGGATAAGCTGGACCGCCAGATCCTCAACACCCTGATTGTGAACTTCAAAGGCGGCCCTGTAGGCCTTGACACCCTGGCCGCCGCCATCGGAGAAGATTCCGGCACCCTGGAAGATGTCTACGAGCCCTACCTGCTGAAAAACGGCTTTTTAAACCGCACCCCCCGCGGCCGAATGGCCTCCGCCCTCGCCTACGAACACCTGGGATTTCCTGTTCCTGAAACATAAAAAACAAACTTTTGTAAAAATTCCCTATACTTTTCTACATTTTTCGATTATAATAGGGATGCTTACATAATTGAAAATGAGAAAACGAAGTCCGATAACCGGAAATTGGATTCGGAATTTGATAAAAGATACAGGAGGCTTGAACGAATGGCGGTCAAGAATACAGCACAGGTGATCATCGGGGGTAAGATCATTACCCTGGGAGGATATGAATCAGAGGAATATTTCCAGCAGGTTGCATCATATATGAATAAGAAGATAGGAGAGCTGGAGACTGTGCCAGGATACGGCAGACAGCCTATGGAGACCAAGCATATGCTTCTCAGCCTGAATATTACAGACGACTATTTCAAGGCGAAGAAGCAGGTAGAGACCTATGAACTGGACTTGCAGCAGAAGGATCAGGAGATGTATGACCTGAAGCATGAGCTGATCTCCCTTCGCATGCAGATCGAGGAAGCACAGAAGAACGAGCAGGAAGCTCTGGACGAGAAGAATCTTCTGGAAGGCAAGGTTAAGGAACTGGAAAAAGAACTGGATGAAATGCTGAAGTAAAAAGCAGGAGGGATTGCCTAGGTGATTCCTCTTTTCTCTTTTATAACCACAATCTGGAATTGGAGGAAATACTTTGAAACGAAATATAGAGTTGCTGGCGCCGGCAGGCTCGTACGAGGGCTTTGAGGCGGCACTTGGGGCAGGCGCAGACGCCGTCTACGTAGGCGGTTCCATGTTCGGGGCCAGAGCATACGCACAGAATTTTACCCAGGAAGAGCTTCTGAAGGCCATTGACACGGCCCACATTCATGGAAGGAAGCTTTACCTTACAGTCAATACATTATTGAAGAACAGAGAACTAAAAGGAGAATTGATTGCCTATCTGACGCCATACTATGAGGCTGGACTGGATGCGGTGATCGTGCAGGATATGGGCGTGTTTGCGGTTTTGAAGCAGGAATTTCCGGGACTTCACCTTCACGCCAGCACCCAGATGACGGTCACAGGTCCGGAAGGCATGAAGTTTCTGGCAGCGCAGGGAGCCACCCGCGTGGTTGCCGCAAGAGAGCTTTCCCTGGAGGAGCTTTCCCGGATGCATCAGGCAAGCCCTATTGAGATCGAGGCCTTTGTGCACGGCGCCCTTTGCTACAGCTACTCCGGCCAGTGCCTGATGAGCAGCCTTCTGGGCGGCAGAAGCGGAAACCGCGGACGCTGCGCACAGCCCTGCAGGCTTCCTTACCAGGTGAAGAACTTTAAGACCCGGGACTACGGCAAAGGGGAATTTTGCCCCTTAAGCCTGAAGGACATCTGTACCATTGAGATTTTGCCCCAGATTATCGAAGCTGGCGTGACTTCCCTTAAGATTGAGGGAAGAATGAAGCAGCCTTCCTACACAGCTGGCGTTACAGGCATGTACCGGAAATATCTGGACCTTCTTTTTGAAAAAGGCCAGGAGAACTACCAGGTAAGCGAAAAAGACAGAAAATATCTTCTGGACCTGTTTAATCGCGGCGGTTCCTGCACAGGATATTACCAGATGGGAAACGGTCCCCAGATGATGGCATTTACCAATGAGAAAAAGACCGGAGAAGTATCCCTGCAGCCGAAGACTCTTAAGGAGCCCATAAAAGGCGAGCTCAGTCTTTTCCCGGAATCCCCTGTGTTTCTTACGGTATCATGCCGGGGCGAGAGTGCTGCCGCATTTCTTGGAGAAGTCCAGTATGCCAAGAGCCAGCCTGTAACCGAGGAACGCATCCGCCAGCAGATGGACAAGCTTGGAAATACGCCTTTTGTCTGGGAAGGCTTGGATATTCAGATGGGAGAGAGCATTTTTGTCCCGATGAAGACTCTGAATGAGGCCCGTCACCAGGCGCTGGAAGAATTGCAGGAGAAGCTGCTTGAGAAATACAGAAGAGATAAAGCGGAAAAAATGATAGAAGCGGAGATGAAGCCAGAAGAATCTGCCAGCAGTACAGAAAGATCGGCTTCAAATTACGTTTCCTATGGTGTAGAAGGAGCAATCCCAGTCTACGCTTCCTGCGAAACCGATGAGGCAGCAGAGATTCTCTGCCGGGAAAAAGGAATCCAGGGCATTTACCTGCCTTACCTGCTGATGGAGAAATACCTTCAGGCAGGCCTTTCCCAGGGCAAAGAGATGTACCTTTCCCTTCCTCACATTACAAGAGGAAATCCGCCCAAGGGCTATCTGGACCAGATCCAGAAATGGCTGAAAGAAGGCATGACAGGTCTTCTGGTGCGGAACCTGGAATCCTACAGCCGTCTGGCAGAGCTTGGATTTTCTGAGAAATGCGTGCTGGATCATTCCCTTTATACCTGGAATGATGAGGCCATTCATTTCTGGAAAAATCAGAAGATACTTCGAAATACCGTTCCCCTGGAATTAAATGAGAAGGAGCTTCGCCACAGGGAAAATGCTGGCAGCGAGGTGATTGTATACGGCAGGCTTCCCCTGATGCACAGCGCCCAGTGTGTCCGCAAGAACACTACAGGCTGCAATCGCCAGGAGGACAGGCTGGTTCTGAAGGACCGCTATGACAAGGAATTTCCTGTAGTCTGTTACTGTCACCCCTGGAAAACCGGAAATACAAAGCCGGAAGGCCCCTGTTATAATATCATCTACAACAGTCTTCCCTACGGCCTGTTAAAAGAGGCGGACAAGGTGAAGGCGCTTGGAGTATCTGCCGTGCGGCTGTCCTTTACCATAGAGAGTGCCGGACAGACACAGCAGATTCTGGAAGATTTTGTAGCTGCCTATCGGGAAGGCAGGGTATCCCGGGAATATGAGTTTACAAAAGGTCATTTTAAAAGAGGAGCCGAGTAAAGGCGTATGATTAATATTGTTGTTGAGTTATCCAAATATGTGATCCTTACACTGATGATCATATATACAATTTTGTGCTACTATCTGGTGGTGGGGAAACACGCATCCGACAGGAAAGGGCTTTTGCAGACCCAGATTTCCCTTACCTTTTTTCTGGATTTCACCGCGTTTCTGGTAGTATTTCTGAAAACCTTTGATTTTAAGGTGGCAGTATTTTATGCGGAGATGATGGTGTATTTCGCGGCGATCCTGATTTTATACCGCAGGATTTATAAGAATGCATCCATGCTTCTTCTGAATAATATGTGCATGCTGCTCAGCGTAGGCTTTATTATGCTGTGCAGGCTGGACATCGCTTCTGCCAATAAGCAGCTTCTGATCGTTGCCTGCGGAAGTGCGGTAGCACTGGTGATTCCGGTTATGATCCGGAAGATGAAATTTCTGAAGGACCTTACCTGGATCTATGCAGGCGTGGGCGTTGTCCTTCTGGCAGCCGTTCTTGTGCTGGCCCAGACCAGCTATGGTGCGAAGCTTTCCCTTATGGGCATTCAGCCCTCTGAGGTGATCAAGCTTACTTTTGTGTTCTTTATGGCATCCCTTCTTGCAAGGGAAGTTACCTTTAAGAAAGTAGTTCTGGCAACGGTGGTGGCTGGTCTTCACGTGGGAATCCTGGTGCTTTCCAGAGACCTGGGAAGTGCGGTGATCTTCTTTGTTGACTACATGGTGATGATCTATGTGTCTACCAGGAAGCCGGTCTATCTGGGAATCGGACTGGCAGGAGGCGCTGTGGGATCTGTGATCGCCTATCACCTGTTCGGACATGTGCGGGAGCGAGTCAGCGCCTGGAAGGATCCTATGGCGGTATATCAGAATGAGGGATACCAGATCGTGCAGTCTCTGTTTGCAATCGGGACCGGCGGATGGTTTGGCATGGGACTTTGCCAGGGATCCCCGGAGAAAATTCCGGTTGTAAAGAATGACTTTATTTTCAGTGCGATCTGCGAGGAGCTGGGCGGTATTTTTGCAATCTGCCTGATCCTTGTGTGCATGAGCTTTTTCCTTACCATTGTGGAGATTGCCCTGCAGATTAAGAATCCGTTTTATAAACTGATCGCCATTGGACTTGGCACGGAATATGCATTCCAGGTATTTCTCACCATCGGCGGAGCTACCAAATTCATTCCGATGACAGGTGTGACCCTTCCGCTGGTAAGCTACGGAGGAAGCTCCATTATGTGTATGATCCTGATGATTGCCATTATCCAGGGCCTGTATATTTATAGAGAGGACGAGGACGAAGAAATTGAGAGACATCGACGAGAAGCGGCGAAGAGAGCGAGACAGAGAGCTGCTGAAGCAGCGGCAGAAAGAGATTACTAAAAAGCGCAAAGCCAGAAATAAAGAGTATACCTTTGTTTCCATTTTCTTTGGGATCATCTTTATCAGTATGATCGGGTATCTGATTTATTTCGACGGCATCAAAAGCGATGACTTTATTAACAGCCCCTACAACACCAGGCAGGATTCTTTTTCTGACCGGGTGGTGCGCGGCAAGATCATGTCTGCGGACGGTCAGGTGCTGGCGCAGACCAATGTGAGCGAGGACGGGACTGAGACACGTAATTATCCTTATTCCAACGTGTTTTCTCATGTTGTGGGCTATGATTCCAATGGGAAAAGCGGACTGGAGTCAGAGGCGAATTTTACGCTGCTGACCTCTCACTCCTTTTTCCTTACCCAGCTGAAGAATGAGTTTTTGAATACCAAGAACACAGGAGATACGGTTATTTCCACCTTGAATGCCAATCTTCAGAATGTGGCATATAATGCCCTTGGAGATCGAAGAGGCGCTGTGGTGGTGATTGAACCATCCACAGGCAAGCGTCTTGTGGAGGTGAGCAAGCCTGACTTTGATCCCAATACCATAGCACAGAACTGGCAGACGCTCGTAAATGATGAGAATGACAGCAGCCTTTTGAATCGTGCTACCAATGGTGCATATCCTCCCGGCTCCACCTTTAAGGTGGTTACAGCCCTTGACTATTTCAGAACCAAGGGAACCTTTGAGGGATACAATTATCTCTGCGAGGGAAGTATTACCTTGGAGGATCATACCATTCATTGTTATCACAATACAGTTCACGGACAGGAGGATTTCTACAGTGCCTTTGCCAATTCCTGTAACTGTGCATTTGCCAGTATCGGAGTTGATCTGGGCGGTGCTTCCCTTCGCCGGACTGCAGAGGATCTTCTGTTTAACAAAAGCCTGCCCTTGAACGCTTATCGGACCAGCAGCTTTTCACTGGACAAGAAATCCGTGACGCCTCTTATTATGCAGACTGCCATCGGACAGGGAAATACGCTTGTATCGCCTATGCATATGGCTCTGATTACCTGCGCTATTGCAAATGATGGTGTGCTTATGAAGCCATATCTGATTGATGAGGTTGTCAATGACAGCAATGACACGGTAAAAAAGACAGAGCCTGTTCCTTATAAGAGACTGATGAGCTCCAACGAAGCCAATCTTCTGGGTAAGCTGATGAAACAGGTTGTAGATTCCGGTACAGCCTCATCCCTTTCCGGCAGAAGCTATACAGTGGCAGGAAAGACCGGTTCCGCAGAATTTGATGAGGAAGGCCACAGCCATTCCTGGTTCATCGGTTATTCCAATGTGGACGACCCGGATCTTGTGGTAGCTGTGATCGTAGAGAACGGCGGTTCCGGAAGTGAGGCCGCTGTGCCCATCGCAGGCCAGATTTTTGATGCATATTATGCAAACAAATAACAGATGCTGTAATTATTATAATATATTTTTTGTAAACGAAGATTCCCTGTTGCCAGTTTTCTGAAAAAGAGGTATACTATAAACAGTTTAGAAAACACACGCATTACAGGAGGATTGCAGCATGATAGAAGCAACGAGCTGTGGCGGTGTGGTAATTCATCGAGGTAAGATTCTAGCGTTATATAAGTCTTACAAAAACCGTTACGAGGGCTGGGTTTTACCCAAAGGAACCGTAGAGCCCGGAGAGACCCATGAACAGACCGCATTGCGGGAAGTCAAGGAAGAAGCTGATGTGAGAGCCTCCATTGTGAAATATGTGGGAAAGAGCCAGTATAATTTCACAGTGCCGGAGGACATGGTCAACAAAGAGGTACATTGGTATCTTATGACGGCGGATAATTATCATAGCAAGCCTCAAAGAGAGGAATTTTTCGTGGATTCAGGATACTATAAATTCCACGAAATCTACCATCTGCTCCGCTTTGCAAATGAGAAGCAGATTGTTGAGAAGGCATATCAGGAATATCTGGAGCTTAGAAGTGCCGGATTATGGGATCGGCAGCAGAAGTATTTCTGAGGAATGCGAAGATGCAATCATAAAGGCTGCGTAGTCTTGTTACGCAGCCTTTTTGCAAACATAAGATTCATTTTTTGTTTACTGGTTTAAATTTGGGAAGAAAGGGAAATCATTCTATAACAAAGGAGTGTTGTACCAGATATGCTGAAATGGCGGGAAGACTATTATGTTGGGGAAGGAATCAAGGACGCAGAGAAGACGAAGAAACGCATTGATGCAGGCAAGGTTGCACTTGGCGTGTATCTTGTCACATTGTCTGAGAATCCGGGAAATCTTCTGGAGATCATTCCATCCTATATGCTGATCCAGAAGAGTTATTATGCCAAGTGTCCGGAGATTATCGGCATGGCGAAGGGCAAAGATGAAGCAACTGATCTGGCTGTGGATATCGTGAAGAATATTTACGGTGAGACAGGGGCATTTCAGGTAAAAGAATATTTTAAGAACAGGTGAGCGCATGTTACATATACTGTGGATCCTCATAAAGTTTATATTGATTCTTCTGGGAATCCTGCTGGGACTTGTGCTGCTGGCGGTTTTGCTGGTTCTGTTCTGCCCGGTGCGGTACAGTGCGGCCGCCGCGAAGGAAGGCGACAGCTTTAAGGAAGCCGAAATCGAAGCCAGGGTAAGCTGGCTGTTTCGTGCGATCGGCGTCCGGTTCTTTTTCAAGAACGGAGAGCAGAAGCTTGTGATTACCCTGTTTGGGATTTCACTGGATCAGATCCGAGGGTGGCTGGATGGACTTGGAAAGCGGCGCAAGGCGCGTGGAAGGCGCAGAAGCCAAAGCCGGGGGCAGGGAAGCCGCGGGAAGACTGGCGCAAAGAGTGGGAAGCCGGTTGCCGATAGTGGAAAGGCTGCCGCAGATGACCAGAAAAAGTCCAGCAAACAAAAAGAACGAACACGCTCTGAGCCAGAGAAGTCATCGGAAAAGAAAGCGGAAGTAAAGGAAATCCCGGCAAAGGAATCAGAACTGCCGCATGAGAAAACAACGGAACCAGAAGCTGAAAGAACAGAAGAAGGCTCCGAAGCAGAATCCAGGAAAAAAGAAGAACAGCAGGAACCAATTCGCCAGGAGCCGTCAAGGGAAATGCCGGAGAAAAAATCACCGGATATTGTAAGAATAACGGTCAGCGAGAAGAAATCACCGGAAGCTGCGAATACAGAAGATGTTGCAGATGAAGTGCCAGAAGTAATTGAGGGAGAAACCTCGGAATCGGTCAACACAGAGTCCGGCAAGAGCCAACTTCCGGTTTTATTTACCCGTATCCGGGATATACTAACCAGGATCATAGGGCTTCCAGGGGCATTGTGGAGGAAAATCACTTCTTTTATAAAAGGCATCCTTGGGAAGATTCGGCACATCCGAAATACTATTGCCGGAATCCGAAGCAAGCTGGACTGGTGGAAGGAATTTCTTGGAAATGAGAAAACCAAAGCCGCAATCGCCCTGGTATGGAAAGATGCCAAAGGCCTGATCCACCACGTACTTCCAACTAAAGTGGAAGGCCAGGTTACTTTTGGCTGTGATGATCCATCCATTACAGGAACAGTTCTGGCGGTTCTTGGAATGACATTCCCATTCCATCAGAACCGAATTCAGGTCACTCCCCTTTTTGACGGGGAGAACCAGCTCACAGGAAATATATCTCTGAAAGGCCGGATTTATGGGATTATGTTTGTAAAGGCAGCACTTGAGATCTATATCAATAAAAATGTAAAATACGTCATCAACCGATGGAAGCATAAGGAGGACTAAACAATGGAAAACGAAAACAACTTCAAAGAAACAGTAAGCTCCCTGTTTAAAGGAATGGATGGCTTTGTAGCTGCCAAGACGGTAGTGGGAGACGCCATTCACGTAGGCGATACGATTATACTTCCGCTGGTGGACGTATCCTTTGGCGTAGGTGCCGGAGCTTTCGCAGGAGAGAAGAAGAACAACGGAGGCGGCGGTCTCGCCGGAAAAATGACTCCATGTGCCGTGCTGGTGATCCAGAATGGAACCACCAAGCTTGTCAACGTAAAGAACCAGGATGGATTGACCAAAGTTCTGGATATGGTTCCGGATTTTGTAAACCGCTTCGCACCTGGCGGAAGTGACAGCGCTGAGACTGCAGACTCTGAAGAAGAGTAAGCAAAAGTACACCTGCAAGATGTGCATTGCAATTTGCAGATTCAATCCAGTGAAAGTGAAACAGGATTTTGGAATGTGTTTTTGCAGGTCAGAAGACAGAGAAAATCTGCAAAAGTGTTCAGAAGCGGTCTCCCTGCATAAAATATACTAAACCAAAGAGACAGGACTGTATAAGATATGGGAAAAGTTCTTGGGTTTATGCTGTTTTTTATCGGACTGGGGATGGTGATCGGACTTCTGGTGTCTGAGACCATAGCGCTTCTGATCGCCGCAGCTCTGTGTCTGATGTGCGGATATCATCTATTCTGTAAATAAAACAGGCGTAGAAGGAAATGAAATCCTTTCTGCGCCTGTTTTTTTGCTCTTATTTTTATAAAAAAACAGCCCTCACATTTCTGTGAGGGCGGGTGTTACTTAGGCTCTTTCAACGTTTCCGGATCTTAAGCAGGAAGTACATACGTACATTTTCTTAGCTCCGTTCTCAGTTTTAACCTTAACGGATTTTACGTTTGATTTCCACATCTTATTGGATCTTCTATGGGAATGACTCACATTATTTCCGAAATGAGCACCTTTTTCACAAATTGCGCATTTAGCCATGATAGCACCTCCTTGACGCTTTTTTTCAACAGTTCATATTCTAACAGATGAAATTACATTTTGCAAGCAAAAAAAGGAAAATTTTAAAACAATTTTAAAATAAATTTGCTATTTGGTAAAATGCGTGCTAAAATTGGACGTTGTGTTATGGAAAGAAAAAGGGTATAATAGAGTATATACATTTTGAAAATCAAATTAATGGAGGTAAACCATATGAAGGGACGTATAGATTCCGGCCTTGGCCAGATCATTATTGATACGGATGTAATCGCTACTTATGCAGGAAGCGTTGCAGTAGAATGTTTCGGTATTATCGGTATGGCCGCTGTCAGCATGAAGGACGGCCTTGTGAAACTGCTCAGGAGAGATTCTCTGCAGCACGGTATTAATGTTAAGATCACAGAGGACAATAAGATCCGTCTGGATTTTCACGTGATCGTGGCGTATGGCGTAAATATCAGCACTATTGCAGATAATCTTGTAAATAATGTAAAATATAAAGTCGAGGCTTTTACAGGAATGGAGATCGAGAAGATCAACATTTATGTAGAAGGTGTTCGTGCAATAGATTAGGATTAGAGGAGGAAACTTGTGGTGGATAGACAGACCATAGATGCCAAGATACTTTCCAGAATGTTCCTGGCAGGAGCCAAGAACCTGGAAGCGAAGAAAGAATGGATCAACGAGCTGAATGTATTTCCGGTTCCAGATGGAGATACCGGTACGAATATGACCCTGACCATCATGTCAGCTGCATCGGAAGTAAGCGCTCTTGCAGACCCGGACATGGAGACCCTTGCCAAGGCAATTTCTTCCGGTTCCCTGCGCGGTGCCAGAGGTAACTCAGGCGTTATCCTTTCCCAGCTTCTTCGAGGCTTTACCAAGGGAACCAAGGGACATAAAGAGATGGATGCAGTGGTGATCGCTGCAGCTATGGAGAAGGCTGTGGAGACTGCATACAAAGCAGTTATGAAGCCGAAGGAAGGAACTATTCTTACCGTAGCCCGTGAGGCTGCTGTAAAGGCAACTGAGATCGCAGAGGAATCCGCGAACCTGGAGCTTTTCTTCCGCGCCATTTTTGAGCACGCAGAGAAGACTCTTGCACGTACACCGGAGATGCTTCCGGTCCTGAAGGAAGCTGGAGTCGTAGATTCCGGCGGACAGGGACTTCTTGAGGTATTCCGCGGCGCATTTGACGGCTACCTTGGCAAAGAAATCGACTACACTGCATTTGAGAAAGCTGCCCCTGCATCTTCTGTAACGAAGATTTCCCCGCAGGCAGAAGCAGAGATCAAGTTTGGCTACTGTACAGAGTTTATTATTCTTCTGGACAAGCCCCTTCCAGACGAGGAAGTACACAGCTTCAAGGAATTTTTGATGTCCATCGGCGATTCTGTTGTTCTGGTAGCAGATGACGAGATCGTGAAGGTACACGTACACACCAATCATCCGGGACAGGCATTTGAGAAAGCACTTACCTATGGCGCCCTTTCCCGCATGAAGATTGATAATATGCGCGAGGAGCATCAGGAGAAGCTGATCAAGGATGCCCAGAAGCTTGCCAGGGAGCAGGAAGAGCAGGAGAAGAAGGATGCCGCTGCGAAGGCTGCCAAAGAGCGCAAGAAATACGGCTTCATCAGCGTTTCCGTTGGAGAGGGACTTTCTGCCCTGTTCAAAGAGCTGAATGTAGACTGGATTATCGAGGGCGGCCAGACCATGAACCCAAGTACTGAGGACATGCTGAACGCCATCGCAGAAGTAAACGCAGACACCATTTACATTTTCCCGAACAATAAGAATATTGTCCTTGCTGCAAATCAGGCAAGAGACCTGACCGAGGACAAGGAGATCGTAGTTGTTCCTACCAAGACCATTCCTCAGGGAATCACAGCTCTTATCAGCTTCCAGCCGGATATGACCGGAGAGGAGAACTTAGAGGGCATGATGGAAGCTGTCTCCATGGTGAAAACCGGACAGGTTACTTATGCGGTCCGCGACACCAGACTGGATGAGAAAGACATCCATGAGGGCGATATTATGGGAATCGGTGATCACGGAATCCTTGCAGTAGGCAAAGGCCGGGAAGCAGTTGCCAAGGAGATGGTAGCGGCTATGGTAGACGAGGATTCTGAGGTAATCAGCATTTACTATGGTGCCGAGACTTCCGAGGAGGCTGCCAATAAGCTTGCAGAAGAACTGGAAGAGACATATCCGGACTGCGAAGTAGAGGTAAACATGGGCGGACAGCCGATTTACTATTACATTATTTCTGTAGAATAAAGGAATGCCAGAGGGCAGTTGCTTCATATTCGCGATACAAGAAAGACAAAGAAGACTGCTGGATGCAGCCTGATTTTGGGGCGGGAATTTTTCCGCCCCATTTTGCGGTTTGTTTTGTGTGAATTCAGACAAGTCAGTATGGGCAGTTACTTATGATTAGGAGGTAAAAACCGTGGCGAAGCAGCTTCGTGAATTAAAGGGAGTAGGGGAGAAAACAGAAAAATTATTTCAGAAGATCGGGATCACCACAACAGACGACCTGCTCCATTACTATCCCAGAAATTACGATGCATATGAGGAACCGGAAGAAATCGGCTCTCTGAAGGAGAACACGGTTGCAGCCATCCGCGCCACCATCACCACAGGCGTGTATGTGAACAAAATCCGCAATCTCCAGGTAATCTCCATCACCGTTGCAGATACCACCGGCCGCCTTGCCGTGGCATGGTTCAATGCCCCTTATCTGAAGAACACTCTGAAAAAAGGCAGCTGCTTCATTCTCCGCGGCAAAGTTTCCCGGAAAAAAGGCCGCCTGGAAATGGAGCATCCGGAAATTTTCACCCCGGCTGCTTACGAGGAAGTTCTGCACAGCATGCAGCCAATCTACGGCCTTACGGCAGGATTAACCAACAAGCTGATCATCAAGCTGATGCACCAGATTCTGGAAGAGCAGAACCTGCAGACAGAATTTCTCCCGGATGAGATCAAGGAATATTATCACCTGGCAGATGACAATTATGCCCTTTCCGCCATCCATTTTCCCGCTAATATGCAGGAACTGCTGGTAGCGAGAAAACGGCTTGTATTTGACGAATTCCTGCTGTTTATCCTGGCTGTGCAGATTCTGAAGGGCAAGACGGAAGAAGCCCCCAATGCCTTTCCCATGAAGCCAGTGTGGACCACGGAGCAGATCATGGAAAACCTGCCCTACAAGCTGACCAGGGCCCAGCTAAACGCCTGGCATGAGATCGAGCGGGATCTTTGCAGCCACACTCTTATGTCCAGACTGGTTCAGGGAGATGTTGGAAGCGGCAAAACCATCCTGTCCTTCCTTGCCATGGTCCTGACCGTGGAAAACGGCTACCAGGCAGCGCTGATGGTGCCCACAGAGGTTCTGGCAAACCAGCACTTCGAGGCCTTTACCAAACTTATGGAGGAACAGGGAATCACCTCCTGCCATCCAGTGCTTCTGACCGGCTCCACCACTCTGAAAGAGAAGCGGCGAATCTACGGAGAGATTGCATCCGGCGAGGCCAACGTGATCATTGGCACCCACGCCCTGATCCAGGAGAAAGTGGTTTACGAAAACCTTGGCCTTGTCATCACAGACGAGCAGCACCGCTTCGGCGTGAAGCAAAGGGAAGCGCTGACCACAAGAGGCAATGCGCCTCACGTTCTGGTTATGAGCGCCACCCCTATTCCCAGGACTCTGGCCATTATTGTATACGGTGACCTGGATATTTCCATCATTGACGAGCTCCCTGCCATGCGTCTTCCTATTAAAAACTGCGTGGTGGGAACCTCCTACCGCCCCAAGGCCTATTCTTTTATTGAGAAACAGATCCGCCAGGGCCGCCAGGCCTACATCATCTGCCCTATGGTAGAGGAAAGCGAGGGCGCAGACGGGGAAAATGTAACGGACTACACCCAGCGGATCCGGGAAATTTTCCCCTCAGATATCACCATCGGCATGCTCCACGGCAAGATGAAGCCCAAGGAAAAAAATCAGATCATGGAACAGTTTGCCAGCGGGGAAATCCAGGTGCTGGTGTCCACCACCGTTGTGGAGGTTGGCGTCAACGTGCCCAATGCCACGGTGATGATGGTAGAGAACGCAGAGCGCTTCGGCCTTGCCCAGCTGCACCAGTTAAGAGGCCGTGTAGGCCGCGGGGAGTATCAGTCCTACTGTATTTTTATGCAGGGAAATGAACAGGAAGAAACCTCCAAGCGACTGGAGATCCTGAACAAATCCAACGACGGATTTTTTATTGCAGGGGAAGACCTGAAGCTTCGCGGCCCCGGCGACCTGTTTGGAATCCGCCAGAGCGGCCAGCTGGAATTTCGCATCGGGGATATTTACCAGGACGCAGATGTGCTGAAAGCTGCCAGTGATGCGGCTGGCGGAATCCTGGAGCTTGACCGGGAACTGACGCTGCCACAGAACGAAATGCTGCGGGAAAGATTGAATTCTTATATGAAATATGACCTTGAAAACCTTGGATTGTAGGCAGTCACGAGGAAATATGCGACGAAAAAAACGGCAAAAAACGAAATTTTTTTGGTAATAACTGTGCAAAGAAACAAAAATTCTCAGGAATTTGGAATTTCAACCCGGGGATTTCGGGAAATAATGAGAGCAGATTTGTATAATTTTACCTATGAACCGAAGAAAAAGGCTTGTCAAGGGGTGATTTTCGGAAACTTGCCAAATTTTCAAAATCGTAGTATCCTAACGAAGAAGCAAGAACGAAGAATATTTTCACCGTCAAGGAGGCTATTATAATGGCTACAAAGAGAACTACAAAAAAGGCAGAAACAATGGCAGCCAAGAAAGCAGCGAAGACTGCTGCAGCACCTGCAGCAGAGGTAAAGGCTGAGCAATCCAAGGCAGAGGCTGTTAAGACCGCTGTTGTAGAAACTGTAAAGGCAGCTACAGAGACTGTTAAAGCTGCAACAGAGACAGTTAAAGAGACCGCTAAGGAAGCTGTGAAAGAGACAGCAAAAGCTGCACCTGCAAAGGAAGCTGCTCCGAAAGCTGAGGCTAAGAAGCCTGTAAGAAGAACAAAGAAAGCCGCTGCAGCAGCAACAGCAGAAGTTTATTTCCAGTACTTAGGCAAGGAATTTGCTTCCAAAGATCTGGTGTCTGATGTTAAGAAAGCTTGGATAGAGATGACCGGAAAGAAAGAAGAAGACATCCAGGATATTAAAGTTTACGTAAAACCAGAAGAGAACAAGGCATACTATGTAGTAAACGGTGAAGCAGAGGGACATTACATCGAACTGTAATTTTTCCTTAAACTGGAAGCTTCGGGGAATCTGTGAAGACAGACGCTCCGGGGCTTTTTTTATGCCTGAAACAGAGCGGATGATTTTTCAAACATGCTCTGGACAAACAGGTGTAAATACGATAAAATATTAAAATGTAACGAAATTTTTTCTTTACATTGCAGGCAATCCCACAACCCCTGTGATCCAGGGGTTGTTTTTATGATATTACTTATTCAGAAAGGAAAAACTATGTTTAACGAAATTGACTTCAGCAAAATAGATACCGCTGGCGCGCCGCCTACAGATGATGCCGGCCGCCAGTATTATTACATGGCCAAGCTTGCCACTATGGTTACCCTCAAGGAGCAGGAACTTGGACGCCCTATCACCTATTGTCTCCAGACCTTTGGCTGTCAGATGAACGAGAAGCAGTCCGAGGTAGTAGCCGGAATCATGGACGAGATCGGCTTTAAGAGACAGGACACAGAGAACGCCGACGTTGTTATCTACAACACCTGTACCGTCCGTGAGAACGCCAATCTGAAGGTATACGGACGTCTTGGCAAGCTTCACAGCCTGAAGAAATCCAACCCGGATATGAAGATCGCCCTTTTCGGCTGCATGATGCAGGAGAAACAGGTGGTGGACAAGATCCAGAAGGACTATCCATTTGTCAATCTGGTATTCGGAACCCACAATATTTTCAAGTTCGCCGAGCTGTTCTATGAGATGGAGAACCGTGACAGCCAGCTGATCGACATCTGGGAAGGCACCGACAAGATTGTGGAAGAGCTTCCTACAGAACGCAATTACTCTTTCAAATCCGGCGTCAACATTATGTTCGGCTGCAACAATTTCTGCAGTTACTGTATCGTACCTTACGTAAGAGGCCGGGAGAGAAGCCGTGAGCCGGAGGCCATTGTGAAAGAAATCGAGGCACTGGTGGCAGATGGCGTGACTGAGGTCATGCTTCTTGGACAGAACGTAAACTCCTACGGCAAGACTCTGAAGAATCCGGTCACTTTTGCCCAGCTTCTTGAGAAGGTTGAGGCAATCGAAGGCCTGAAGAGAATCCGCTTCATGACCTCCCACCCGAAGGATCTTTCTGACGAGCTCATCGAGTACATGGGAAAAAGCAAGAAGGTCTGCCATCACCTTCACCTTCCCATGCAGTCCGGCAGCAGCCGTATTCTGAAGGTGATGAACCGTCACTATGACAAGGAGAAATACCTTGGTCTGGTTGAGAAGATCCGTAAGGCAGTGCCGGATATTTCCCTAACTACGGATATTATCGTAGGCTTCCCAGGCGAGACCGAGGAGGATTTTCAGGAGACTCTGGATGTGGTGGAGAAATCCTGCTTTGACACTGCATTTACCTTTATCTATTCCAAGAGAAGCGGCACCCCTGCAGCCAAGATGGAGGATCAGGTGCCGGAGGATGTGGTAAAAGACCGTTTCGATCGTCTTCTGAAACTAGTTCAGGAGAAAGGAAGAGAGGCTTCCTCCAGATTTGAGGGCGAAGTGCAGGAAGTTCTGGTAGAGACCGAGAGCAAGGAGAAGGGCATTTTCACAGGAAGAACCCAGTACAATCTTCTGGTACACTTCCCGGGAACCCCGGATCTTCTTGGCAAATATATCAATGTAAGACTGGATACCTGCAAGGGCTTCTACTATATGGGAACTCAGGTGTAAGTTGATTACTTCATAGCAAAAAATCACATAAATTTCCTGGAAATGGTTGCAATTTTGTATAAAATAGTGCAAAATAGAAAATAACAAACACTCATGGGAAAGGCGGCACCGTATATGTTGAAAGAACTGTGCGGAAGGTTTTATTCACTACTCAAGAAAGAAGCAGCTCATGAGAATGAACCCCAGCGTATCCTGTTTCTCCTTCGGAATATCATGCTGCTTCTTGGACTGTATTTTCTTATCTTTCCACTGGTAATGTGCCTGGTAAGTCCACGGACAAGAGGGTGGATCGGATATGTGTTTGCAGTGCTGGCAGCGTTGATCTTTTTCGGAACCTACAGGCTTCGGGTACGTACCGGCGTAGTGATGTGCGTGACACTGCAGCTGGCGTGGGTTGTGATCTTTATCCTGATGTATGGCTGGGACTGCGGTATTCAGCACCTGATGTTTGAGATGCTGGTGCTGGTGTATTTTGCCATTTACAATGGGGTGGGATATAAGATCGGATACACGGCGTTTCTGTTTGCTGTGCGGTTTGTGCTGTTTGTTTACTGCAGGAGGAACCAGCCTTATTATGGGCTTACTGAGAACGCAACGGTTGTACTGCAGATTATGAACATGATCCTCTCCTTTGTGCTTATGGGAGTTGTGTGTGCCATGTTCAGCTCCAATGTGGAGTCTGCAGAGAAGAAGCTGGTGCTCTACAATGAGCAGCTGAAGAAGCAGGCTGGCACCGACCCGCTGACCGGGCTCTGGAACCGCCGCCAGATGATGCAGTACATCACAGAGAAGCATCAGAAGGACTCCAATATGGCCTTTACCCTGGGAATGGGTGACATTGATTTCTTTAAGAAAATTAATGACAACTGGGGTCATGACTGCGGGGATGCAGTGCTGGTGTGGATCACCAGGCATATGAGCGAGGTGCTGGGGGAGCATGCCAGGCTTTGCCGTTGGGGCGGAGAGGAGTTTATTTTCTTTTTCCCGGACATGAACGGGGACCAGGTATGCGAGATCTTGAATGTACTGCGTATGCGGCTGGACAACGATCCTTTTGACTGGAAGGGAGAGTGGCTGAAGGTGACCATGACCTTTGGAGTTGAGGAGAATGATTTTTCCTCCAGCATTGATACGCTTCTGAAGAACGTGGATGACAAGCTTTATATGGGAAAGAAACAAGGACGAGACCGGGTGATCTATTAAAGACTGCCTGGCCTTTTTCGTGTGAGGGGCATGCTGGCTGATGTTAGAGCGTGTTTGAAAAAGCATTCCTGCAATCTGCACGCCCCACTTTGCGGTATATTTTGCCCGAATTCAGTTGCCGTAGCCCGCTACGGCGCCCTCATCCGGACAAAATCTCCCACAAATTGTGACGCACATCTTGCAGAAAGCCTTTTTCAAACACGCTCTAGAGAGACTTATATGAAACGGTCTCTCTTATTTTCTGACACTCTTTCTGTATTCGACCGCGGTCATCTGGCAGTGCTTTCGAAAGCTCTGTGCCAGGTAGCTCTGGGAGGAAAATCCGGCCAGGTGGGCGATGGTGGAAATATCGTAGTCCGTATTTTCCAGAAGATCCTTGCACACTTCAATGCGCCTGCGGTTCAGGTAGTTAATAGGCGAGATGCCGTAATACCTGGTGAATTCGTGGCTGAGATAGTATTTGTTCAGATGGGTCAGTTTTGCCAGGGTGTCCAGGGTAATCTCCTGACTGTAGCTGGCGTCCAGATAGCGCTTGACCTGGGCGCACTCCCTGCTTGGATGAAGGGAGGGAACCAGCTGGAATCCGGATACGGTAATCCGCCGCAGCTGCATAATGAGAATAGCCAGGGTATGGCGGCAGATTTCCTCATAGCCTGGATTTTTCTGGTCCAGCTCTGTGAAAAGGGAGTGGAAATAAAACTGCAGGTCCGTCTTTTTCTTCCGGCAGTTAAAAATCTGGAACTCTTTCTGATCGTGAAAAGAGAAACTGATCCCGTCCACGCCTACTGTGAAATAGGAAAGGGGCGCTGCGTTTCTGGAAGTTTCCGTGTGCTGGATGTGGGGATTCACAATGATCAGGTCATCTTTGGAGATGGTGAAGGTTTCGTCCTCGATCACAAATTCCCCGCTTCCTTCCAGCACATAGAACAATTCTGTAAAGGCGTGGGTGTGGGGAATGCTGGGCCAGTCATTTTCATACCGGGAAAGGGAAGCGTTCACAAGAACCGCTTCCTGGGCAAGGGGATTTTCAAAATCGAAGGAAAAAGAGCGTGTACTCATAGCAGCGCCTCCTGAACTATTTTGGTAAAAGTATCACGAAGGATACTGGGAATGAAGGGATCGCAGTGTTCCGTGAATATTATCTGTGAGCAGTTATTGTAAACATACATGCATTCATTCATATAGGCAATAATGTTATGAATAACCTTATCATATCACAGAACAAAAAAGACCGCAAGATTTCTAAAAAGCAAAGCAAGACCTCCGTTGAAATCTGCCTGCGAAACTCTTATTCTAAGAATAGAGATTATAGGCAATTACGCAGCTGCGAAAGCGCTGAATGAGGATAAGATTTTACAACAACGGAGGTACCGAAAATGGAAGCAAAAAAAGGACGTGTTACCATACCAACAAACCTGGATGTGGTAAAAGAGACACTGGATATTATGGACGAGTGGGGCGCAGACGCCATCCGTGACTGCGACGGAACGGAATTTCCCCAGGAACTGAAGGACACCGGAGCGAAGATCTACGCCACTTACTACACCACAAGAAAAGACAACGCCTGGGCAAAAGCCAACCCGGACGAGATCCAGCAGATGTACATTATGAGCTCCTTCCACACCGCAGTTTCTGAGACACTGGAAATTCACCTGATGGATCACCTTTACCCGGATATGCTGAAGGTCAACACCCGTGACGACATTACAAGATGGTGGGAAGTTATAGACCGCACCACAGGCGAAGCAGTGCCGGTAACCGACTGGTCCTACAACGAAGAGACCGGAAATGTGGTAATCACCCCGGCGAAGCTTTTCCATGAGTACACCGTAAGCTTCCTGGCATATATTATGTGGGACCCGGTACATATGTACAACGCAGTGGTAAACGACTGGAAGGACGTAGAGCCCCAGATCACCTTTGATGTGCGCCAGCCAAAGACAAGAGCCCATTCCCTGGAGCGTCTCCGCCGTTTCCTGGACAGCCATCCTTATGTCAATGTGGTTCGCTTCACCACCTTTTTCCATCAGTTCACCCTGATCTTCGATGAGCTGGCACGGGAAAAATATGTGGACTGGTTCGGTTATTCTGCATCAGTCAGCCCTTATGTGCTGGAGCAGTTTGAAAAAGAAGTGGGCTATCCTTTCCGCCCGGAATACATTATCGATCAGGGCTACATGAACAACACCTACCGCATTCCATCCAAAGAATTCAAGGATTTCCAGGCATTCCAGAGAAGAGAAGTTGCCAAGCTTGCCAAAGAGATGGTAGACATTGTCCATGAATACGGCAAAGAGGCCATGATGTTTATGGGCGATCACTGGATCGGTATGGAACCTTTCATGGAGGAGTTTGCATCCATCGGGCTTGATGCCGTAGTGGGAAGCGTTGGAAACGGCGCCACCTTACGTCTGTTTAGCGACATCAAAAATGTAAAATACACAGAAGGCCGTTTCCTTCCTTACTTTTTCCCGGACACCTTCCATGAGGGCGGGGATCCTGTGAAAGAAGCGAAGGTGAACTGGGTAACTGCAAGGCGTGCCATCCTGCGAAGTCCCATCCAGAGAATCGGATACGGCGGATACTTAAAGCTGGCCCTGGAGTTCCCGGATTTTGTCCAGTATATCAAGGAAGTGTGCCAGGAATTCCGCACCCTGTACGACAACATTCAGGGCGTTACCCCTTACTGCGTGAAGCGGGTTGCAGTCTTAAACTGCTGGGGCAAAATGCGTTCCTGGGGCAACCATATGGTTCATCACGCTATTTACCACAAACAGAATTACTCTTATTTCGGTATCATCGAGGCTTTAAGCGGTGCGCCATTTGACGTTTCCTTTATCAGCTTTGATGACATTCTGGCAGATAAGGATCTTCTGAAAAACTTCGACGTTGTGATCAATGTGGGAGACGCAGACACAGCCCAGAGCGGCGGCGAGTACTGGGCCAATGAGACTGTAATTACAGCCGTGAAGGAATTTGTCTATAACGGCGGCGGATTCATCGGCGTTGGGGAGCCAGCAGCCCATCAGTGGCAGGGCAAATACTTCCAGCTGGACGACGTGCTGGGAGTGGAAGAGGAACGAGGCTTCAACTTAAATACAGATAAATACAACTGGGAAGAGCATAAGGATCACTTTATTCTTGCAGACACAGACGGAACCGTGGATTTCGGGGAAGGCAAGAAAAACATTTTTGCGCTTCCGGAAACCACCATTCTGATCCAGAAAGACCAGGAGGTACAGATGGCGGTGAAAACCTTCGGAAAAGGCCGCGGCGTTTACATCAGCGGACTGCCGTATAGCTTTAAGAACAGCCGTGTGCTTTACCGTGCAGTTCTCTGGTCTGCCTCTGCAGAGGAGGAGCTGAACTGCTGGTATTCCACAAACTATAACGTGGAAGTTCATGCATACGTGAAAAACGGCAAATACTGTGTGGTAAATAATACCTATGAGCCACAGGATACGGTGATTTACAGAGGCGATGGCAGCAGCTTTGAACTTCATGTAGAAGCAAACGAAATTAAGTGGTATCAGATCTGATCCAAATAAGCATTGCCCGGGCAGAATGCAGACAGATGTATCTGCCCGGGCACTTTTTTGTCTTTTTATACAGGAGAAAGGTTGCATTTATAAGAGGAATCTTTTAAACTACAGGTAGTATCGTTTTATGAGGTGACAGTTTATATGTATACAGTAGAAGAAATTAAAGAAAAAATCGGAAGCGGTCAATGGACAAGGGCGGATGTAGATACGATTATCGCAGATTTGAAGGCTTCCTCAAAGCTTACTTCCCATGTGGGGGAGATTTATTATTCCAGCTATGGTGTCTTTGCATACAGCTTTCGTGACCGTGTGTATCCTATGCTGGAAATCTGCCAGGAGGCGAAGCTTCTGCTTGGTCCCTCCATGGAAAAAGCTCTGATTTATCTGGCACTGATGCGTCTTTATTTCTGCCTGGGCTTTCTGCCGAAGGTAGTGGAATACGGTCTGAAATATGCAGAATCCGGCTACACTTTGCGTGATTGCCTGAAATCTGTATATAATACCATTGCAGCAACCTTTACAGACTGTGGACTTTATAAAGAGGCAGATATTTATCTGGAGAAAATGCTGGATATTTCCAGGCTGGATCCCTGCGGGCCGGAAGTGGATTTCTGGAATTCTGATTACATGAATGAGTTCGTGTATTATGACAGTAAAGTATATGTGAAGCTTGGAATGGGAGATGTCAAAGGCGCTGAGCAGGCCCTGGAGGGGATCGGAAGACTTCTTGCGTGCGATGATATTTCCGAAGAAGGAAAAAACTTTTTCCGCCTTCAGAGGGAATGCACGGATCTGTATCTGAGAATGCACAAGACGAAGGATATCGCTGCGATTGCAGAAGAATTTAATGAATATATGAGGAAAATGGAGTCCGGAGAGCTTAAGGTGGACTGCCTGAATTTTTGTATTTATAATTTTGGCGAGCTGCTTCAGGTTATGGCGAAGGTGGAGCGCTGGGAGGATATTATCCGCATTGGCAACTTTATAAAGGATGCCCCCAATTTCAGCGGAAGCATTTGCCCGGTTTATAAGGTTATGTGTCAGGCTGCCCGCAGAAGCGAGAAGGAAGAGATCCGAAGCCAGGTGCATAAATATGAGAGAATGTATCTGGAGGCTCTGGAAAAAGAGAAGGAAAACTATGATGAGCTTTTGCGGCTTCTGGCGAAGGAGGAGCTTCGCCTTGTAAACCTGAAGGATACCATGAAAAAGGATCCTCTTACCGGATGCCTGAATAGGGCTGCCTTTGAAAAAAGCAGCAGACGGTTTGTCAGTGAACATAAAAAAGGATGTCTTGCTTTTCTTGACCTTGATTATCTTAAGGAAATCAATGACAGCTATGGGCATGAAGGCGGAGACAGTTATCTTGTATGCTTTGCCGAAAATATGAAACAGGCTCTCAGACTGGATGGTGCCCTGTACCGTTATGCAGGAGATGAGTTTTTGATTCTTGCTTCCGCCAGGGAAGAGGAAATTAAGAGGCGGCTACATTTCATTGTGGAAGAGAACCCGATCAAATTTCATATTAACGGAGATGAACGTAATATCGGTTTTTCTTATGGTATTGTGGCGTTTGAGGAGAAAAATGGAAATGTTGCAGAGCTGGTGAAGGAAGCAGACCGCAGAATGTACCTATGCAAAAAACGAAATCATGAGAGTATTTTAAAAGAGGCAAAAACGAAATGATTACGCAGGGAAATATCATACATTTTTATAACAAATATAAGGAAAATTTGGGAACAGAGGCACAGGTGCTTGAGGGGATCCTGAAAGCCCAGGATCAGGAGGCCTGGCTGGGAAAGCTGCGGCAGAAATCCAAGGCTATGCGGCGGCTTTACATTGAGAATGAAACGCTTCTCAATCTGTACATCCGTCCGTTTTTAAGCGGAGAGGTGAAGCTGGACGATGCCCTTGCAGAAGAGCTTTTAAATCAGATCCGGGAAGCCAATAATGAAGGGTATGAGGACGATCTGGCACTTGTGGAGGTGGCAGAGCTGCTGGATGGATATTTTCAGAAAAATAAAAATCTGAATGCCTACATTTGGACCTTGAATCTTCTTGGCAATTTTTATAACAGACCCTTCAGTGTTGAGGACGGAAAAAAGGGTGCCCTTTATTTTAAACGGCTGCGGGAGCTTTCCTGCCATTACTTTGAGATCGAAGACTTTGATGTGAGAAAACGGATTATATTTTCTTATTACAATTATCCCATCACGTTGATGAATTTTAACCTTGTAAATGCCAGGGAGCTTATGCAGCTTATCGATGAGGCACTGGCCTTTTACAATAACGAAGAAGTCCGGGCATTAGATGAAGATAAATTTGATTTTGATGAGCTGATCAAGGAGCTGAATTACGATCTTCTTGGGAATTCTGTGCTTGGATATTCCAGGGAAAACATTGATCCCCAGCTTCTTGAAAGGGCTTCTAAGGTGCTTGGAGAATATTATTCCAGGCAGCTTGAAGAGAACCCCAATCCCTACGAAATGCCGGATGAGATCTACTGCAATTATAAAAGGTGTCTGTTTTTCCAGGGAAAGCTTGACTGCACAAGCTTTATAGAGGATTACATAGGCTATTGCAGGTATTGTATAGAGCATGACACTCTGGACAGCCAGGAGGATGTGGACTTTTCGGACAGCCGTTATTTTCAGGTCGTAGTCAACCACCTTTATAATATTATGGAAACCCTGGATATGTACAAGGATGAATACCACGGACCAGATGATATTAAGGATTACTGCGTAGACGAATATGTGCGTATGATCCGCAGCCTGCCAAGGACAGAGAATGACCAGTTTATCAATGACGTGGTGTGGCGCTCCCTGAGAGAATTTCTGAAGTATCTTTCCAGGGATGAGGTAAGCTCCATGCTTCTTATGAAGGTTATGGTCAGCAGAGATGAGCTTACGGTTATCCACTGTGCCATGGTGGAGCAGATCGCAAGAAGGATCTTAAGCTCAGTGATCCGCAGACAGCCAGAGCTTCTGGTGGGAAGCTGTGGCTGTGCCAATGTGGTAGAGGTGCTGGAAAATCAGGATAAAATCCTGGATTTTGTATCCCAGGCTGCCCAGATTTTTGATGTGGGTAAAATCCAGCTGGCTTCTATTATAAATAAGCAGACTCGCCAGCTGACTGCGCGGGAGATGGAGCGGATTTACTGTCATCCTGCAAACGGAGTGAAGCTTCTTGCGGAAATTCCGGCTCTTCAGAAGTATAATGATATCATTCTCGGACATCACAAGTCCTGGGATGGCAAAATGGGATATCCAAAGGACTTTGATAACTGTGCTTCCAAGGAGCGCTTTCTCATTGAAATCTTTCACGTGAGCGATGGAATGGATGCAGCTACAGATTTTATAGGGAGAAGCTACAAGAGCAATAAAAAGATAGCACAGGTGATAGAGGAGCTGGCCTACGGCAAGGGTACCTGGTATTGTCCGGAGCTTGTGGAGCTGATCCAAAATGACAAGGAACTGCAGGCGGATCTTGCTTATCTGGTGGGAACCGGCAGACTTCGTACCAGCTGCTCTGTTTATGGAAGTGCAGTGGAGGATGGAAAGGCAGAGAAAATCCGCTCTGCCATTAATATTGAGAAGTGGGAAATGCTTGAGGAGCAGGAGGACGAGGACGATAACATTCTGGATTTCCTTCACAAAAGCGGAAGTGAAAACCGCCAGCTTCTTCGCGCACTTGCCAGAAATTCCCTGATTATCCTGTATGTGGATATGATGTCCGGGGAGTATAAGGTTTCCTACAGAGGAAGCCAGAGGCTTCTGGATGAAAAAATCCCGGATGGCCATTATGTGGATTTCCTAAAGGACTATCTGTCCCCTAATCTTGATCCCAAAGACTGGGACAGGATCCGTCTGAAAATCAAGCTGTCGGAGCTTTCCCATACGTTTCTGGAGCAGGAAGGAAGCTATGAGTGTGAGGCCAGGGTAAAGGTCAGAGAAAGGTACAGGTGGGTGCGCTTTCAGTTTATCCGTCTGGATGAAGGAAATGTTATGCCAAGGATGATGACCATAATCGCAACGGACGTTCAGGAGAGCCACAGCAGAAATGAGCAGCTGATGGCCGGCTTAAAGGCAGCATACCAGTCCGCAGAGGAAGCGAATAAGGCCAAGAGTGTGTTCCTGAACAGTATGTCTCACGACATCCGTACACCTATGAACGGAATCCTGGGTATGACCCAGATTGCCATGAATCATCTGGAGGATCCAAAGCGGGTTCTGGACTGTCTGCGCAAGATTGATGATTCCTCCAGGCACCTTCTTGGGCTTATTAATGAGGTGCTTGACATGTCCAAAATCGAAAGCGGCAGTACAGTTCTTCGGAAAGAGCCCCTGTGCCTGACGAAGACTATGGAGATCGTAGACGGAGTCTGCAGGCCCTCATCCATGGAAAAGCATCAGAGCTTTGTGATGGATATAGAGGGCATCTGCGATGATTACGTAATAGCAGACCCGGTAAGGCTTCGTCAGATCCTGATCAACCTGATCTCAAATGCTGTGAAGTATACCCCTGAAAACGGACAGGTTCTGGTGAAGGTATCCCAGGAAAGCCATCTTGTGAAGGGAGAAGCCAGATATACCTTTGTGGTAGAGGATAATGGGATCGGTATGTCTGAAAAGTTCCTGGAAAAGCTGTTTGAGCCATTTTCCAGGGAGGATAACAGCATGACCGATGCCACCCAGGGAACCGGACTTGGGCTTTCCATTGCCAAATCCATTATCAACCAGATGGGCGGAACCATTGAGGTTACAAGCTGCCAGGGAAAGGGTACCACCTTTGTTGTACAGCTGGATCTGGAGCTGGCAGATAAGGAGAAGCGTAAAGAGGAGCAGGCAGCTGCCCATAAGGAAAAGCGCAGCAGGGCAAAGGACAAAAGCTTCCTTAAGGGGCATAGAATCATGCTGGTTGAAGACAATGAGCTGAACCGGGAAATCGCCTACGAGCTGCTGTCTGAGCAGGGACTGATCGTGGATGCTGTGGAGAACGGAAGGGAAGCACTGGAGCTTCTTAAGCAGCAGCCGGAAAACTTCTATGAGCTGATCTTTATGGATATCCAGATGCCGGTAATGAACGGCTATGAGGCAACCAGAAGCATCCGGGCAGGGGAAAGCTCTTACTGGAAAAAGCTTCCCATAATTGCCATGACTGCCAACGTATTCCAGGAGGATGAGCGTAAGGCAGCTGAATGTGGTATGAACGGGTATGTAACCAAGCCCGTTGATATGGAGATTATTTATTCCGTGCTTGAAAAATGGCTGCCAGGGATTTATAATAGCTGATGCGCGGCTGGCGCAGATAGGGAGCGATAGAGTTGAAGAAAAACAAATATGAAATTGATATGTGCAACGGAACCATTATGGATAAGCTGATTTCTTTTGCCCTTCCTTTGATGGTTTCCGGTATTTTGCAGCTGATGTTTAATGCGGTGGACATTATTGTGGTGGGGCGGTTTTCCGGCAGTCAGGCACTTGCTGCAGTAGGTTCCACTACAGCCCTGATCAATGTGTTTACCAATCTTTTCATTGGTGTTTCTCTGGGTGCCAATGTTCTGGCGGCAAGGTTTTATGCAGCCGGAAAGGATAAGGAGATGTCAGAGACGGTCCATACAGCTATTACGCTGGCACTGGTCAGCGGTGTTGTGATGGCAGTGATTGGGCTTGTTTTTTCCAGATGGGCCCTGGAGATAATGGGGACGCCTGCAGATGTTATTGACCAGTCCTCCTTATATATGAGGATTTATTTTCTTGGTATGCCCTTTTTTATGGTGTATAACTATGGAGCTGCTATTCTTCGTGCAGTGGGAGATACCAAGCGGCCGCTGATGTTTCTGATAGTAGCCGGGGTGATTAATGCGGTTCTGAATATGTTTCTTGTCATCGCCTTTCACATGGGTGTGGCAGGTGTTGCCATTGCCACAGTGATCTCACAGATGATTTCCTGCCTTTTGGTGCTAAGATGCCTGTATAAGACAGATAGCAGCTATCAGCTGCGTTTTTCCAGGCTGTGTATGAAGAAATTTTATCTGGCGCAGATTTTTCAGGTGGGAATTCCGGCGGGAATCCAGAGCACGGTTATTAACTTTTCCAATGCTCTGCTTCAGTCCTCTGTAAATTCCTTTGGCTCCACGGCCATGGCAGGATATACGGCAGCCAACAATGTGCTGGGCTTCCTTTATGCCTCTGTAAATGCTGTGACCCAGGCATGTATGAGCTTTACCAGCCAGAATTACGGTGTGGGGAAATATAAACGTATGGACAGGGTGCTTCTGGACTGCGGGATTTTGTCCTTTGTGATCGCGTTTGTGCTGGGTTGCGGCTCTTACATATTCGGCGGTGAGATTCTGAAGATTTATACAGAGGATCCGGAGGTAATCCGCTGCGGCGTGGAGATCCTTTCCATTACCACAGTGCCTTATTTCCTCTGCGGTATCATGGATCTTTTCCCGGGAGCCCTCCGCGGAATGGGACATTCCGGCGTGCCCATGATTCTTTCCATTATCGGTACGGTGGGTACCCGAATTGTGTGGATCTTCTGGATCTTCCCACAGAACCGTTCCCTCTACACCCTTTTCATCTCCTACCCAGCCTCCTGGGCCATCACCATTGTGATGCAGGTGATCTGCTTCATCTTCGTAAGGCGGACGGTACATGGACAGCTGAAAAGGAATGTGGCGTAAAGAGATTACGGGAATGCTGCCGGGTGGCGGCGATAGGATATATGATTTTACAGAAGGATTGCAGTTGGCTTCATCTGAGATTGAGAGGTGGAGCGCTGGGGTCCTTCTTTTATTTTGCGTTGGAAAGGGAATTGACGGAATATTTGAATGTGACTATAATAACCTGAGAAATATCCGGCGCATGGAAGAGAGAGGAAAAATTGTATCCATGATAGAAGACAAGATAAAATATGACATAAGGAGCGTGGTGTGGGATGAATGATATGAAAAGGCTTTTGAGGTATGCGGGGCCGTATCGGAGGGATATGGTGCTGGGGGCGGTGCTGGTTCTGATTGAGACTTGCTTTGAATTGTTTATTCCCATTATGATCGCGGACCTGATCGATGTGGGAGTGGCAAATCATGACCTTTCTTATGTTTACCAAAAAGGAGTTCAGATGATTCTGTGTGCGTTGATGGCGCTGATTACCGGGCTTTTGTATGCGCACTTTGCTGCGAAGGCGGCTTATGGATGGGGCGCAGAGATTCGGAAGGCGGAGTATGAGAAGGTGCAGCAGTATGCATTTTCCAACCTGGATCATTTCGCAGTGTCCTCTTTGATCACAAGAATGACTACGGATGTAACGGTGCTTCAGAATATGGTAAATGCAGGATTTCGTCCGGTGACAAGGGGCCCGTCCCTTCTGGTAATGGGAATTGTGCTTTCCTTCTGGATGAATCCAAAGCTGGCAGTTGTATTTCTTGTGTGCCTCCCGGTTCTGGGCAGCGTGCTTTTCTGGATCGTGTCAAAAGTAGCACCCATGTACACAAGGCTTCAGAGCATTATGGACAGACTGAACCGGGTGGTTCAGGAAGGCCTCACTGCCATCCGTGCGGTGAAGGCCTTTGTCAGGGACGAATATGAGGAAGAGAAATTCGCGGAGGTCAACACAGATCTGACCAGCTCCAGCGAGACTACCTTCCACTATGCGGTGCTGAACCTGCCTGCTTTCCAGGCGGTGATGTACAGCGCCATTGTGCTGATCATGTGGTTTGGAGGAAATATGATCCTGAAATCCAATCTGGCAGTAGGTGACCTGACTGGATTTTTAAGCTATGTGATGCAGGTCATGAACTCCCTGATGATGATTGCCAACGTGTTCCTTCTGCTTACCCGTTCCCTTGCCAGCGCTCACCGTATTGCAGAAGTGCTGGACGAACAGGTGGAACTGACTTCCCCGGAAAACGGACTGGAGCAGGTAGCAGACGGAAGTATTGACTTTCAGGATGTTTCTTTTAAATATCACAAGGATGCCCGGGAGTTTGCCCTGTCCGGGGTGAATCTTCACATTCCATCTGGTCAGACAGTAGGAATCCTGGGTGGTACCGGTGCCTCCAAAACCACGCTGGTACAGCTGATTCCAAGGCTCTATGATGCGTCCGAGGGAGCGGTGTACGTAGGCGGACAGGATGTGCGGGATTATGAGATTCATTCCTTAAGGGATGCGGTGAGCATTATCCTGCAGAAAAATGTGCTGTTCTTTGGAACGGTGCGTGACAACCTGAAATGGGGAAATCCAGAGGCGACAGATGAGGAAATCTGGGAGGCCTGCCGGGCTGCGTGCGCAGATGAGTTCCTGAACCGGATGCCAGATGGTCTGGATACCATGCTGGAGCAGGGCGCAGGCAACCTTTCCGGTGGCCAGAAGCAGAGACTTTGTATCGCGAGAGCGCTGGTGGGAAAGGCGAAGATTTTGATTTTTGATGATTCCACAAGCGCGGTAGATACTGCAACGGAGAAAAAAATCCGGGAGACGCTGGCGAAGCGGAAGGATGTGACCAAGATTATTATTGCCCAGAGGATTACCTCTGTGATGAACACAGACCAGATTGTAATCCTGGAGGATGGAAAGGTGCACTGCACAGGAACTCATAAGGAACTGCTGGCTCACGACCCGATTTATCAGGAAATTTACAGATCCCAGATGAGCGGGGCGCAGGAGAACGAGATGGAGCACAGCGCTGCAAAGAAAGCGGATCAGCAGGAAAATAAGATAGAGCAGAGTGCTGCAAAGGCAGAGCGCGGCGGCGTGCAGGTGAAAGGAGGGACAACAGATGGCAGCGAAAACTTACAGCGGTAAGAAACCGGAAAACATGAAAAAGACGGTGGGCTATTTTCTCTCCTATATGGGACGGCATAAGCGGATGCTGTTTGTAGTAGCAGTGTTGGTATCGGTAAGCGCATTGTGCAATTTGCTTGGTACTTATATGATCCGCCCGGTAGTCAATGGCCTGGCAGATGGAAATGTCAGCACTCTTTTGAAAGGCGTTCTGACTGCGGCGGGGATTTTTGCTACAGGTGCGCTGGCGGCATGGGGATATTCCCAGACCATGGTGAAAGCCTCCCAGCGGATTCTGTTTGATATCCGACGGGATCTGTTCTCCCATATTCAGACCTTGCCGTTGAAGTTCTTCGACACAAACGGACACGGCGACATTATGAGTCTTTTCACCAACGATATTGATACCATCTCCGATGCGCTGAACAACAGCTTTGCAATGGTGATCCAGAGCTTTATCCAGATGGTGGGAACCCTGACCATTCTTTATGTGCTGAACTGGCGGCTATCTATTATTGTGACCGCGTGTTACGGCATTATGCTGTGGTATATTCGGTTCAGCGGAGGTAGGAGCAAGGTTTATTACGCCAAGCAGCAGAATAGCCTTGGTGCGTTAAACAGCTATATTGAGGAGATGATCAGCGGGCAGAAGGTGGTAAAGGTGTTTAACCACGAGGAAGCCAGCTTCCAGGAATTCTGTGAAAAAAACGAAGCCCTACGCAAGGCTGGTACAGGGGCCCAAGGTTATGCGGCGACTATGGTTCCGGTGGTGGTAAGTATTTCTTATATCAACTGTGCCATTGTGGCAGTGCTCGGCGGCCTTCTGGCTCTGCAGGGAAAAGCAGACTTGGGAAGCCTTGCCAGCTATCTGGTGTTTGTCCGCCAGGCGGCTCTGCCCATCAATCAGTTCACCCAGCAGAGCAACTTCCTTCTGGCTGCGCTGGCGGGTGCGGAGCGTGTGTTTAAGGTGATGGATCTGGAGCCGGAAGTTGATGAAGGTAAAGTAGAACTGGTGCAGATGGAAGTTCCGAATAAAATCGAAAGTGGCTGTTTGGACTCCAAATATGAGAAAAAAGCCATGGAAAAAGAAATTGGAAGTACAGTTCCAGCATGGGAAAATGGTACATTCGGGAAGGAAAAAACTGGAGAGAATGACGCAGAAAGGGGGAAAAATCCTCTGCGAAATGTGTCAGGAAATGCCTGGGCGTGGAAGAAGCCAGGTGGGGAGTTGGTGCCTCTTCGAGGGGATGTACGGTTTGAGCATGTGGACTTCGGTTATGATGAGAATCGGATGATTCTGAAGGATATCAGCCTGTATGCGAAGCCAGGACAGAAGATTGCCTTTGTAGGCTCCACGGGAGCAGGAAAAACCACCATTACCAATCTGATCAACCGTTTCTATGATGTGCAGGGTGGATCGGTTGTTTATGACGGAATTGACGTGCGGGACATCAGCAAGACATCCCTGCGCCATTCTCTTGGAATTGTATTGCAGGACACCCATCTGTTTACAGGAACGGTGGCGGACAATATCCGGTTTGGAAAACTGGATGCTACCCAGGAGGAAATTGAACGGGCGGCGAAGATTGCCAACGCAGATTCTTTTATCCGCCGTTTGCCACAGGGATATGACACGATGGTAACCTCTGACGGCGCCCATCTTTCCCAGGGCCAGAGACAGCTTCTTGCCATTGCCAGGGCCGCTGTGGCAGACCCGCCAGTGCTGATCCTGGATGAGGCGACCTCGTCAGTAGATACCCGTACGGAGGCGCTGATCGAGAAAGGAATGGATCAGCTGATGGAGGGCAGGACGGTATTCGTTATCGCTCACAGATTGAGTACGGTACGTAATTCCAATGCGATTATGGTGTTGGAGCAGGGAAAAATCGTAGAGCGTGGGGATCATGAGGATCTGCTACAGCAGAAAGGGAAATATTATCAGTTGTATCATGGGATGTTTGAATTGAGTTGATGGGGACAGAAAAATGGGAATAACAGATTTGAACCGAAGTAGGAAAAAGGAAAAGCGGCTTTGAGGTTGTAGTATAAGGATACTTGTAGAAAGTGAAAACAGAAGAAGAACAGGAAAAGCAGATGCTTTTTCCTATCCTTCTTCTAAAACTTTCGTCCCCCTGAGCTTCCGAAAGATAAATTTATTTGTAAATCTATAAAGAGATAAAATAGTTTATTTATGTGGACAAGTTACATATGTATGTGTGCTTAACAAGTCACCTACCTCTATATGATTGCATTTCATACAAATTTTTCCAGTATACCTTTTTACAATACATCCTCCGTTGCTTTGAGAATAATGTTTATTTACGTAACCAGATTTAAAATTGTGGCTACAAAAAATAGCTCTTGCATTAGCTGTGTCTGTATTTAAAGGAATAATGGTGCCATCTAGAGCCTCAAAGTAAGTATCATATTCAGCAAATAAAGTTTCAGCTTCATTATCAAAGTCGAAAGAAATATAATCTTCATTGGTATCAGAAGCATCTTTTACCGTCTGCATCGGCGTATACGCAAACACCGTAGTCCCGCTCAGAATCACCGAAGCCAGCACAGCTGCCACAGTACCAATCTTAGATGCCTTTTTGTTTCTATTCATAATGAGTTCCACTCTCCTTTTCATTGATTCTTTCTTGTCTCCCAATAAGTTGTTTCTCCAGACTACAGGAACCTGTCTGGTTCTTGCAGAAAGTTTCACGAGAGCTTTGGCGTAGGCTCTTCGTTCCTCAGCGGAACAGCCTTCCGTAGCAGCTTCATCTGCAATGTTTTCAGAAAAACGGGTGTAAAGTAAAAATGTCAGGATCGTTAACGGGTTAAAACAATGAAGGCAAATTGCTAACAAACAGATTAATTTTACAATCGAGTCACGGCGGCGCAGATGTGAATATTCATGCCTGAGAATCATTTCCGACAGCTTGGAATTTGGAAACTCAGCCGGAGCCACAATGAAAGGTTTCACAAACCCAACGGTATACGGCGTGTTCATTTCCGGAGAAATGCGGTACTCCACATTCCCGATTCCAGGCAAAGGATATGTTCTTATCTCCGTAATTCGTTTCAGCTTTCGCGTGAGCTGATGGTATTTGATCGTCTCATAAATGCTGAATCCTGCGATCACAAACAGCCAGCACAAAACGATCATAAGAATCCAATCAGGCATCCACACAGAAATTCCGTGATAAGAAACCGCTTCCTTGTCGTCAAAGTTTACAAAATAGGAAATTGCGTTAAGAGAATTGGTCTCTTCCAGCATATCCTGCGGCAGATAATATTTCAGCATCTGAAAAGGTATGAAATATTCCACCAGACTCAATAACACCAGTTTCCGGCCAAGCCGGTAAGAAAAGTTTTTCCGTTTCAGGAGCATCAGCAGGAGACAGACCAAAAGCGGCATCGTTCCTGCGATGCTCACGCAGATCCAAAGCATGCAAGTCACCCTCACTTATAATTTATCGATAAAATCGAGTAATTCCTTCTGATCCTTTTTGCTGAGTTTTCCCTCGTCAGCAAAGGCACAGAACAGACAGGCAAGTGAATCCTTGAACTCCTGGGAATATTCTTCCTGGGAGTCCCTGCAGCTGGATTTCTGGTGCTCCAGAATCTTTTCCTGGAAATCCCGGATCAGCTGGTCTCTTTTTTCAAGCTTGTGGCGCAGATGAAGATTATGTGCAAAGAAACCAAACGCGACCATAGGAAAACCAAAGGAAAGGACAATGGCTTTCACCAGATAAAAGGTTGCGGCGGGCTGGTCCATGGTGGGGATTCCACTAATCATGCAGACCAGCAGTGACAATCCGGTAAAGATTACAAAAAGGATACCGAATAACACTAAAATAATTTTTTTCATTAAGGACCTCCTCATTACTACGTAGAAACGGGATTCATGAAATATTTTTATTTCCTGCTCCCTTTACTATATATACGAAATTCAGAGGGGAAAATAACACGGAATCTGTAATTTTTTTGAAAATATTTTCGAATTAGCTAAAATTATGGTATACTCTTAGTTGACATCATTTAAGAAGCATATGGATGCAAGTGCTTATGTGATTGAATTCGATATAAGATAAACTGTGGCGTCCCCTGAAAGTATTCAACAGAGAGAGTTTGAGCGTATTTGAAAAATCATTCCCGCAATCTGCACGCCCCACTTTGCAGTATATTTTGCAGAAAGCCTTTTTCAAACACATTCTGAGGGATAGATAAGGCCACAGGTACCAATAAAAATTATGAGGAGAAGTTTACTATGCCCAAATTTCTGATTATCGACGGTTCCTCTATGCTGTCTACTTCCTATTACGGAAACCTTCCCAAGTCCATTCTTTTCGCCAAGACAGACGAAGAGAAGGAGCGGCATTATTCGGAGATCTTACACACCTCCGATGGAAAATACACCAATGCCATGTTCACCATGTTGCGCACCCTTTTGGCAGTTTATAAGAAGGTGAAGCTGGAATATGTTGCCTTCACTTTTGATATGACAAGAGACACCTTCCGCCGCACCCAGCTTGGAGCGGACTTTTACAAAGCCAACCGAAAGGAGACAGCTCAGCCTCTGAAGAATCAGTTTGTACAGATGGAAGAGTTCCTCAAAGCCATTGGCTGTCCAGTATTTATGAGTCCGGATTACGAGGCAGATGACTACGCCGCCTCCCTGGTGGAGAAATTCCAGGGGCCGGAGCTTCAGACCTATGTGCTTACCAAGGACCACGATTATTTCCAGCTGGTAAGCGAATACACCCGCATGTGGCGCGTGGTTACAAGAGACAAGCTGGAGGCTCTGAAGGATGCCTACGGCCTTTATGGAAAAGATGCCTATGAGGCGCTTCCTCCTAATGTATTTGAATACACCCCGGAAATCGTCCATTCCGAAGAGGGCGTTTACCCGGAGCAGATCCCGGTGCTTCTTGCCATCACAGGAGACCCGGGAGACGGCATTCCAGGCTGTAAAGGTGTTTCCTCTGCAGCAGCACCGTTAGTGGAAGAGTACCGCAGTTTAGATGCTATCTACGAGGCAATCGAAGATTGCGAGGGCGTAGCGAAGAAAGAGAAAGAGCTGAATACCTTCTGGAAGGAAAGCCTTGGCATCGGCAGAAGTCCGCTAAAAGCTTTAAAAACCAACAAAGAAATGGTTTATTTAAGCGAGCAGCTGGCAACCATGAAGCGTGACATTGTAATAGAAGAAAGCCTGGAAGACATGCGTCTGAACATCAATATGAAAGAACTGAAAAAGCAGCTGAAATTATATGAGATGAACAGCATTCTTGCAGAAGTTGAAAAATTGAATCCAGAGAAATAATAAATACAAAACCGTAATGAGAAATCGGACAGCTCATAGGCAGGTTATCTGGTGCCTGGCATATTATCAGGGATAACTACTATGATGGGCCAATAATAATTGCTGATTTCTCATTACGGTTTTGAATTATACATGGTGTATTGCGTGGAATTGAGCGGGTTTATAACCCTTCCTTTACCAATTTCCCATCCTTCAAATGCAGAATCCTCTGATTGCTGCTTCCCCGAAACTGCAGGGAAATATCCTTCAGTTCCTGAATAAATTCCCCGTCCACCAGAATATCAATGCAAGAAAGCATACGATCTGTGTAAGGCGTATAGACCTTGCCTCCAGGAGCCAGGTCCTTATCGAAAAGATATCCGCTGTAGCACCAGATGGATTTCTCCGGGTAAGTGCTCTTGATCTCTTCCAGAAGCTCTGCCAGGACCGGCTGGTTCTCCGGCTCAAAGGGTTCACCGCCAAGTAAAGAGAAGCCCTCTATATAAGACGGTGCCAGCAGTTCCAGAATCTTGTCCTGTGTTTCCCTTGTGTATGGCTCCCCATAATTAAAATCCCAGGTAGGGGCGTTAAAGCAGCCCTTGCAGTGATGCCGGCATCCGGATACAAACAGGCTTACCCGCACCCCGGTACCGTCTGCAATGTCGTAAGATTTAATATTTCCATAGTTCATAACGTAATTCCCTCATTTGTGTGGCCTAGAGCGTGTTTGAAAAATCATTCCCGCAATCTGCACGCCCCACTTTGCGGGAGATTTTGCCCGAATTCAGTTGCCGTAGCCCGCTACGGCGCCCTCATCCGGACAAAATCTCCCACAAATTGTGACGCACATCTTGCAGAAAGCCTTTTTCAAACACGCTCTAAAATGCCGCGAATGATTTCAAAATTAGATTTCCTTTATACCTCTTTAACTACCTCTGGAAGAAGTGTTTATTTCTTTAAAATAAAAAGAAGAAAGAAGTATGTACAATATATATTGCCTTGTGACGCCTGATCCCGGTGTCTATATAAAACAAACCCGGACAGAAATCAAAATCATTCAATTTAGAAAACTGTCCGGATTTGTTTATAATTCATAGTATCTGCGCTAACTGCATTGCTTAGATTATTTTACAGATGCAGCACGCGATCCTTAATCTCCTGTGTACGTCCCTGGTTCCAGAACTGTGTTCCAATATAACCGCAGGTTCTTCTGGCAACGCTCATCTTATCCTGGTTGCGGTTGCCGCAGTTCGGGCACTCCCAGATCAGCTTGCCGTTCTCGTCCTCTTTAATCTGGATCTCTCCGTCATATCCGCAAACATCACAGAAATCGCTCTTGGTATTCAGCTCTGCGTACATGATGTTGTCATAGATAAACTTCATAACAGAGAGAACTGCCGGAATGTTCTGCTTCATGTTCGGAACTTCCACGTAGCTGATGGCACCTCCCGGGGAAAGCTTCTGGAATTCGGATTCGAATTTCAGCTTGGAGAATGCGTCAATCTCCTCGGTAACGTGAACGTGATAGCTGTTTGTAATATAATTCTTGTCTGTAACGCCTGGAATAATACCAAAACGCTTCTGGAGACATTTGGCAAAACGGTAGGTGGTGGACTCCATCGGAGTTCCGTATACAGAGTAGCTGATGTTCTCAGCTGCTTTCCATTCTGCGCATTTGTCATTGAGACGCTGCATGACCTTCATGGCAAATGGACGAACCTCAGGATCTGTATGAGACTTGCCGTACATTCTCATGCACATTTCGTGGATACCAGCATATCCAAGGGAAATAGTGGAATATCCATCGTAAAGGAGCTTGTCAATGGTCTCACCCTTCTTAAGACGGGCAAGCGCACCGTACTGCCACAGGATCGGGGCAACATCGGAAACCGTTCCAAGAAGACGCTCATGTCTGCAGCGAAGTGCTCTGTGGCAAAGCTCAAGGCGATCCTCCAGGATCTCCCAGAATTTATCGAAATCACCCTCAGAGGAGCATGCCACATCAACAAGGTTGATGGTCACAACGCCCTGATTGAAACGGCCGTAGAATTTGTAGGAACCGTCCGGGTTCTTCTGTTTCTCCTCAACGGTAAGGAAGGAGCGGCATCCCATGCAGGTGTATACATTGCCGTTCTTCAGCTGGCGCATGATCTTAGCGGAAATGTAGTCCGGAACCATACGCTTGGCGGTACATTTGGCAGCAATCTCAGTGAGGTACCAGTATTTGGAATCCTCGTGGATGTTGTCCTCATCCAGAACGTAGATCAACTTCGGGAAAGCAGGAGTGATCCATGCGCCGCGCTCGTTCTTAACGCCCTGCATACGCTGCTTCATTACCTCTTCAATGATCAGAGCCAGGTCATCACGGGTACGTCCTTCCGGAACCTCGTCCAGATACATGAAAATAGTCACAAACGGAGCCTGTCCGTTACAGGTCATAAGAGTGATCAGCTGATACTGGATGGTCTGGATACCGCTCTGGATCTCGTCCTTCAGTCTGCGCTCGGAAACCTTGCGGATGATCTCCTCGTCCATAGGCTCACCGCATTCCTTACGCTCCTCGATCACTTTATTGCGGATCTTCTGACGGCTGATATCAACGAACGGAGCTAAGTGTGCCAGGGAGAAGGACTGTCCGCCGTACTGGTTACTGGCTACCTGGGCTACGATCTGTGTGGTAACGTTGCAGGCGGTAAAGAAGCTGTGGGGCTTCTCGATCAGTGTCTGGCTGATGACGGTGCCGTTCTGGAGCATGTCCTGAAGATTGATCAGGTCACAGTTGTGCTCACGCTGCGCATAGTAATCGGAATCGTGGAAATGGATGATTCCCTCGTCGTGAGCCTTCACGATCTCCTCCGGAAGAAGCACACGCATGGTCAGGTCCTTGCTGACCTCGCCTGCCATATAATCACGCTGTGTGGAGTTGATGGTAGGATTCTTATTGGAGTTCTCCTGCTTGGCATTCTCATTGATCTGGTCAAGAAGAGAGAGGATATTATCGTCTGTGGTATTGGACTTGCGGGTCAGCTCTCTCTTGTAGCGGTAACGCACGTACTTCTGGGCAACCTCATAGCCTCGCATCTCCATAATGCCGGTCTCAACCATATCCTGAATGTCTTCTACATTCACTGCGTGTGAGGACTCCAGAGCACGGGTGGCAATCGTATCTGCAAGCGCCGTAATCTGGTACTGGCTCAGCTGATGGAGCTTGGGAACCTCCTCATTGGCTTTCTGTACTGCGTTGATGATCTTCGCCTTATCAAAGATGACCTCCACGCCATTTCGCTTAATGACATTTGCATTGACTTCTGTGCTCATATTTATCAAATCCCTCCATATATTGTGTCTGAAAAGTATTTAAACCACTAAATGTTGTGCACTAACAATATTACAGGATTTTACAGAAAAGTCAAGGTGAAAACGGACGATTCTAAAAATCTGTGAAATGTGCCGAATTTTATGTATTCGAATAGTAAAGTGCACTGTTTTTCCCATGGAAAAAATATGGGATATACAGCAAAGAATCCCGCATATATGCAGGATTTATGGTGGCTTGCATAAACAAAGGGCTGCCGTGAGCAACCCTTCGTTGTGTTCGCATCTTTTTCTATTATACTTGGAAAAAAATAAAAATCAACCCTTGACACCGCCGGAAGTGAGTCCTCCAACCAGATTTTTTTCGATTCCGACGAAGAGGATAACAACCGGAACAATTGCATAGAGAGAAGCAGCAAACAGATACTGCCATTCGATCATATTGTATCCGTTGAAAATATTGATACCAACTGTCAGAGGCTTGAAGGTATCGGTAGAAATCAGGGTCAGCGCTACGGTATATTCGTTCCATGCGTTGATAAATACGAAAATAAGCGCAGTTACAATACCAGGTGCGGCAACCGGAAGAAGGATCCGAAGAAGAGCATGTACACGGTTGCAGCCGTCAATGGTAGCGGCCTGCTCCATCTCCGGGGAGATGCTCAGGAAAGTACCGCGAAGGAGCCAGATGGCAAATGCCTGGTTAAATGCGGCATTGATAAAGATCAGGCCGATAATGCTGTTGGTCAGATGGAACGCCATCATAACCTTGTAAATACCGATCAGAAGCACGACCGGGGCAAACATCTGGGAAACGATGACAAATCCCAGGAATGCGGTCTGGCCTTTGAATTTCATTCTGGACAGGGCGTAAGCAGCAGGAATGCCGCAGAGCATAGCCAGAAGAGTAGAACCGCCGGCAATGACGATGGAATTCAGCATGTAGCTGCTCATAGGTGCTAATTTCCACACATCTGTAAAGTTGGACCAGATGGCCTTAATAGGGAAAATGGTACCGTTTATGGAGAAAATCTCCGCACGGCTCTTAAGGGCGGTACATACGGTGACAAAGTACGGATACAGGGTAAAAAGGCAGATCAGAATGACTACCACATAAAGCAGTACCCGGAGCACGGTATTTTTGGTGTTTTTTTTCTTAGCTGAAGCATTGGTGCCTGCCATATCATTCATCTCCTTTCTTCAGTACGGAAACCATGTACAGGCTGGCGCAGAGAAGCAGAATCAGGAAGCCGATGACAGATACTGCCGCAGCCTGTCCCTGCTTGCCGTTGTAGAAGGCCAGTTTGTACAGATAAGTAACCAGGGTGTCGGTACGGTTGGCCGGGTCACCCTTGGTGATGGTCCAGATGATCGGGAAGGAGTTGAATACGTAAATAATATTCAGGATGGTGCTGATGGTCAGGTTCGGACGTACCAGGGGAATGGTGATCTGGAACATTTTCTGCCAGTAGGAAGCACCGTCTACAGCCGCAGCTTCATAGTAGCTGGCATCAATGCTCTGCAGACCGGAAAGCACGGTAAAGGTTACAAATGGAATGGTAACGAAAATACCGCAGGCAATTTCCCAGGCAAAGTATGCACCGGCAGTAGGCGTCCAGTTGATGGCATGGTCGATAATGCCAAGCCTCATCAACAGCGTATTTAAGGTACCGTAATCAGTGTCAATGATGAATTTCCAGATACTTGCCTGAACGATCAGTGTAGTCGCCCATGGGAAAACCACAACTGCACGGGCAAGCTTACGGCCCTTAAATTCGTTGTTGAGTAAGATGGCAAGGATAAAGCCAAGAAGCGTGGAGATACCGACAACGGCAACGGTCCACACAAGGGTGTTTTTCAGTACCATGGCAAAAACAGAGCTGCTGGTTACCTTGCGGAAGTTCTCAAGGCCTGCGAAGCCTTTGATCAGTCCGGCCTTGCTGACATCACTTAATGCCATGCGAAATACAAATACAATGGGAACCAGAATGAAAACTGCCATCAGAAGGACGCTTGGCAGGATCCAAATGTAGGGCTCCACTTTTTTGAATTTTTTCTTCACAGGGGATACCTCTCTTTTCGTATGTTTCGTAACTGCCTGTACCGTTACAGTTACCATGTTTCAAAAAAATGGACCGGACCAATCAGTCCGGCCCATTATCATCCTCGTAATGGGAATGTTACAGTCCTGGATCAGCCAGCGATCTCTGACTGAAGGTCGTCCAGTAATTCCTGAACATCACCGCCAAGAAGTGCGTTCTGCTCTACATTGATAACGCCCTGTTTTACATCTGCCCACTCAGCTTTTGCTGTTGGATAGAATTTACAGCTGTCTAAGATATCAATCCAGCTTGCCATGTCTTCGTTAGCTGCTGCGAGAGCCTCGCCGCCAGTCTTGGTAGCCGGAAGGAAGCCTTCCATGTCAACCCACTCTGTGTAGCGTGCATCATCATAGAAATAATCGAAGAATGTTGTGATAGCTGCTTTCTCTTCATCAGAGTAATCGTTATCGAAGCACATGAAACGGTCCATAACACCTGCGGAAACAGACTCGCCAGTATTGGACGGGATAGAAGCTACGCCGTAGTTTACTTCATTTCCGCCTGTAGCGATATATGTAGGTAAGCTGTTCGGAGCGATGAGCATAGCAACCTTGCCTGCGCCGAACATATCCTGCAGGTCATAACGGGTATCGTTAGCAGGATCGGTGTTGGTGTAGCCGGAGTTTACAAGATCGATTGCGTACTGGATTGCTTCTACGTTCTGCTCGCTGTTCAGTGTCCAGTTGCCGTCGTCGTCAACAAATCCGCCGCCGTTGTTCCAGGTGTAGTATGCGAATGCTGCCTGACCTTCGTCAGTGGTCATATCGATTCCCCATGGATAAAGGCTATCGTCATAAGCTTTGATCTTCTCGCAGGCATCCTTTAACTCGTCCCATGTGGTAGGAACTTCAACGCCTGCTGCATCAAGGATGTCCTTGTTGTAGTACATAGCACGTGCAGATGCAAGATCCGGGATTGCCCATACGGTTCCGTCTACTTCGGACTGTGCAAGGAATGCGTCATACATCTTGCTGTAGGTCTCCTCAGAAACAACGTCCTGGATCGGAAGGAGAAGGTCGTCTGCCTGATAGTCAGCGAATACGTCGATATTCAGAACATCCGGTGCTTCGCCATTGGCAATACGGGTATTCACTACAGTGTAAATATCGTTCCAGGAAACAACTTCTACGTTCAGATTGATGTCTGGATTTGCCTCGTTAAATTCTGTAACGAAGTTTGCCCACCAATCAGCTGTCTGCTGGCCATACTGTGCAGCGATCACGTTAATATCTACTTTGTCTGCGGCTGATGCTGTGACAGGGGTCATAGAAAGAGCCATGGATAAAGCTGCACCTGTTGCTAAAACCTGTTTCATTTTCATAAGTGTTACCTCCCTATAGATACGAATTGGGGCAACCCACAGATACATCCTCGTATCATGGATTGCCTCTTTGTATTAATAGCATACAATGAATCGGTCATAATGTCAACAAAAATTATGAAAAAAGTCAACAAAAGCGACAAAAAAAGACGAAAATTGAAATGAAATGCACAATGGCAGGCAGGGGCGTTTGTGAAACCTGCGAAAATACTGATAAAACGGGTTTGACATTCCGGGGGCGGATATTATACAATGAAAAAAGAGCAGAACCAAAAAGCTGTGGGAGCTTTTGCTTTGACAGGATGGAGATTTTGAAGAAAGGAGCACGCAGTGCATTTCACGGCACGAAGGCCGGGAATCCTGCGAAAATAAAAAATGGAAGAATTATATGCAGCAATTGAGAAAAAAATTAAGGACGCCGGCTATCCGCGCCTGATTTCCGGGGAGGATGTGTACAATGACATCTGCGATCAGATCGAGGGCAAGGAGAACGGAACCTACATTTTGTTATCCAAGTTTGATGATGACGTGGTTTTTGAGTATCACATTACCGTGATGGATGATGATTTTAACCTGGGTGTGCTTACCATGAGGACACCGGAGGGTGTATTTGAGACAGATTTTGATGAATAATCATACAGAACGGCAATTAAGAAGTACATTGTAATAAGAAAGTTTATATTCAGAAAGAGTGCATAAAGATGAAAGTTTTAGAGATTGTTCTTCCCGTACTGGTGATGATCCTTCTGGGAATGGCCTGCCGGAAATGGAAGCTTCTGAATCAGAACGGAATTGATAATATGAAGGTTCTGGTGACCCAGATCATGCTTCCGGTTGCTATTTTTCATGCCCTAGCCACCTCCGACTACAATAAGGAAACGGGGATTCTGGTTGGCATTATGTTTGTAATGCTGGTAATTTCCTTTAGTCTTGGTTTTGCAATGCGGCCTCTTATGCCGGAGCAGCGCTACCGCAAATATCTGCCTTTTATGGTCAGTGTGTATGAGGGAGGTTCTATGGCCTACCCTCTTTACACCAGCCTTTGCGGAGCGGAGAATCTTTCCCAGATCGCAGTGCTGGATATTGCAGGGCTTCTGTTCGGGTTCAGTGTTTACATGGGAATGCTGGGACAGGTGGAGAACGGTGATAAGATCGATGTGAAAAAGCTGTTCGCCAGCGCCATCCGCACCCCGGCTTTTATTGCAAGCGTGCTTGGCATTCTTGCGGGATTATCCGGTGTGGTGCTGAAGATTCTGGAGGGTCCTTTTGCGGGAACCTACACAAGTGTGGAGAATATTCTTACAACTTCTGTGACTTCCATCATTCTGGTGATTGTAGGCTACAGCATTGAGCTTGACAAAAGGCTGCTTTCCCCGTGCATCCGTACGATTGTGCTTCGCGTGATCCTGCAGGCGGTGATGATCGCGGGAGTGCTGCTGGCAATCCATTACATAGTGGGAGACCATCTGCTTCTGGACCTTGCGGTGATCAGCTACATGTCTTCACCAGCTACCTTCAGCATGCAGACTTTCTTAAAGAGCGAGGACGGAAGCGCCTACGTTTCCACCACCAACTCCCTGTACTGTCTGGTGTCCATTCTGGTGTATGTGGTGATGGCGGTTGTGGTTTACTGATTGTAAGGATTTCCGAAATTGTAAATTGGATTTGAGAAAATGGGAGAGCGGAATCTGGGAAATTTTCCCATCTCTGGTGCAGTCTGTATTTGCGGAGAACGTAGTGGCAGTTATTTTTGTAATTTCCATCATTCTGAGTCTGGTGCTTCCAGAGAATATGGAAATTAAGAAAATGGGCGAGTGATTATTTAGAATTAAAAAATATTTTTAATATAGTATTTACAATGGTTATATGAAGTTATATAATAGGGATAACTTTATATAACCATTTTTTTGACCGGAAATAATGATAAGAAGGAGGATCAAGACCATGCTGAATAATCCGAAAATGCGGCTTGAGGAGATTGACAGCCGACTGAAAGAACTGCCCAAGGGAACCCTGACCTACAAGACCATCAATGGGAAGAAGCAGCCTTACATCCAGCGTACCATACAGGGCAAGTCCCAGAGTGTGTATGTGAAGCTGGAAGGCAGAGAGAAGATCCTGCTGGAATTTCAAGAGCGGAAGAGTCTGGAAGAGGAGAAGAAGCGGCTTCTGAAATATTATGAGACGCTGAAGGATATCCTGAAGGAGAATCCTTATCTGGATGCCCAGGTAGGCTGCGGCTACCAGGATTTTCGCGATTTTGCCTGCGGCCAGCAGTTTTATGTGGACAAGACCCATTTTATTACTCAGTGGCTGCGAAGCCGAGAAAAGGTCACTCTGATCACCCGGCCGAGACGTTTTGGCAAGACCACTCTTCTCAGTACGGTAGAGAATTTTCTGGATCCTGCATGTGCCGGGCATCCGGAATATTTTGAGAAGCTGAAGGTGTGGAAGAGCGAGCAGAGCCGGAAGTGTTATGGCACCATTCCCACAGTTTCCGTAAGCTTTGGAAGCTGTAAGGGGATGAATTATGCGCAGGCAGTTCGGGGAATGATCAGTGGCCTGTTTAACATGTATGAGATTCACAATGAACTTTTGAAAAGCGAGATACTGGATGCTGAGGATAAAGAAGCATATCGCTCTATGCGGGAGAAGCTCTGGCATCGTGAGAATAATAACATAGAAATGGCAATTCCCGAACTGTGCAGACTGCTGTACAAGCATTATGGAACCAAGCCAGTCATTCTTCTGGATGAATATGATACGCCGCTCTTGGAAGCTTATACAGACGGATACTGTGATGAGATGATCGGAACCTGCCGTCAGATGTTTCACAGTGCATTTAAAGAAAATAATTATTACAGCAGGGCGATTATTACAGGCGTAACGAGAGTCTCTAAGAATTCTCTGTTTTCAGACCTGAATAATATAAAAGTAGCTACAGTAACCTGTGATGAATACAGTGACTGTTTTGGCTTCACAGAGCAGGAGGTAAAGGATGCCCTGATGTGCCAGAGCGTAGACCAGATGCAGGAAGTGAAGAAGATGTATGACGGTTTTATCTTTGGCAGTCACAAAGATATTTATAATCCGTGGTCCATCTGCAACTATCTTATAGATGGAGAACTTCTTTCCTACTGGACCAATACCAGCAGCAATAAGCTGGTCGGGGATATTATCCGGAAGCATCCTATGCGCAGCAAGCATGAAATTGAGCAGCTTATGGCTGGCGAAGTAGTGCACAAGGAGATCAACGAGAATATTACGTTCCAGTATTTAGACGGAGATGAGAACAGCCTTTGGTCCCTGCTGCTGGCTGTAGGCTATATCAAGGCGGACAATGTCAAAAAGAAGGGCGAGATCACCGAATGCGACGTATCCGTTACCAATCAGGAAGTGATGGGAATGTTCCGCTCCCAGATCAGGGAGATGGTCAAGAACGGAGATTCTGTATACAGGGATTTTGTTTATGCACTGATGAACCATAAGACGGAGCTGTTAAGTGAAATTCTCACAGAGGTGGCGTATACCTCCATGAGCTATTTTGATACTGGCAAAGGCCCCGCTGAACGGACACCGGAGAACTTCTATCACGGACTGGTGCTTGGGCTTATTGTATCTCTGCGGGATCAGTACCGCATTGTCTCCAACCGGGAAAGCGGAATGGGAAGATATGACATTGCCATGTATCCTCTCCAGAAGGATTTGGACGCGTTTATTCTGGAATTCAAGGTGATGAACGAGAAAAAAGAGAAGGAAATCGAGGATACTGCAAGGAACGCGCTGCTTCAGATAGAGGAAAAAGCTTATGAGACAGATCTTCTGGCTGCTGGAATTCCCAGGGAAAAGATCTATAAGCTTGGAATTGCATTTGCCGGCAAGAACGCTCTGGTGATGGAACAGCAATGAAGCCATCACCGCATTTTTACAAAGGAGGAAATTCATAATATGAAAAAGAAAAAATTCATAACCGCAGTCCTGTTAAGCTTTACCCTGCTTACATCCGGCTGTTCCATAGGCGGGCTGAACTCAGTGATCAATGAGCTGCATGGTTCCCTGGTAGGAAACAGCTATACCATAGACACCTATGACAATTACGGCAACAAGACTCTGGAGACTACTGGCAAGAAGATCAGCATCACCGGAAATAAAATTGAGACTGTCAGCTATGATGATACCGGCAAAGCCATCAAGGGCTACGACCTGTCATCAGTAATCACCATTACCATAGACGGCAAGGAGATCGAAAGCTGCGGCGACACCTGTATTTTCATGCAGGACGGCCTGAACCCGGAGGTGGATTTCACAGAGGAAGCCATCCAGAGCAGCAGCGCTGGCCTTACAGACAACGCGGCAGTTGCCCGCTACATAAACAAGTACAAGAACTACTTCGGCAAGTCCCGGATCGTGGTGATCAAATCCCAGCTTGGCCAGCCTATCACCGCATTTTCCGGCGACAATGTATATTGGGAAATCCCGGAAGACCTCCCCAAGATGACCAAGCTGATGATCGATGGAAAGGCTCTCTACATACACCGTGCCAATTACCAGATCATAGACAGCGACCTGCTGTAAAGCGTGTTCCAAAAATCATTCCTGTAATCTGCACGTACTACTTTGCCGAAGGGTTTTACGACTATGTATTAGCGTTATTTTTACTCAGGCGCAGCATGATCTTCGCCGTGAAGACGCCGTTATCACAGGTGAAGCTGCTGGCACCGCCGGTTTTTTCGGCGATGTGGCGGACGGACTGGATTCCGATTCCATTGCCTGTGCGTTTGGATGACTGGAAGATATCATTTTTCTTTCGGATTTTGCCGTCGAAGGTATTCTCCACCTGGATCAGAAGCAGATGATTGTAGTGAAGATAAATCTCCACGTTAATTTTCCTGCGGGAAACCTCTGTTTTCTGGCTTGCCTGGATGGCGTTTTCCAGAAGGTTAGAGAGCACCAGGCACATGTCAATCTCATCCACAGCAATATGGGAAGGCAGATCCGTTTTTGCATGGAAGGGAATGCTTTCCCGTTTGGCAAGGGCAGAGTAATAGCCAAGCACGCCATCCGCCGCCTGATTTTCACAAAAATGCAGATCCTGGCTTGGAATTTTGCTGGAAGCACAGGAAAGATACTCTTTTATTTTGTCCAGATCGCCGTTTTCCGCAAGGGCAGACAGCTGGACAAAGTGATGGCGAAGATCATGCCTGGCCTGTCTGGCTTCCTCAATGGCAGAGCGAAGATTCTCATATCTTGCCTGCTGCAGGGAAAGGAAATGATTCTCCTGCACAAGCCTTGCGTTTTTGTTCAGGCTGTTTGCTATCAGCAGAAACATGGCGTAGAAGAATACCAGGATCACCAGAAGAACCAGGCTGATCACAATATATCCCTGAAGGATCCGTCCGGTGTACAAGGTGTTCCGGTACTTTGGCACCATGAACAGATTCAGCGCAATGAAGATCAGAGGCAGGATCCAGAAGATATACCAGGTCTGTGCGAAATTTTCATCGTCCACCATAGTCCTTGCTGCATGGGAAGCAGGATACCATGCAGCTGCAAGAAAGAGCAGGCAGATTCCATTATAGAAAAGTCCTGTGCCTGTTCGGAACCACAGTTCATTTTCCGCAAGGTTAAGCCCTGCAGTGAGAATGGCGTTGAATGCCCTGGACAGACTGTTGACGCAGGCGAACACCGCGCACACAGCCAGGAAAATACTGCCGGATTTCCAGATGGTGACCCGAAGAGTCCTGTGGTAGACAGCCATAACTGCCGGCAGCAGAAAAATCAGCACAGGCAAGGTGGTAATCTGCAAAGTATAACATAATACACCACCTGATACACAAAAACCTGCAAGCAAAGGAAGCAGCCACACTGCCAGTTTGTGCAATGGCTGCCGCAGGTAAGTCCTTACAGGCAGATAGGCAAGCAGTAAGCCTGGAATGATCACTGTAAGTTCAAGAATCGGTCTTAGCATTTTGTCCATTGGAAATGTCCTTTCTCAGAGATCTTTTTCAAACACGCTCTAATGTTCTTTTTTAGTGTCCTCTCTGAAACAGAAACTCCATGAAAGTCTGTCTGGCATGTTTCACAAGTTTCTGGCTCACCGGGATCTGGTTCCCGTCATCCATCACGAATACCTCTCCGTCGAAATCAACCGCGTGTTCCAGATTGATCACAATACCTCTGTTGCACTGATAAAAACGAGGCTCTATTTTTAACAGGGCAAGGAAGGCCTCAAAGGACTGGCGGGTAACCAGTTCTTTTGTCTTTGTAGTATGAATGTGGATCATATGGGAAAAATGCTCCGCAAACACAATGCTCCGGAAGGGAACCTGTATGTTGCTGCCGTTCACTTTCACATCTATGTACTTCCCGGAATCGGGAATCCGGGAAAGAACCTCATCCATCAGTTCCGAGATTTCCTTCTCGTTATAAGGCTTTACCAGATAGTGCAGGGCGCGGACCTTAAATCCATCCAGCGCATGATCTGTGGAGGTGGTGGTAAAGATTAACAGACAGTCCGGATCAAATCCCCGAAGCTCTCTGGCAATCTCGATCCCATTTGCCCCGTCCATATAAATATCCAGGAACAAAACGGTAAAAGGTCGTTCCTTTGCGGCTTTCAGAAAAGTCTCTCCGTTTTCAAATTCTGTCAGGTCAGCATGAACCCCGCGCCTGCCAAGCTGCTGTTCCAGGCGGTCACGCAGCAGGGTACGCTCGCTGGCAATGTCATCTACAATTGCAATTCTCATATGTATTGTCCTCCCGGTTTGCGCACTGACTGGTTGATTTCTCAAACAATCCTGCGTGTGAAAATTTCTCCATCATCACAATTTTTATAAAAACAGTATAACACAAAACACCAGACCAAACCATTCCCCTTGCTGGCAATTCGTGCCATTTTTTCCTGTTTCGTGCCAAACCAATTGAAAAACATTTGGATTTTCATATAATTAGTCTCAACAAGTGAAGGAAAAAATCAAGCGGAAAAGGAGGAGATTCGTGTATTGCATTGCTGTATTGATTGATGAAGAACAAAAGGGGCAGGATTATGCAGAATATATTTTGAATTACTGTGCCGACAGAAAGATATTTCCCCTGGTTCAGATTTATCAGGATCAGGAAAAGTTTTTTGGAGAGATACAAAAGACGGTACCAGCTATTGTGCTTCTGGCGCTTCCGGGGGTAGCAGGGCTGAATGCTGCCGAGCATCTTCGTTCCCTGCACCCCAAATGCAAAATAATCTGGTGCAGTGATCTGGATTTTTCCCTTCATGCCTTTAAACTGCGTGTGGAATATTTTTTTATGGAGCCCGTGGAGGAACAGAAGCTTTGGGAGGGGCTTACGGCATGTTTCGGACGTAGCAAAGGGGTCAAGAAATAATTTCAGGAAGGAAAAACACATGGGAGTACATTCAATTGATGCGGAAGACGATCAGTTCGCATACCGCTACGACACACAGCTTTTGATCGAGAGAAGAGACCAGGATCTGGTAAAAATCCATTTCCACACCAATGAGCCCTGGAAGATTCTGGAATACTGCAATTCCATCGGCGATATTTTTGATATTGTAGTGGAAGACATGATCCGCCAGGCCAACGGCCAGCAAGGCTAAGGAAGACCACAATGAAAAAAAGAGCATACATGGTATCCCAATATGGAAAATGTTACGAGCAGTACTGCCGGGAGCATTTTTACCATCCTTTCTTTTTACGAGGCAAGTGCACATCAGCTGGATGGCCCTGTTCTTCTGGAAAGCTTCCCTACCTTTGCCGGACCGATCATTTCCTGGCAGAAGTCATGCACGCCCGGCTGATCCGCACCAAAGCTGAGGCCCTTGGCGGCGATTGCTGCGATTACTGGTATGTAGGCGACCAAAGTCCTGCACTTACGGAATATGAGGATCTGCCGAAAATATAAAGATGAGCCGTAGCGGGCTGCGACAACCGAATTCGGGTGAAATATACCGCAAAGTGGGGCGTGCAGATTGCAGGAATGATTTTTCAAACAAGCTCTAGCGTGCACGCAATCTTGAAATTACATAGAAGCATACATAGTATGTTAGAATAACATTCATAATATGATACCAGAGTATCAATCATATAATAGACAATGCAAAATGTAAATCCACAAGGAGGCGAAGCCCACATATGAAAACGAAAAAATTTTGGATCCCGGTCCTCTTAGTCGTTCTTATTGCCATTGGCTCTGGCGCATGGTTTTATCAGAAGTATTTGGAGAAAAAGGAAGAGCCGCCCATTCGTGCCATGTATATTCCCCTTGGCGACGATGACCACCTTATGATCGGCCAGAACAACGGCGACGTTTTTTCCATAACCATGCCGGACACGATCCTGGATGAAAACGGAAAGCAGATCACCTGGCAGGAGCTGAAGAGGGGAAACCTCCTGGATATTTACGGCGACGGCATTATGCTGGAATCCTATCCTGGCCAGTACCCCGGCGTAACCAGAATAAAAGTTGTCAGCCAGGGAGATCCTGCAGACGCTGACCAGTATCAGGATATTATCGACGAGATCTGGTCCCCAAGGGATTCTTCCCAGCTTCCCTGTCTGAATGTAGGCTACACCCAGTCCTACGGCGTTATTAGCGCAGTGACCATGCAGGGAGGATACAGTTGGACTTACACAGACGAAGAGGGCGTGAGCCAGACCATAACGGCAGACAGTTCCAAGGTCACAATGTGGTCAGACCTTCCGATAATGAATATAGAGAAAGCCACAGACATGGAACTGTATTTTGACGAACAGCCAGTGGAAGTGACTGCTATAGCCTATCCGGCAGATTTTCTGGGCACAGAGGCTTCCGGGGAAGAAGGAGAGACTGCTTCCATAGAAACAGACGAGGACGGCAATTTTGTCCTGAAAAATGCCCGGGAAGGAATGATTTACCTCATCCGCGGCCAATGGGAAAACGGCTGGTCCGAATACGGCTTTACAGTCGCAGGCAGACAAAAACAGCTTTCCTCTTAATTCTTAATGAGGCACTGGAAAAACACTGCACAGCTTTTTCCCAGGCTATTGAAGTATTGGGGAATATTGCTTATAATAAAAATGCTTTGCTGCGGGGCAATTCGTGGATATCAAGTTAGGGGCAAAAGAATTTTTGCCCCTAACATCATTCTTGCGGATATGGTAGATATTATTGGAAACAGCAGAGGATTTTCCGGGCAGCAGTGGAAGCGGGTGGAGAATTACCTGAATCAGAATAAGGGACGGCTATTTCCGCGTATAATATGATTCTGATCAAGACTTACATTGAGCAGCTTCCTCCGGCACTGGAAGAGTCTGCCAGCCTGGACGGAGCAGGCTATCTTACCTGTTTCTTCAAGATCGTCCTTCCGCTCTGCAAGCCGATCATTGCAACTGTTGTGGTATTCGTAGCGGTTGGCCAGTGGAACTCCTGGTTTGACAATCATATTTATACCCGTGCAAACGAGAACTTGACAACCTTACAGTATTTACTGTACAACTACTTAAATGAGGCACAGAGACTTGCCGAACAGCTGAAGAATGCATCCAGTGGAGCAGACATGACGCAGGCTATGGCATCCCTTCCAATCTTCGCACTGTATCCATTCATGCAGAAGTATTTCTCAAAAGGAATTATGGTAGGTGCTGTAAAAGGCTGATTTGTGAAATTGAAATAAAAGAGATGAGGAACCTCTGGTATCTGTTCATTCGGATAGATTCCAGGGGTTCTTTTGGCAAATAATGTAAGTTACATTTATAAATATGAATTTACACTGACTCATAATTACGATACAATTATAGCATCAGAAAAGATATAAAAAGGACACAGACAGTTAAGCTTCGATTGCCTGTGTTTTGTTTTGTAAAAAATAAAAAATTTTTGAAAGCAAATTCCCATATTTCAAGTCTAATAGTTATAAAAACGAAAAGGGGGAATAAAATGGATGCTTTGGTAACAGCAGCTAAAAATGGAGATAAAGAGGCGTTCGTTCAATTGATTCGGATGAATAAGCAGAGCTTGTATAAAGCTGCCTGGGTTTATCTTCGGAACGAACAGGACATTGCAGATGCCCTGCAAAATACGATCCTGTCCTGCTATGAGAATATACAGGGGCTAAGAGAAGTGAAATATTTTAAAACCTGGCTGATGCGGATTCTGATAAATGAATGTAAAGACATTTTCCGTCAAAAGAACCATGACACGGAACTGGATAATTTCGCAGAAGGGGTACACTGTGAAGAACTGGATCTATGCGAATGGAAACAATTGCTTTTATGTCTGGATGAAGAAAGCCGGAAAATCGTGG